>Ga0100403_1003983_pt1 | contig 10690 bp, 6 predicted proteins | sample CryGeymet201501t_FD_83663 | JGI IMG/M metagenome (GOLD analysis project Ga0100403, IMG submission 83663) | Groundwater microbial communities from Crystal Geyser aquifers in Utah, USA - Crystal Geyser metaG 2015-01t | ecosystem: Environmental > Aquatic > Deep subsurface > Groundwater | place: USA...
CGATCCGATGCGTGCAGTGTGCAATCGATCAGATGGAGGTGCTCGGGCGGTTCAATCGCAAGCGCCTCGAGCAGAACAAACCGCCGCTCGCGGTCGGCGTCGGCGTGCACACGGGACCGGCGGTCGTCGGCTACGTCGGGAGCAGCAAAGCGCTCAGCTACACCGTCATCGGCGATACGGCGAACACGAGCGCGCGCTTGTGCGCTTCGGCGCTGAGCGGGCAGATCGTCCTCTCCGAGCAGACGCTCGCGCGCCTCGGCGGACGCTTCGAGGTCGAAGAGATCGAGCCGAAGTCGCTCAAAGGCAAAGAGAAGCCGATGCGCCGATTCAATGTCATCCGCGAGAAGCCGAGCGCGGTGGCGAAGACGGGCTGAGGGGCCCGATGCGCGCGCGGCTCGCCGCGGTCGCGGCGTGGGCGACGCTCGCGGCGTGCGGAGATTCGAACGTCGTCGTGATGCCGCCGGCGCGCCCGATCGCGTCGGCCGCGCCGAGCGCCAGCGCGAGCGCGGAGCCCGCGTACGCGTACCCGCCCGACGATCCGGTGCCGCAGCTGCGAACGGGATCGGTCACGCCCGTCGATTACCCGGACGTCGTCTCGGCGCGCGTCAACGCACGCCACGTCGGCGACGTCGAGACGCTCCTCATCGAGGTCCCGCTCACGGACGAACAGGCCGCGGCGTTCGAGATGAACGAGGACCGTCGCGCGGTCGTCGTCGTCGCGCGCGGAAACGCGGCGGAGGCGCCGTACGCGTTCGCGGTTCGCGGCGCGGACTACGATCCTCCGAACCCGAGCGCCCTCTTCGTGTGGGCGCGGCGCGCGCTGTCGATCGCGGGGACGCCGGTGAGCGGCGACGTGTACACGGCGCTCGGCAGAGATACGTGGGGCGCGTGGGGACCCGGCGGCAGCGCGCGTAACGCGCGCGCGCCGGCGATGCACATTCGCTTCAAGGCCGACGACGCGAAGGTCGCGAGCGATCCGAAGGCGCAGGGCGACTACTTCGCGTCGCTCGCGGCGACGATGGAGGACGGCGCGTCGAACGATTGGCATCGCGGGCCGTTCTACGCGTTCGTCGCCTCGCGCGCGAAATCGTTCGTGCCCGCGAAGAAGACGAAGGCCGCGGCGGCCGCGACGCCGGTCCCGTTCGTGCCGCAGCCGCCGAACAAAGGCGATCTCGCGCGCCTCATGGAGACGACGACCGGCGCGACCGCGCTGCAAGAGGCGCTGCAGCACGAGCGCGGGCTCTTCTTGGCGAACGCGCGCGCGAAGCAGACGACGTCGATCGCGACGCTGAAAGCCCCGTCGCTCTCGTCGCACCCGTGGAAGACGATGATCGCGCGCTTGAAGCAGCCGCTCCCGCAAGAGGCGCTCGCGGCCGCGGCGCCCGCCGAGTTTTGGTTCGCGCGCGCGACCGACTTCGCGGCGCTGCTCCGCACGATCGATCAGGCGGCGACGTGGGGGACGCCGCTCGCGAGCGTCATGGGGAGCATCTCGGAAGATCGCGGCGTCCTCGCGCGCTACGAAGCGGAGCTCGGCGTGAAGCGCGGACCGCTCACCGAGAAGCTCGGGCCGAGCGCCGTCGCCGAGATCGCGATCGTCGGCAGCGACCCGTACTTCGTCGAAGGGACGGACGTGACGCTCGTCTTCCGACCGAAGTCGCGCGACCTCTTGAACGCGGCGCTCGGCGGAGCGCTCGCGGCGCACGAGGCGGCGCACGGCGCGATCACGACGACGAAGCGCACGCACGACGTCGACGTCACGGTGTCGCGGTCGGCGGACGGTGCGGTTCATCAAGAGCGCGCGACCGTCGGCGACTTCGAGATCGTCTCGAACAGCCCCGCCGCGATCGATCGCGTCATCGACGCCGCGCGCGGAAAGCGCGCGCGCCTCTCCGACGAGCTCGATTTCCAGTACATGCTAGGGCGCGACGCGGGCGCGCGCGCGGACGTGCTCGTCTTCGCGAGCGACCGCTTCGTCTCGACGGTGATCGGCCCGCAACAGAAGATCCAAGAGGCGCGGCGGCAGATCGCGCTCGCCGAGCTCCAAACGCCGGGCTTCGCCGCGCTCCTCTACGGTCACTTGTACGGCAAGAGCCCGGCGTCGACCGCGGACCTCACGCGCGCGAAGCTCCTCGACGCGTCCGAGCTCACGCACGCGGGCGGCGGCGCGATCGCGTGGAAGCCCGGCGGCGCGGCGCGATCGCGCTGGGGAACGATCGCCGCGCTCACGCCGCTCGTCGATCTCCCCGCGATCGACAAGATCACCGACGCCGAGAAGGCCGCGTACACGCGCTTCGCCGACACGTACCAATCGGCGTGGAAGCACTACGTCGATCCGTTCGCGATCCGCGTCGCGTCCGATCCGTCGCGCCTCACCGTGGACGTGCGCGAGCTGCCGCTCATCGACAACTCCGACTACAAAGGCCTCATCGAGTTCGTCGGCGACACGCGGATCGCCGCCGGGCAGCCGCAGGCGGGGATGCGCGCGGCGTTCGCGATCGGTCAAGATTCGCCGCTCCGGCAGGAGCTCGATCGGGACACGCGATCGTTGTTCCACAAGCGCGATCTGTCGCTTGATTGGATCGCGGACTGGGCGACGATCGGCGTGCTCGACCGCGCGTCGCTCGCGACGACCACGGCGTCGATGCTCGACGACGAGCTGCCGCAGACGCCGCGGAAAGAGCCGCGCAAGACGCGACGCTACGACGAGATCCTCGGCATCGCGAAGCTGCCCGCGTACGCGGCGATCGGCGTGCGCAACCCGGTCGCGGCGGCGCTCGCGATGGGCGCGGTGCGCGCGTTCGCCGAAGAGACCGTGCCGGGGATGATCGAGTGGACCGAGGTCGGCAAGCACCGCGGCGTCGGCATCGTGCGGATCGGCTTCAACGGGCGCGAAGCGGGCTTCTTCGGTGAGATGCTCGACGGCTTCGAGCTCTTCTACGCGATCGCGGGCGCCGCGCTCGTCCTGTCGCCGAACGAGATCGTGCTCCGCAAGGTCATCGACGAGCGGCTCGACGGCAAAGGGATCAAGGGGCTCGGCGAGAAGCCGGAAGGCTCGCAGCTCACGTTCGACGTCGGCGGCGACGCGGGCGGCGCGGTGATGACGACGATGGCGTGGCTCCTCGAGATGGCGACGCTCGACGACGGAACGCGCGGCGGACGCGCGTCCGCCGCTGCGCTGATGAACGGCGCGCCCGAGCGCGCGAAGGACGCTTCGCAGCTCGCTGCGCTCGCGATCGCTTACTTCGGCGCCGTCCCCTCGCCGCCCGACGGAGGCGCGTACACGTGGTCGCCGGACGGCGTGAAAGATCCGCACCGCGGGACGCTCCACGCGCCGATCTTCCCGGCGCTCCCGATCGACGGCTCGCCCGTCGCGCGCATCGTCAAGGCGCTACGCCAAGTGCGCACCGAGCTCGGCTTCGACGAAGAGCCCGGCAGCACCCAAGCGCGCCAGCTGAAGAGCATGCACGCGAAGGCGGTCTTCGAGCTTCGCTGATCGGCGGTCCACGCGACAAAACGTGGTAGGTTCCGCGGGCCGTGGCTGCGTACGTATTGCCGTTCGAGAAGCCGGTCGTGGAGCTCGTCGCGCGCGTGCGCGAGCTGCGCGCGCTCGCACAATCCGATCGTCATCTGGAGGCGGAGCTGAAACGGCTCGAAGAGAAGGCGGCGCGCCTCGCGCGCGAGCTCTTCGCAGATCTGTCGCCGTGGCAGAAGGTGCAGCTCTCGCGGCATCCGAATCGGCCGTACACGCTCGACTACGTCGAAGCGCTCTTCACCGACTTCCAGGAGCTGCACGGCGATCGCACGTTCGCCGACGACGCGGCGATCGTCGGCGGCCTCGCGAAGTACCGCGGCCGCAGCGTCGTCATCGTCGGTCATCAAAAAGGTCGTGGCGCGAAGGACAACGTGAAGCGAAACTTCGGGATGCCGCACCCCGAGGGCTACCGAAAAGCGCGCCGCCTCTACGAGCTCGGATCGCGCTTCGGCCTTCCGATCCTCACGTTCATCGACACGCCCGGCGCGTATCCCGGCATCGGCGCGGAAGAGCGCGGGCAGAGCGAAGCGATCGGCGCGTGCATCGCGACGATGGCGCGCGCGACCGTACCGATCATCGCGACGATCATCGGCGAAGGCGGAAGCGGCGGCGCGCTCGCTCTCGGCGTCGCGAACCGCGTGCACATCCTCGAGTACGGGACCTACAGCGTCATCTCGCCCGAAGGGTGCGCGTCGATTCTGTGGAAGGACGGCGCGAAGGCCGACGAAGCCGCGTCACGCCTGAAGATCACCGCGCCCGACTTGCTCCGACTCGGCATCGTCGATCGCATCGTCGACGAGCCGGCGGGCGGCGCGCATCAAGACATCGCGGGCGCAGCGCGTCTCGTCGACGCCGCGATCTGGAGCGCGCTACGCGAGCTCGAAGACGACGGACCGGCGGACCTCGTTCAGGGGAGATACGAACGGTTCCACGCGATTGGCGCGCTCCTCGCCTGACGCCCCCCAGGCGACCACGGCGACCACAACGACCACAAACGGCGCCGAGCGGCTACCGATTCTCACTGGTGGTGTTGCCGTTCTTCGACTTCGGGCGAAGGACCTCGTACGATTGATCGTGACTATCCTGGTCGCTCGATTGACCGCACGCGCGACTAGGTACCGGAGGGAGCCCCGATTCTTGGGTAACGAACGTCCCACACTGATGCCGCCGTTCGACCCAGCGGCCTTCGCGCGGGAGTCGGAGTCACAGCTTCGCTCGAGCGCGCCGGTCAAGCAGCACGTCCCCGACGAAGACAGCGGGATTCAGCCGGTGCAGGAGCGCGTCGAAGACCTCTCGTTCGACGAGCCGTTCGACCACGCGCCGACGCGACCGGTGCCGATCCTTTTGATGGCGGTGCCGTCCCTCGCCGTCGCGCCGAGCGAGCTTGCGCGCCTCGCGCTCGATCACCGCGCGGGGTTCATCTTGTCGCACGTCGACGGCGTGTCGGACATCGAAACGATCCTCGACGTCAGCGCGATGCCGACCGAAGAGGCGCTCGGCATTCTGACCGACCTCGCGTCGCGCGGGATCATCACGCTGCGCTGAGCGCGCGCCGCGCGCGCACCGGCCGACCGGCCGAGGACTGACGTCGCCGCACGATCGTGGTAGCTGAGCGTCCCATGGCCGCTCACATCACGCTCGAAGGGAAGGTCGCGATCGTCACCGGCGCGAGCCGGGGGATCGGCGAGTCGATCGCGCGGACGTTCGCCGCGCACGGGGCGCGGGTCGCGCTCGCGGCGCGAAAGCCCGACGGCCTCGCGTCCGTCGCCGCGCGCATCAACGAGGAGTTTCCCGTCGGAGGGGGCGGGGCGCGCGCGATCGCCGTCGCGACGCACACTGGAAAAGAGAGCGACTGCGTCGAGCTCGTGAAGCGAACGGTGACCGAGCTCGGAAAGGTCGACGTCCTCGTGAACAACGCGGCGACCAATCCGTACTTCGGTCCGATGCTCGACATCGAAGGCTCCGCTTGGGACAAGACGTTCGAGGTCAACACGAAGGGCTACTTCTGGATGTGCCGCGAGGTCGCGCGTCACCTCCGCGCGCGCGACGCGTCGGGATCGCTCGTCAACGTCGCGAGCGTCGCGGGCCTCCTCGGCGCGCCGATGCAGGGCGTGTACGGCATGACGAAGGCCGCGGTCATCTCGATGACGAAGACGTTCGCGGTGGAGCTCGCGCCATCGAAGATTCGCGTGAACGCGATCGCGCCGGGCCTGGTCGAGACGAAGCTCGCGAGCGCGATCATCACGAACGAGACGCTCGTCGGGATGATGAACGCGCGGACGCCGCTCGGTCGCTACGGGGTCCCGGACGAGATCGCCGGCGGCGCCCTTTTGTTGGCCTCCGACGCCGCCAGTTTCTTGACCGGACACACCCTTGTGATCGACGGAGGAATGACGATTAGCTAGGCGTCGAAGACGAGAAACGCGCCCATGTAAGCCGATGTGTCTTCGGGAGCGCGCAAACTCGTGTATAGTTCGCGACTTCCCCGGTCCGGGAAGGCGCGCACGCTCAAAGGGGAGTCGCCGGGGGAGCTTCGAGCAGTGATGGACGCAGGACAGACGATCGCCGGCAAGTACCGCCTGAACCGAATGATCGGGACGGGTGGGATGGCGTCCGTCTGGTCCGCGACGAACATCTTCACGGAGCGCGAGTTCGCCATCAAGTTCATGCTCCCGCAGATGGCGCGGACGCCGGAGGCGGCGCGGCGCTTCTTGCTCGAAGCGAAGGTCTCGGCGCGGATCAACCACCCGAACATCATCGAGGTCATCGATGTCGGGCAGGCCGAGGACGGATCGCTCTTCCTCGTGATGGAGCTCTTGACGGGGCAGTCGCTCGACGTCGCGATTCGCCGACAGTCGCCGCCGATGCGCGTCGCAGACTTCGTCATCATCCTGCGCGACTGCGCGCGCGCTCTCGCGGCAGCCCACAAGAGCGGCGTCATTCACCGTGACCTCAAGCCGACGAACATCTTCCTCCACAAGGATCGCGACGGGCACGGCATCGCCAAGATCTTGGACTTCGGCGTCTCGAAGATCCTCGAGGAAGAGAAGAACACCGCGCTCACCGTCGCGGGTACCGTGCTCGGCTCGCCGCTCTACATGAGCCCCGAGCAAGCGATGGGCGCCGCGGGGATCGACGGGCGCACCGACATCTTCGCGTTCGGATCGATCATGTTCGAGGCGCTCACGGGGACGCGCGCGTACGACGCGCCGAACTTCAACGCGCTCATCGTGACGATCGCGACGCAGCAGCCTCGGAGCATCGACGTCGCCGCGTCGCATCTCCCGGAGTCGCTGCGATCGATCGTTCGCGACTGCATGGTGACGGACAAGAACAAGCGGCTCGCTTCGTTCGATGTAATCGCCGATCGCCTGCAGGCGACGCTCGCGGAGCTCGAGCCGTCGAACCTTCGCCTCCCGTCGGAGGCCGGCTCGGGGCCGCCTTCGGATCCGGACGCGACTAACGCGCTGCCGGTGATGCGCCCGAGCGATCGTCCGCCGCCCGCGGCCGAGTCGCAGTCGCTGATCCAGACGAACCCGGGCGGGCCGTCGAGCGGGCCGCGCTCCGGCAATCAGCCGGTCGGCGCGTTCAGCGCGCCGTGGGCGACGCCGCCGAGCGCGACGCCGGCGACCGCGACGATGTCGACGCGCAAGCCGCAGATCGGGCTCGCGATCGGGCTCGGAGGCGGGCTCGTGGCGCTCACGCTGCTCATCGTGATCGTCGTCGCGGCGGCGTCACGCGGCGGAGACACGCAAGCGGCGAGCTCCGCGGTCCCGGCGCGCGCGAACGTCGGCGCCATGCTCGACGCCGCGGCGCCGCTCGCGACGACGAGCGCGTCGAGCGAGCCGCCCGTCGTCAGCATCGACCAGCTGCCGATCGCGTCGGGCGCGAAGCCCGGAGCGACGACGACTGCGAGCGCGCCGAAAGCGACGGGGCATCTCTACGTCGCGGCGAGCCCGGGCTGGTGCTCGATTTCGGTCGACGGCGTGAAGCAAGGCGACACGCCGATCGCGGGGCTCGCGATCTCGGCCGGGACGCACCAGATCGACTGTACGCCACCGAAGGGAAAGCTCCGGAGCGTGACGCTCACGGTGCAGGACGGCGCGACGTCGAAGTACAAGTTCTCGCTCGACGAGTAGCGCTCGCCCTCGACGAGCAGCGCTCAGGTCGCAAGGTAAGCGATCGCGTACGTGTCGACGACGAGCGCGTCCTTCTTCGCGGCGACCTCGCGCGACGACGTCGCCGACGCGAACTGCGCGAGCTCGGCGCGGCGCGCGGCGATGCGCGCGTTGCGCTCCGCGACGGCTTCGGCGAGCGCCGCGTCCGCCTCGCGCGCCTTCTCCGCGAGCTTCTCGACCTTCGCGAGCGCGCGATCGCGCTGCGCTTCGGCGCGGTCGACCGAGCGGCGCGACCCGAAGATCGCGCCGACGACGCTCGGCCCGCCGGGCACCGAGGCTTGCGCCTGCGCCCACGCGGCGCGCGCGGCGTCGCGCTGCGCGGCGAGCTTCTGGATCTTCGGATCGTGCTTGCGCACGAGCGCCGCCTCGTCCTCCGCCGCGCGCGACTGCGCAGCGCCGGCGCATCGCGCCGCGAACGCCTCCGCGGTCTCACCGGGCTGCGACACGATCTCGAGGAGCGCGTTCGTGAGCACGATCGCGCGCGCCGACGCGAGCGCGTGCTCGCGCAGCGCCTTCTCGATCGACTTCGCCGCCCGCGGCTTCAGATCGCCGAGCGGCGCGAAGCGCGCGCCCTCGACCGCGGCGTTCTTGAAGTCGTCGGGGTTGAACGCGGTCGCGCGCGAGAGATCGATCGCGCCCGCGTCGAGCGGGGCGAGGACCGCGATGCGGCGCGACTCGCGGTACCCGAGGCGCGCGTCGACGATCTCGGCGCGCGCGACGAGCGCGGCGTGCGGCGCGTAGGACCACGCGTCGAGCGGAGCCTTCGGAGGCGCCGGGAAGAGCGAACGCCAGCCTTCGGGTGCGGTCGGGATCGAGGTCGAAGTCGAGGTCGAAGTCGAGGTCGAAGCCGAGGTCGAAGCCGAGGTCGAGGTCGATGGGGGCGTCGCTCCCCTCGCCTTTTGCCACCGCTTGATCTCCTGCCTCGTCATCGGCCCGCGCAGCCACGAGAGCGTCCACCGCGTCTCGAGCAGCCGCGCGTCGGGCGCGTGCACGTTGCGCAAGAAGAACGTCCGCGGCGGGAGCGACTTGATCACCCCCGCGAGCTCCGCCGCTTCGAGGTTCGCGCCGCCGTCGCTCCCGACGAGCCCTTCGACGACGCGCTCGCGATCCGCGTCGGTCTGCAATCTACCGACGAACCACACGCCCGCGTTCGACAGCGCCTTGTAATCGAGATCGATCGGATTCTGCGTCGCGAGCACGCACCCGACGCCGAACGCGCGCGCCTGCTTCAAGAGCGCGAGCATCGGCCGCTTCGTCGGCGGGTTCGCCGGATGCGGCGGCAAGAAGCCGAACACCTCGTCGAACAAGACCAGCGCGCGAAGCTCCGTCGTGCCGGAGAGCCCGCGCGCCCACGCGAGGAGCTGCTCGAGCACGAGCGACAGCACGAGCATGCGCTCTTCGTCCTCGAGGTGCGCCACCGACACGATCGTCGCCGGCGTCTTCCCTTCCGCGTTCGTCATCCACGCGCCGACGTCGAGCGGCGCGCCTTGCCGCCACGTCGCGAACGTCGGCGACGCGACGAGCGCGTTCAGATCCTGCGAGAGCTCCGCGCGCTCCTTCGGCGGCAAGAACTCGTCGACGCTGAGCGCGCCGACGCGATCGATCGGCGGCTCGCGCAGATCGACGAGCAGCTCCTCGAGCCCCGCGCGCTGCCCGGAGCGCAGCCTCCGCTCCGCGAGATGCGACAAGAGCACGTGCTCGCGCCCGCGCGTCGGGTCCGCCTCGCGCTCGACCATCCGCAAGAGCAAGCTGATCGCCGCGCTCAGCGACTCGCGCGCCGCTTCTTCGTCGAGCTCCCACAGCTCGCTCTTCTGTTCGAGCGGCGACAGGACGTGGAGCGGCTCGCCCGCCGTCGTCCCCGGCGTGATGAGCCGAAGCGCCGAAGACTCGCGCAGCGCCTTCACGTCGGCCGCGGACAGTCCCCATCTCGCGAGCCCCTCGCGCCACTTGGTCGACAGCTCGCGCGCGGCGTCGTCGACGCTCTTCCCGTCGCGGCGCGCGGCGTCGGCGTCGATCCACGGCGCGAAGCTCGGCGCGTCGAGCTCGTCGAAGAGCAGACCGAGATTCGCGAGATCGCCCTTCACGTCGAGCATGAGCACCGGCACGCGCGATCGCAGCGCCTCTTCGACGAGGCCGATGCAGAGCCCGGTCTTCCCGCTCCCGGTCATCCCGACGCACACCGCGTGCGTGACGAAGTGATGCGCCGGCACGTCGGCGTCCGTCGCCTCCGCGGCGGCGGGAGCAATCGGGAGCGAACGGCCGAGGCGAAACGGGCGGACGGGCATGGCGTATGATTCGAAGAGGTGAAATCGCACATGAGCGATGCCGACGTCCACGTCCACGAGATGATCGCCGACGCTTGCTTCCGCATCGGCGCGGACGCCGAGATCGCGACCGACCTCCGCGGCTACCTCGAACGGCGCGGCCTCGCGCCTGAGGACGTCGACGCCATCGTCGCGTCGCCGCCGCGCCTCGCGCTGTATCGCCGCCTCGTCCGCAACAACATCCTCGACGTGACGTACCGCATGCTCGAACGGACGCGCGCGCGGATGAACGCGGCGCGCAATGGCGCGTTCGAGGCGTCGCTCGACGCTTTCTTGCACGAGATCGGCCCGCGGACGCATTACCTCCGCGACGTGCCGGGCGAGCTCCTCGCGTGGGCTGCGCCGCGATGGCGCGCGGACGCGGAGCTGCCGGCGTACCTCGGCGATCTCGCGCGTCACGAGATCGTCGCGTTCGAGGTCGCCGCGGCGCCCGCGCACGCGCCGAGCGCGCTCGGCGAGATCGCGCTCGATCGCCCGCTCGCGTTCGCGGACGCGAAGCGCCTCGTGCGATACGAGTTCGCGGTCCACGAGCTCCCCGGCGAGGCGAGCGATTTCTCCGCGCCCGCGGCGCGCGACGTCTCGCTCCTCGTCTACCGCGACGCCGCGCACGTCGTGCGCTTCCTCGATCTCACGCCGCTCGCATCGGCGATCCTCGC
>Ga0100403_1003984_pt1 | contig 10689 bp, 10 predicted proteins | sample CryGeymet201501t_FD_83663 | JGI IMG/M metagenome (GOLD analysis project Ga0100403, IMG submission 83663) | Groundwater microbial communities from Crystal Geyser aquifers in Utah, USA - Crystal Geyser metaG 2015-01t | ecosystem: Environmental > Aquatic > Deep subsurface > Groundwater | place...
CTACGGAGCTATGGGTATGGTCGTCGGAGTACTACTTTGCGCGAGACAATAACGATTTCTTCCATTACACGGAATTAAAAGTCGTTGACGCCTACGTGTTTAAAGCGCACCCGTTCTTATCCGAGCTTACGATGACGCTATTTGAGCGCAAAAAGAGGTGCGCAAAGGGGACAAGGCAATATGAGCAGGTTAAAGAGCAGGTTAATTGCCTGTGGGGATTTTTCGGGATCCGAGACTCGGCTAAAGGGGTGCGGTTGCTCGCGGGTAAACGCGAGCTTAGCGCTCTTATGGCTGTTGGGCGCTTAGAGGATTACCGTTACCCGTTTGCGTACGGGACGTTTGACATCGAAGCCTCGCTGAGGTCTGTTCCAGTGGCCTGCGCAGTGACCGCCGAAGCCAGGGTGACGATATTGCGGGACTTGGTGGGTTTATTCAAGGCGGGGTATTACCCCATTTATACGGACACTGACAGCATCATGACGTTTGCTCCTCCTGGCGTTATGGCTCAAATCCACCCAGTCGGGAGTGAACTTGGCCAAATGGCCGTGGAGTATACAGCGACACACGCAGCCGTGGTCGCCCCCAAAATTAAGGCCATGTTGGACTGTGAGGGGCTAACTGAGCCAAACACATGTACCTGGAAAATAACGGCAAAGGGGCTCGGCATTGCTGCTCTTGACTTTGCTGATATCGTGGGCCTCTTAGATGGCTCCCCAATTACCGAGAGCCGCTTCCAATTCAATGTAAGCAAGAGGCACATTGTGACGGGAGAGGCGAAGATAACGTCGTGTACACGGGCGAAGACTGTGCGTGGGGAGTTCAGGAAAGGGCATATAGGAAGTGATGGCCGAAAAGTAACGTTTATTGCCCGCAAAGTTGGCGAAGAGTGGATTTTGACCTAAAGGCATTATGTTGAGTATGTGAGCTCATTTGTTGACGTGTTGTAATAGACCGGTTTCTGCGTGTCTGGGGCTACTTGCGTCATTCCTGGGCAGTACAAGCGCCCCATGAGCTTGTTTGACTTTTGCCCGCTCGACACGGACGCGCAGACGATATTCGGGGAATCCCACATATGCGTGGTTGTTCTTCCGGTTATAGCGAGCCCTGTATACGATGTGTCGTATCCAATTCCCCACCACGAGTACTCATAGCTCATTGGCTGGATACGAATGACGGGCCGGAGGTTTGTTGTTGATTGGGGGTCAGTGGCATTTTCGGTGAAGGACGTTTGATGCGCAAAGATTACCATAGGGTGAGCAGCCGTCCCCTGGTTGACTGTGATAATGGGCTCAGCGGCCGACGGCGCTGAGGCCGGGGGCATCTGGAGCGCCCATTCGCCGGTACTTGATATGCCCGCTTCGGCGAAAATCGTTGAATCTGGGTGCTCGAACATAAATTCCTCTCCAACAAAGTTCGGGCATACGCATTCTGTTGCAGCGGCCAGCGTACCTACGTTTAAAGCCGGCACTGTGGCTGCTCCCGATGAAGCAAATGATATGCAGGGCGCCCAGGCTCCTAGCTCGTCTCCCATTTCGAAGGCGTATACTTCGGTTACTGGGTCAAACCCCTGTCGCAGCTCGGTGCCTCCTGGCAGCAACCAGTGGGCACGTGCGCCCGGAGTCATCGTCAGCGAGTTGGCGATTCTATCTTCTCCTATATACAAATAATGACGCTAGGCTCTGCCCAGATAAGCAGCTCTGCTTACTTTTGCTAGCAAGTCGGAGTTACGGAGCCGTGTTAAAGCAGTGTTTAAATTCAAAGCCTTTCGGTTGGTTCCGTCCCTGTTTTTAAACCCTGGAACGTGATTCATTCCCTGCTGCGGGATCGCTTGGCCAAGCGCTGCGGATTGGGCCGCGTAATCCATATCACTCTCCGAGTAGCCGCCGTTTTGTTGGCGCTTAGCTTTGAGCATTCGCTCTACGCGCTTAAGAATTTCCGGGGTAACGTCTGGATAAGCTGGCTTTCCTCGCCTCAAATAATGCCATTATTTGTCACCGCATAAGCGTAAAGGCATCACACCCACAACAAAGGGGAGGCGATTAAGTAGGGTAGCAGCTCCAATTGAGCGACGAGCGACACGAGCGGGCGCACCTAAAAGGCCTGGAGTGCCGCCGTCTTTACCTACCGGGCGCCTAACTAGGCCCGAACTGGCAATTCCGCTCAAGAGGCTCGCCAGGCCATCGCAGCCCGTTGGGCGGCTATCCAGGCCCGAGTTGAGAAAAGCATACTCTGGCGCCCTTCCTAACCACGCGTACATTCATGAGCCTCCGCGGCAGGAGGCGCGATTGAGCTCCAGGGATATTGATTTGGCTAAATTAAACGAAGCCCCAAAATTGCTTGCTGGCCCGCAGAGAGAGTGGTACGCCGCTCCGATGGTATCGTTTGCCCCGCAGCGCACGATATTCAAAGGCGAGCCGATGACGCCAGATGCCGGGCCTGATACGGCCGAAATTAGCGAAACCGAGCGCAAATTTGACGAAGAGAATGAGAAACGATGGGCTGAGGCTACAGCCAAACAAATTGAAGAGGCGAAGTTTATGCAAGGAGTTAAGCAGCAGCAGGCCCAGTGGCTTGATAACCTATATGGGCCCAACGGCGATACACCAGAAACACAGGCAGAAGAGGAATTGCTGGCCCGTATCGCGGCCGTGGAAGGCGAGGACCCCTTTCACTACAAGCAGGAGTTAGAAAGGAATATAGAGCAAGATGACCCCATTGGGGTACGAATGGCTAAAGTCGAAAATCAGTTCTATGACGACTTCCGCGAGGATATTGGGCTACAAGAGCTTGCTCTACGCAACCCCACTACCGGCGAAGCGGAGATTCGCGATTATCTATCAGCCCAGCGAGAAGCCAATGAAGCACGAGACGACTGGCTTCGAAAGCACTTCGCCGGGGAGATGGGATTAACAGAAGAAGAGTATATACAGAGAGATGACATGCTTGGCTTCGTCATAGACGAGATTCGCCAAATCGAAAGAGACCGCGAAGCTAAATTTACGGTTGACGAAGCTGAACAAATGATTAGTGAAAAGATGCAACAATATGACGCGGCGATGGCCCAAGTAAAGGAAGATATGCGAAAACAGGAAATTGAAGATTTACGCGCGAAAGCCGAAGAAAACGAGTTGCAAGCTGAGCGAATGGGCGAGGACATTTATAACTTGCGTGCGGATTTGGATATGGCGTCCGGTAGAGTACGGGAAGCCGAAGGAGCAGCGGAAGCGGCGCGGGACGCTGCTAGAGGTGAGTATATGCACAACACGGAACTCAGCAGGCAGCTTGGAGTTGTACACGGGACACTTAACCAGACAGCTGGGCAGCTAGACGCGGCGCATGGCCGCATATCAGAATCTGCTATGATGATGCAGGAGGATTTAAATGGTACTCAGCGTACCAAACAAAGGGAACTCATGCAGCAGCTTGGAGTTGTACACGGAGCACTTAACCAGACGGTTAGGGAGCTAGACGCGACGCGAGACGCCGCTAGAGGTGAGTATATGCACAACACGGAACTCAGCAGGCAGCTTGGAGTTGTACACGGGGCACTTAACCAGACGGCTGGGCAGCTAGACGCGGCGCATGGCCGCTTATCAGAATCTGCCATGATGGCGCAGGAGGATTTAAATGGTGCTCAGCGTACCAAACAAAGGGAACTCATGCAGCAGCAGCGCGATTTCGAGCAACGCTGGAACATGAATCTTAACAGGATGCACGAAGATATGCGGGCCCAACTTGAACGGGAATATATGGCGCGGGGGACGGAGCCACAGCAAGAGGCCTTTAGGCCGCAAGGCCAGCCTGGGCCATCGCCTGCGCAGCTGGGCGCGTTTCCGCACCGAGTTGAGCGATTCACGCCCGAGGAGATGGCCCGGTATCAGGCAATGCTGCCAAAGCCGCTAGGGCCAAACATCAGTCTGCAGCACGCGTGGAATAGGCATGTTGCCAGCAGGAGGCGGCCGGTGAAAACCAGGATGAAGCGAAAGAGGGCCCGAGCCAGCGAATCGCTAACCGCCACGTCTCGGAGAGATATCCTTAACTCCCGGCGATGACCCGCAGAGCAAATGGATCAGTCGATCCAACATTATTTGGCAACCGAAAGAATATCGGGCCGCACCTTCTTCGATATGGAGGCGCAACTTCGCATGTACTGCTATGAGTTTGTGCGCGTACAAAACGTGCCTAAAACCGAGTACAAGGGCGGGATTAAAGCCAAGCGGCAATACCTTAACCAGCTTCTAGTGCAGATTAAGCCTCTCCAAGCCTCGTACAACTCGGTGCAAGTGAGCATGAACATGCCGCAAGTTAACATTGCCGCGATGTACGGCATCCCCATCTCGTGTCATTATTTGTTGCAAGAAGAATCCGATGAAGGGCACACCCTTTCAAACTTGCGCGACATCAGCATCGAGATAGGCCAACGATTCTTCTTCGTTGGCCCGTCTGGCCGTGGGAAAACGTGGAGGATATGCGAGATGACAGCCTACGCAAAGATGGCTATTCCAGGCCTATACGTTATTGTAATCAGCCCAACGTTTGAACACGACAAAACCTGGGAGCAAATGAGCGCTGAGTGGGAGCGGCACAGGCATACCCCTTTTGTGGACCAATTCTATACATCCTACTCCGAAAACGTACGCCATTTCTTAGCAGCTCTCGTGACTACCGAGCATGAAACGGCTACACTTATTATCCTCGAGGATTTGACCGGAGACCACAACGTGCAATACCTAAAGGTAGAGAACCCCGTAAATATGCTGTGCCAGCAAGCGCGCCAGTGTAATCTGATTTTCTTCATGTCGTTTTGGGAGCAGTCGAAAGTGCCAAAGATTCTTCTTCAAAATTACGAATATGCGTTTGAGCAGGCTCCCGATAACTCCGAGGAAATAAAACTCATCAAAAAGCAGATGCTGTCGCTGGTCGCCCCCGATGTCCAAAATCGCATCATGTCTCAAGCGTTTGCTGAGGAATTCGACTCGCTATTCGTCGAGCGGCAAAGGTTTCGCTCACTGTATTATCGGGTGCACGGTGAAGATGGTGAAATGACACCGATTAGAACAGGAAAACCGGTTGACTTCAGCATCCTTACATGGCGCCATTATTTGCACCGCACAATATTAACGGCATACGGCCACGACAGACTCCTCGAAACCGATACCCCAGGCAATTTCTCAGTTTCCTTTGACCAGAGGTACAACAATGTAACGGGGGCCCGCTTGGTAGCCTGTAATTTGCCCAGAACTTATCAGCAGGTAGGGCCCTATACAAGCGAGTTCGCTATTCAGTGCGTAGATGCCCCGGTTCATATTTGCAAAATGAAATACGGTACGTACTCCATATCAAATTTCGCAATTGAAATGCGCTCGAGTATACGAGCAGCTCTATCCGGGGAAGTAGACGATTATAAAATAAATGTGGTAGTGGTTGGATCTCCTGGGTATCTATCAGTCCGAATTAAGGGCGTGTCGTTTACGCTACTGAACGTGGGGAGCCAGTGGGGATGGCAAAACATCGCGGGCATGGATTTCAAAGATATACCATCTGTCACAAATGGAAACATATCCTACTATTACGCTGATCTCTCCCGGGATTTTAACGTCGGAGCCAACCTCGAAACGCTGTATATTCAATGCGAAGAGCTGTGGGAGGGCGGGTATAGCGCCAATTCCGGCCATTTACTCAGTGGAGTTATCGCCCAAATCGCTGTCAAGCCCCCGCGAAATTCACAGGATGTGACCGTGAATTATGCGCCAACGACATCAGCTCTTTACAGCTTTCAGTACAGCCCTAGTAAGTACATCGATTCGCTTCGGTTCAAAACGTTTGCGCATATCAGTGGGCCGTGGGGAATGCCCGGCAACGACATCGAAATTGACTTTCAGGGAGCCTGGCCAAACTTTCAAATTGAAATAGACCACCACTAAAAATCAATCAATGTTTTAAATGCTGTTGATTTGGCTGCTTGCAAATACGCTTTTCGGTGCAAGTCTTGGTATGATTTACGCAGCCTATTGACCTCATGTATAGCTTGTTCACGCTCGAGCTTGCGCCGCTGTGCTTTAACCTGCGACAGCACGCCACCTTGATACACGTCCTCGAGCTGCTTGCGCAGCATATCATTTTCGCGCTCAACTCTGGATATTTTCAGCCGCACATGCTCATCGGCTTGCCGGAGCTCCTCCGGATTGACTGGCTGGTAAACACGTACTTTAGGCAGGTCTGGCTCTGCCCTGCTTTCTGGCGAAGCTTCTTTCTGCTGCGGCGGCGCCTTCTGGTGCATTCTTTGGTCGTTAAGGAATGACAAAATAATGCTTTCATCTCCACGGGTGCCATATGGGGTTGAGATATTCGGACCTCGCCAGTGACAAGCGCTCATTAATAGCCTTGCTAAACTCGTCTTGCGCCGGTACCACATGATACGCGCTTGACAGCGCTAACTTTGGGGCGCGCTGTGTCAGCACCTCAATGTCCATCGGCTGCTCTCCCTGCTCTGCATTTTTCCTTGGTATATATGCATTTTTACGCTTTCTTGGTATATATGCCTTTTTACGCTTTCCTGGTATTAGCGGCTTACGCAACGCTGCTTTTGGCTTACTTGTTAGTTTCCGTGACGGTGCTTTGGATAGGGTACGGGCAGCCACGGATCCTACTCTTTGGCTTGTTCTCTTTTTCCTTCCCATTCCCTTTCCTCCCCCTCCTTGCGAAAGAACTGACCCAGCCATGGGCATATGCCGCTTACCTCTGGTTGAGTGCGAGGCCATAGTGGCCATTCTCAAGCTTGAAACCTTAGGTGTGTTTGTTTGCGCTAAAGCTGAGCCAGCCATACTCAAGTTTTTGCGCCTCGACAAATAATGCCATTATTTGTCTTTTCAGCCCAAGCAGCTATACGAAAGTCTTAGAAACAAAACAGCTCCCTTATGGAACCCACTGCCTGGTTCGTCTTACCCAATAGAAGGGTTACGCGCAAAACGAGGATACGTTATGCAAGATGTCAGCCCCTTTGACGTGCGGAACCCATGGCTAGATTTCGATAAACACGCAGCCGCGCAAGTCGTTTACCCCCATAAAACTGTCGCTGGTGGAGCGGGCCCGGCGCAGCCTATGAGAGACTGCTTCGGAACAATGCACATGGATTCCCGTTCGATTGGTATGCCAATGTACCAAGGGGGCAGAATAAAAGTTGATTAGGCTCCATTATTTGAACTCAGACTTGCCAGAGCCAACAGTTGTCGACGACCCGTCCATGCTCCGAGGCGACCAGCCAGTGATGGTCGGTCACATGGAGGTACGACAGGGTATCATGGTCCCTGAGCAGCCAAAGATATTCAACAACCCAGAAGACGAAATAACAATTCTCATAAACGCCCGCCCAGTCGACTTCGTCAACATGAAATTCAGCCTTTTTCGCGCCCAGCTACGCCTAGTCAACAAATCTCGGGACGCTGGGCGTTGGACCGATTCATCGCAATCAATTCCCATCTTTGCCTTCGGCGCAACCTCTGTTATCCAGCTCGTTGCAATTGACATCGAAACCAAGCACCTAGCCGAGACTGACTGGATGAACGTTTACCAGGGGGCTATTACTACGCTAGCGACATTTAAGCACTACTTTGACGAAGATACACTAATGAACCAGCGAAACAGCGACTGGGCGTATACCCAATACTTGCATGTCGAAGATACCAAAAATCTAGACGGCGCCCTCCCTCATCAAGTTTCAAAGTGGCTTTGGGTTCAGCTAGCCTTTATGATGCCACTAAACGATGCCGGCGATATCCCGCTTCATAACCTCCGGGGACGCCTCCGGCTTACATTTAGGTTGTCGCCAGAACAGCGAGTATGGACGATGGCTAATTTCCCTAGATACGTAGAGTCGTCGATTCCAAGCGATCAAGCAACCAGCGACGCCGGATACACATGGTCCGCGGCCGACAACTGGTGGACAGCCGAGAGCTGGACCGCTCCTGGGCTTGACTCGAGCCATATCAACTGGTCTCGATTGGGCCGTAGCCCGGCCGTCGACACCTCCAACTGGGGCTGGCAGATGAAAAATATCGGCATAGTTTATCACGGTACAAAATCGACGGAAATGGGAGCACTTAGCAAAGACAGAATGGAGTTCTGGTGTAAAGAAATTGTTACCATGAAACAAGACCTTCGAGGCTACGAAAATGAGCGCATATGCCTCGAAATTCGAAAATCCTCGGTAGAAAGCGTCTTAGTTTATTTTGTTGACTCGCAGACCACTTTACCAATAATCGCTAGCCCAACATCATCTGGCACATTTCTACGCCGCCCAATCGATATATCAACCCGCGCCGGGAGGCTTGGCAGTACATCGTACTTGGCAGAAGGGGCATCGGCTGATGGGGAACTTTACTACGACCCACTTATACGGCAAATCGACTGGTATAACGTTGATGTCGGCACCGAAGTATGGCCTATGCCAACCGGCTCTGGAGTAAGCAACCCCACCGATATCAACGAAAATATTCAAATTATGTACCGTGAACTTAAGCGGTACCAGCAGCGCAACTACATCCAAGGTGAAGTTTCACAGCCGCAACTTCGTATGCATGAGTCAAGCGGGCACGGTATGAGGCGAAACGCCCTGATGGAGACCCCTCAAAATGAATATTTGCCCACTGGTGAAATGACTAATAACCCTGATCTTCATTACGCCGGCAATTTGCAGTCGCTTTTCGCAGGTGACCCCGATATCTACAACGTTTTTTTCAGTGGGTTTGACCGCTCTATCTATGGCGGCCGAACTTGGCAATACGAGTGGTGGTGCAACCGAGACACAAATGAAAGTACACCGCCTACAAGCATAAACGAATGCACGTTTGGCTACACTCGGAATTACGACTTTGCTCTTAAGTCGCGTACCGGGGGTACGGCCCCGTTCACACACGGGCACTGGGTTCTGGTTACCACTGAGCAGATTCCCCTGGGGAACGATGTTGTCGACGGCCAGAGGCTACCAGGGAACTTCATGATTGCCCAGCAGTTCGAAATCATCGGGCACAAGCCGACCTGGATTCAAGGCCTAGATACCGACAAATTCAACATCAACATCAACCTACACCGCCCAACTCCCCTCGACATAACGAGAACGCAGACCTATTTCAATAAAGCCGGCTCGCGCATTACAGTAAACGAGGCCGCACCTACCGCATTGTGCTTTATCAGCTGTGACTCACAGTGGGTCCTCCATGATGGTACTTTTGATGTGGAGGTCTAAAAACATTATTTTATGCTCACTGAAGTGCATAGGCAGCCTGGTCACGACTGGGGCAAGGAATATCAAAGCCGAATCGCGTTTTATAAGCGAAAGCTGGAAGAAAACAGCAGATACATAGAAGGAACGCCGGAGATGCTCGGGGACATAACAGCTCAATTCGATGAACACCATAATCGTGCCGTCCACGCGCTAAATTTGCACGCACTTGACTTCTTCAAAGCAGGCCTCGTTCGAGACTCTGAAGAGCTCCGCGAGCGAATCCGAGTCTATTCTAATCTTTTGGAAGATTGGGAAAATGAGCAAAATCAAGCTGGGGACCCCAGTACTGTTGCTGGGCAGGAAGAGGCTGTTCTACAAGATTAACAAAAGCCGCGGGCACAGTGTTTTCAAATGCCCCGCCTGTTGCCATTTTCATATGGCCTTGTGTAAGGTTAAAGAGCGAATTAGCGGCGTCGCCTTTCACGCTAGCGTTGCTCATATAGCTTCGTACAGCCTCCAATGCGCTATTGCGCATCGCATCAGTCGATGCCGGGTTCATCATGCCCCCGATAGACCTTCCCGTCAGGCCGCCTTGAGCTTGATTTAGAATGCCCTGCCTCGAAGAGGCACTAGGAGCCGTTGCCTGGTCCAATAGTGAGTCTGCTAGGCCTGCCCCCATCTCTATCGCGGGGGCAAACTCTGGAAAAGCTATCTCACCTACGGTTTTAGCGAGGGGCATTGCCCCTTGCACTTGGCTAGCTACTTGTCCCAAATAATGGTATAACCAATGGTCAACCAATTCAAAGAGCTTTTCGGCCGACCCATGCATAATCTGAATACAAGGCGGAAGCATCGTAACTGATATCAAATCATGGTACATTGCCCGGGCATAATTGAAGTGCTCTGGGTCGTCTTCCTTTAGGGCGGGTGCTCTTTCGGGCAGCCTCATCGATACTTGGTCCCAGTGCTCCTCGATAGGAAGCTCAATAACCCACACGATGATGCTAACTTCCTTCTGTTGGGCGATTTCGGCTAGCATTGCTCCAACTTCTGTGTAGCTTAGCCTCCCTTTTCGGTACACTACAGCCGCTAACGGACTTGTATCACAAATTACGAACTGGACTGGCTCACGTAATGCCGTGGTAACTTGAACTGTTTTGTGAGCAGCCCACAAAACCCCCATTGTGTACGAATTCGGTGACATTTGAGTTTCGTCGAGCAGGTTGAGAAACCCCTCTTCAATACCGATATACGCCTTCTGTTTGTAATCGAGGAAATTCAAGATGCCCTCATAAGCTGAAGTCTTTCCTATCCCGTATGGCCCCTCAATAAACAGCACAGTTTTCGACGTAATAATGCGGGATTGCCGGATCCGCCGCGGCTTGAATTTCCACCCCTGCCTTCCCTATTCTGCCGGCATGGAATTACTTTGGGGTTTTACCCCTGTGCCTTCCCTCTTGCCTTCC
>Ga0100403_1003989_pt1 | contig 10677 bp, 9 predicted proteins | sample CryGeymet201501t_FD_83663 | JGI IMG/M metagenome (GOLD analysis project Ga0100403, IMG submission 83663) | Groundwater microbial communities from Crystal Geyser aquifers in Utah, USA - Crystal Geyser metaG 2015-01t | ecosystem: Environmental > Aquatic > Deep subsurface > Groundwater | place: USA...
AGCTCTTCGCGTTCGCGTTCGCGCTCACCGTCGTCGCGTGCGGCGGCAGCAAGCCTCCGCCGCAGGATCATCCGGCGCCGCTCGTTCATCGCTTCGAGAACGCCGATCAGTGGGCGAAGACGTTCGACGATCCCGCGCGCGACGCGTGGCAGAAGCCGGCGGAGATCGTCGAAGCGATGCACATCGCGCCGGGGATGACCGTCGCGGACATCGGCGCGGGCACCGGATACTTCGAGCCGTACTTGTCGCGCGCGGCGGGACCGGCGGGCGTGGTCCTCGCGGTCGACGTCGAGCCGGACATGGTGCGCTACCTGCGCGAGCGCGCGGATCGCGAGAAGCTCGCGAACGTGCGCCCCGTTCTCTGCGCGACCGACGATCCGACGCTGCCGTCGCACGCCGTCGATCGCGTGCTCATCGTCGACACGTGGCACCACATCCCGGGGCACGCGGCGTACCTCGAGAAGCTGCGCGCCGCGGTCGCGCCGGGCGGGACGATCACGTTCGTGGAGCTGACGCTCGAAGCGCCGCACGGACCGCCGCCGCATCATCGCATCGCGCCGGACGCGCTCCTCGGCGAGCTTCGTCGCGCGGGGATGCGCGCCGAGCGTGTCGATCTCGCGCTCCCGTATCAGTACGTCGTCGTCGCGCGGCCCTAGCGAACCGACGCGCGCACGATCGCGAGCACCGCGTCGCGCACGCGCGCGCGAACGGTGTCGCGGTTGCAGAGGACGAAGAGCGGCTCGCTCACGTTCCATCCTTCGACCGGGATCTCCACGAGCTCGCGCGTCGCGACGAGGCGACGGGCCGCGACCGCGGGGCCGAACACGAGGCGACCACCGGCCGCCGCGAGCTCGAGCGCCGTCCCGATCGTCTGCGCTTCGTGAGCCACGATCCGCGCATCGAGCGAGAGCGGACAATCATCCGCGATCGGCACGAACCGATCGCCCGGCGACATCGGCGCGACGAACGGCGTCGCGCGCACGCGATCTTCGGTCGTCGGCAGCGGCGCGAGCCTCTTCGCGAGCGCGGGCGGGCCGAAGAGCGCGAGCCGGATCGTCCCCGCGCCGTCGCTCGTCCACGCTGCGGGCGGCGCGTTCACCCCGCCAGGAACGAGCGCCATGTCGAAGACCGCCTCGGACAGATACGCGCGCAGGAGCGGCGGCGCGAGCTCGAGCGCGCGTACGCGCAGCGTCGGCATCTTGCGGCTCATCGACGCGACCACGTGCGCGACGAGGTACGACGGACCGGCGATCGTGAGCTCGATCGCGCGCGGCTCGTCGCGCGTCGTCGCGCGGAGCTCGCGCAGCGCCGCGGCGACGTGCGGAACGATGCGCCGGCCCGCTTCGCTCAGCGTGACGCCGCGCGCGCCGCGCGCGAGCAGCGTCGTCCGGTAGTGCGACTCGAGGCGCGCGATCGCTTTGCTCACCTGCGATCGCGTGACGCCGCGCTGGCGCGCCGCGATGCTCAGCGAGCCCGCGCGTTCTACCGCGAGCAGCGTCAGCAAATCCGCGACGCGCAGATCGTCAAGAGCCTCTCCCATCCCCGCGGACGATCGTGAGCACGAGGTCGCGTCGCGTGGCAAGCGCGGCGGCGCGGCGTGACGAATCGGCGACTCGTGTTTCCGCCGCGGAACCGCTCGTGGCCCCGCGTCACGCCGTACGATGAGAGGTCATGTCGATGCACGCGATCGTGTTGGCTGCGCCGTTCGCTGGCGCGATGGCCGTGCTCGCAGCGTGCGGCGACGAGTTCACCTCGCTCGCCGGCGACGCAGGCGACGGCGCCGCGCCAGACGCGCTCGCCGACGCACCGCTCGACGCCAGCGCGGACGCGCCCGCGGACGCGCCCGTGCTCTTCGACGCCAGCGGCTGCGACGCTTGCGCGAGCGCGGTCCCCGCCGGTTGGTCGCCCGTCCTCTATTCGACGAGCGGCGGCTGTCCGTCCGGTTTCGGGAACGAGATGCAGGTGAAGGCCGATCCGATCGTTCGAAGCGGCGCGTGCGCGTGCACCGCGACGAACCCGTCTCCGCCTAGCTGCCAGACCGGCACCGTCCACGTTCATCCGGGCTGCGCGTCGAGCGCGCTCGACATCGCGTTCACCAACGGCGCGTGCGCGCCGGTGTCGACGACCCTCCAAGCAACGCAAGCGATCGCGCCGCTCGCGCCGAGCGGCGGCGGCTGCACCGCTTCGGCGATCGCCGACGACGGCAAGCTCGATTCGACCGGCGTCACGCTCTGCGCGCCGATCGCCGCGTGCCCGATCAACGTGTGCGAAGGCCGCGCGCCGCAAGGATTCACCGCGTGCATCGCGCACGCGGGCGACGTCGCCTGCCCGCCCGGACCGTTCGCGACGAAGCACGCGATCGCCGACGCGGTCGCGGTCGATTGCAGCCAAGCGTGCACGACGTGCGTCGCGGACGCGTCGTGCAGCACGCCCACCGTGACGTTCTTCGCCGACACGGCCTGCAACAACGGGGCGTTCGTCACGGCGACGGTTGCCGACGGCACGTGTCGGAACACCGGCGTCGCCGGCGCGTCGGTGACCGCCGCGACCTACGTCGCCGCGACGATCGGCGTGACGTACGCAGCGAGCGGGCCGCTCACCGCGCGCGTGCGCCCGACGAACGGCCGCACCGTCTGCTGCCGCTGATCACGCGCGGTCGAGCGCGATCAGAACGACCAGCCGAGCCCCGCGGTGACGCCGCGCTCGCCGAGCGCGACGCCTTCGACGTAAAGATCGAACGCGCGCGCGAGGACGACCGCGAGGCCCGCTCCGAGCTGGTAATGGTAGACATCGGTGCCGGTCACGGCTTCGCCGGCGACACGCCAGAAGATCGGGCCGCCGAACGCGCGCGCGATCGCGTACGCGCTCAGCGTTCGCGCGATCACCCAGCCGCTCGCGGCGCCGAGGCGCAGATCGAAGGCTTCGTAGCCGACGGCGCTCGCGTTCGGCGCGCGCTCGTGCGTCGTCGTCGCGGACGCCGCGAGCTGCGCGCCGAGGAGCACGAACGGCCGCGCGCCCGTCGCGTCGACTGCGCGCCACGACACACCGGCGATCGCGGCGAACCCCGGATCGACGTCGTGCCGCGCGTCGATCGATCCACCGAGCACCGCGCCGACGCCGAGCTGGATCGTCACGCGCGACGTCGGCCGGTAATCGAGCGTCGCGGCCGCGGAGTGCCGAACCTCGTCGGCGCGGCGATCGCCGCTCAGCCGAATCGCGGTCGACGTGAACGCGTACCCTGCGCCGACACGCCAGTGCGCGCGCGTCGCTTCCGCGTGCTCTTCGAGGCTGCATCCGGCGACGCCGACGCCGCCCGGACCGGACGCGCCGCACGCGAGCGCGCGCGCCGGTACGGCCGACGCGAGGACGACGAGCGAGACCACGAGCGCGCGCATCGCATGAATCTTCGCGGCGCCGCGGCGCTGCGCAAGTGGCCGCGCACGCGCCCCGCGGCCGGCGCGATCCGCTTCGATCGTTCCCATCCGAATGACGCCTGCCCTACGTCCGCTCACGCACCATCAGCCACGACGCGATGCGCTCGCCGCCGCGCGTGTCGGTGTCGAGCGCGGGGCCGCGGCAGGTGAAGCCCGCGCGCTCGTATGCGCGGCGCGCGCGCGCGTTTCGTGCGTCGCTGAGGAGCGCGACGCGCGACGCGCCGTGCTCGGCGAAGAGCCAACGGCACAAGAGGTCGACCGCGCGCGCGCCGACGCCGCTTCCGATGGCCGATGCTTCGCCGACGAAGACGTCGAGGCCGAACGCATCGTCGTCGAGCGGGATCCCCATCGCGCGCGCCGCTTCGGCCTCCGAGGCCCAACGATAGAACTGGATGTATCCGATCGGCGCTCCGAGAAGCTCGATGATCGCCGGCACCGTCGGGTTCGGCTCGAGCAGGGCGCCGTAGTACTCGTCGACGAACGCGCGCGTGAGCTCGTCACCGTCGGCGCCGTCGTCGTCGTTGTCCCAGAACTCGCGAACGTGCGGCGCGCTTCGCCACGCGAAGACGCGCGCGAGATCGTCCTTCGTCATGCGACGGATCGCGAGATCGCCTTCGCGAACCAGCACGAGCGTCGCGTCGGCGCTCACGGCGATCCCGCGTCGTCCGCGCCGTGCGCGATCAGCCAATCGATCGCCTCGCGCATGATGTCGTCGATGTTCGCGGAGTAGTAATGCCCCGCGCCCGGCATCACCCAGAGCTTCGCAGGAAACCCCTTCTTTTCCAGCGCGGCGACCGTCGCGCGCTCGCCGTTCACTTCGTTCCCTTTCTCGCCGGCGATCATCGCGACCGCGCGCACGCCCGACTTTCGGAGCGACGCCGCGTCGAGCGCGACGTTCGCCTCGTTCAGGATCAAGTACGGCCACCGACCCGGATGCATCTTCGCGATGTCGGGCGCGACGTACGCGCCCTTGGAGAAGCCGGTGAGGATCGCGCCGTCGCGCGACACCTCGCCCGGGTACGCGCCGTCGACGACCGCGATCGCCCGCTCGAGATCTTCGTCCATCTTCGTGGTCGATTCCGTCCACGTCGGTGCGTTGTACATCGCCGGTCCGCACGAAGCGTTGCCGGTCGGACAGACGAGGAAGCCGTGGCTCGATCCTGCGTTCACCCAATACCCGCAAGCGTATCCCGGCGGGTTGCACATGCCGTGGAGGTTCGCGATGAGCCGCGCCTTACCGCGCCGCGGCGGCACGACGAAGAAGACGTTGCGCTTCTCCGCGAACGGAAGCTCGAACGGACCGATCGCGCGCGGCGCCTCGGCCTCTTGCGCCGCGTCGATCACGGCGCTCGCCGCGTCGTCGATCGCCGCATCCACACGCGGCACGTCCGGCGCGATCGACGTCGCTGCATCCGCGACCGGCGGCGGCGGCGGTGGTGGTGCAGTGCTCGCGCTCTTGCACGCTGCCATGGAGATGAACAGGGAGAGCGGGAGAGCGGGAGTTCTCTTCCAATACCCTCCCAATCTCCCGCGCTCCCTGTTCAAAATCCCTCCTGCGCTACGCGTCTTTCTTCCCGAACCCCGACACGTCCGACACGATCCCGCCGAGGTTCTTCCCCGCCTCTTTGATCACCTTCACGCTGTCCGTGAGCCCTTGCTTGATGAGCGCGATGTGGATCACGACCTTCGGATTGGTGATCGCGCTCGGCGCGCCCAAGATGAGCTTCTCTCCCGTCGAGACGAGCGTCGCCACCTTGTCCACGATCGCCGGCACGACCGACGCGAGCATCTGCCCCATGTCCTTGAACGCTTTGAGCTTCGCCACGACGTCGCCCGGCGCGTCCTGCGGCGTGCTGTTGAGCGCGCGTCCGACCGCGGCGCTCACCGACGCCGCCGCGTCGATGTCCTGATCCATCACGACCGACGCGAGCATTCGCATCCGCGCGAGCGACTGCCGCGTCTGGTACGTGAGCGCGTAGATCTCCATCGCCGTCCTGAAGAACTTGTCGTAGTCGGCGACGCCGATCTGCACGTATTGGAAGTCGATCGCCTTGTCGCCTTCCTTCGCCTGGACGAGGAAGTCGAAGTCCTTCTTCCCTTCGAAATCCTTGAAGCCCGCGCCGAGGTCGCCGAGCTTCACGTTGCCTGGCGGCGGCACGTCGGTGAGCTTCTTGACGAGCTGCTTCGTCACGTCCGCCATCTCGTGGGCGGCGTCGCTCACCGCACCGGGCATGTCCTCGATCTTGTCGACCTCGCGACGGTGGACGGTCGTGTGACCGTTCTCCGTCTTCACCGTCGTGACGTGCCCCTTGAACTTGAGCTGATCGCACGCACCCAGCCCCATGACGAGGCCGACGGCGAACACCAGACGCGCCCAGAATCCGATCTTCATACGCGCGAGTACGTCCCCTCTCCGCGAATGCTTCCTGCGAAGCACGCGACCACCCAGGGTACGCCTCGTCAGCCGTCCCTGGCGACCTTTCGAATGGCCTTCAACAGCTCATCGACGGGGAAGGGCTTTTCGAGACAAGGATTCTCCATCGTCCCGACGAATGCGCTCGCGCGCGGCGTGAACGCGCCCCCGGTCATGAAGATCATGCGCTTCTCGGTGCCGGGTCGCGCGAGCTTCACGACCTCGTAGACGTCCATGCCGGTGAGATCGGCCATCATCAAATCGCAGACGATGGCGTCGAACCAGACGTCGGATTTTCCGAGCGCGTCGATCGCCGCGCGCCCGCTCGACACCATCGTCACCTCGTGATCCGACAAGAGGTGCTTCAGCGTGATCGCGACGCGCGGCTCGTCGTCGACGATCAAGATCCGATAACGCGGCTGCGACGATCGCGGCGGCGACGGCGCCGGCTCGGATGCTGCGATGGTCTCGCTCGATTCCGGCAACGAAACACGCACGGTGGTCCCCTTTCCGACTGTGCTCTCGATCGATATCTCGCCTCCGGCGGCGTTGACGAGCGTTCGGCAAATCGAGAGGCCGAGGCCCGTGCCCGCGCCGGCGGGCTTGGTGGTGAAGAACGGCTCGAAGATCCGCTCGAGCAGGTCGGGCGCGATGCCGACGCCGGTGTCGCTGATTTCGACCGTGACCCACGGCGGCGCGTACCGCGTCGACACGCGCACCTCGTGGCGCTCCGCGTTCCCCTCCGGGATCGCCTGCGCGGCGTTGACGAGCAAGTTCAGAAACACCTGCCCGAGGCGCGCCTCGTTTCCGTGGACGTACGGCGTCGGCGCGTAATCTTTGGTGAGGCGCGCGCGGTGGCGGATCTCGTTCCACGCGATGCCGATGCTCGACTCGAGGACGCGGCGGATGTCGGTCGGTCCGCGCTCCTCGGCGTCGCGCTGCGAGAAGATCTTCAGGTCGCGGACGATGCGGCGCACGCGGTCGGCGCCTTCGCGCGCTTCGCCGAGCAGGCGCCGCGCCTCGCGCGTCTCTTCGGGGGCGCCCTTGTCGAGCATCGACGCGAGCAGATCGAGGTTGCCGACGACGTACGCGAGCGGGTTGTTGATCTCGTGGCCGACCGCGGCCGCGAGCCGGCCGACGGAGGCGAGGCGATCGGCCGTTCCGAGCTCGGCCTCCAAGCGACGCCGCTCGGTCAGGTCGCGCGCGTGCGCGAGCACCGCGGGGGCGCCGTCGAAGAAGATCGGAATGGCGATCACCTCCACCCAGACCGACTCGCCGTCCTTGCGCAACATGCGCTCGACGAGCGGCGGCGTTTGCTCGTTCTTCTCGCGCAGGTGCTTCACGCGCTCGCGGACGGGGCCGTGGGCGTCCGGGTGCACGAAGTCGAAGAGCGGCCGACCGACGCACTCGTCGGCCGCGGCGTAGCCGAGCATCGCGAGGAACCTCGGGTTCACGAAGAGGAGCTTGCCGTCGCGATGCACCCACAGGCCGTCGGGCGAGTGCTCGATGAGCCCGCGGAAGTTCGCCTCCGAGCGGCGCAGCTCCGTCAGGTCGGTGATCGAGACGACGACGGCGGACGGCGGCTCGCCGGCTCGCGCGCCGAGCGGCTGCGAGCTCACGCTCAGCCACGTCGTCTCGCCGCTCGCGCGCCGGAGCCCGACGACGCAGTCGTTCACCGCCTTGCCCGTCCTCAGCGTGACGTTCGCCGGCAGCTCGTCCTCTTCGAGCAGCGTGCCGTCGCTCCGCACGAACTCGCGGCGGTCGCGCGGCGTGCGCGTCATCAGCTCCTCGTGCGAACGGCCGAGGATGCGCTCCGCGCTCTGGTTGAACGTGATCATCTTTCCGTCGCGGCCCATCACGACGACGCCCTCTTGCATCGCGGCGATGATCGAGCGGCTGCGCTCCTCGCTCTCGCGGAGCTCGGCGGTCAGGTCGGCCACGAGCGCGCGATCGCGCGCGCCGTGCTCGCTCACGGTGAGCGCGAGATCGATCGTGTCGTCGAAGCGCGCGAGCATGTCGACGCCCGCGCGCAAGAGGCGCTCGAGCTCTGCCTGCGTAGGATCGCCGACGTACACGGTGACCGGCGTGCTCCCGCGCGTGGTCGAGAAGAGGAGCCTGCAGATCGCCTCGGCCTGCGCCGCCTGCGCGACCACGACCAGCATGTCGTAGCGCTGGTCGAGCCGCGCGTCGCCGAGCCCAGCGCGCGTCACGACGTGGCCGCGCGACGCGAGCTTGGAGAGCAGCGCGGCCGCGCGTGCGTCGTCTTGCGCGACGAGGAGCGTCCTCACCCGACCTCGAGGCTGTGCGATGCGAAGGCTTGCACGGCACGCCGAGTATACACTCGGATCATCATGCCTCCCGATCCGCAGCCGAGCGCCCCGCGTGGCGCGCCGGGTCGGCTGGCGTCGCTCCTCGAGGCGTTGACAGCGCAGCGCTCGCCGATCGAGCTCCAGATCCTCGGACGCATGCTGCTTCACGCGGCGCTCGTCGGCGCCGCGGCCGGGCTCGTGGGGACGGCGTTCTTCGCGGGGGTCGAAATCGTCCAGGTCTGGGCGCTCGAGCGCGGCGCGGGGTATCAGCCGCTGCGCGCTTCCGGCGAGATGCTGGTGGACGAAAGCGCGCGCGGGCCGTGGCGACCGTGGATCGTGTGGGCGATTCCGGCGATCGGCGCGCTGTTCGCGGGCCTTTTGTCGACGCGCTTCGCGCCCGAGACGCTCGGCGGCGGCTCGGACGCGATCATCGACGCGTTCCACAACAAGAAGGGCGTCGTGCGGAAGCGCGTGCCGATCGTCAAGGCGATCGCGTCGATCCTCACGCTCGGCTCCGGCGGCAGCGGCGGGCGGGAAGGTCCGACGATGCAGATGGGCGGCGCGATCGGATCGATCGTCGGCGGCCTGCTTCGCGTGTCGGAGCGCGAGCGGCGCATCCTCCTCGTCGCCGGCACGGCCGCGGGCATGGCCGCGGTGTTTCGCACGCCCCTCGGCGCGGCGCTCCTCGCCGTCGAGGTGCTTCATCGCGACGACTTCGAAACGGACGCGCTCGTGCCGTCGGTCCTCGCGAGCGTCGTCTCGTACTCGGTGTTCATCTCGTTCTTCGGCGAGTCGACGCTCTTCGCGCACGCGGCGCGGTATCCGTTCGTCCCGGCGCACCTTCCGCTCTACGCGCTCCTCGCGATCGTCGTCTCGGTCGTGGCGGTCGGATTCCTCGGTACGCTCGAGGCGGTGAAGGCGTTCTTCGCGCGGGCGAAGCTGCCGCCGTGGACGAAGCCCGCGCTCGGCGCGCTCGCGCTCGGGCTCTTCGCGACGCCCATCATCGCGATGATGGGGCCGCACATCGGCCAGAGCGGGCAGGGCCTCGGCATCCTCGGCGGCGGCTACGGCGCGGCGCAGCTCGCGATCACGAGCGCGCCGTGGTTCCCCGAAGGTTGGCGCGGCGTCGAGCTGCTCGTCCTCCTCGGCGGCGTGAAGATCCTCGCCACGTCGCTCACGGTCGGCAGCGGCGGGAGCGCGGGGGACTTCGGTCCGTCGCTCGTCATCGGCGGAATCTTCGGCGGCGCGTTCGGGCGCGCGGCGCAGCTCCTCTTCGACGCGAGGATCGATCCCGGCGCGTTCGCGCTCGTCGGAATGGCGACGCTCTACGGCGGCCTCGCGCACGTCCCGATCGCGGCGCTCGTCATGACGTGCGAGCTCGCCGGAAGCTACGATCTGCTCGTGCCGCTGATGCTCGCAGAGGGCGTCGCGTTCGTCGCGCTCCGGCATCGATCGCTCTACCGCGCGCAGGTCGCGACGAAGCGCGAGTCGCCGGCGCACCGCGAGGATCTCATCTTCGACGTGCTCCGCGGCGTACGCGTCGGCGACGTCGTCGTGCGCGATCGCCCGTACGCGACGCTCGCGCCGAAGATGACCGCGACCGAGGTCATCAAGAAGGTCGCGAGCAATCAATGGCAAGACGCGTTCCCGGTGTTGTCGCCGGAGGGATCGGTCATCGGCGTCGTCTCGTCGGAGATCTTGCGCACGATGGCCGCGGAGCCGGAGGTCGCGGCGATGACGATCGCGCACGACATGATGGTCGCTCCCGCGTCGGTGCTCGACACGAGCGATCTGCACACCGCGCTCGAACGAATGCTCACCCACGGCGTCCGCGAGCTCCTCGTCGTGGACGACGCCGGGAAGATCGTCGGCTTCTTGGACGAAGCGGAGATTACGCGGGTCTACCACTCGTCGACGGACGGGCCCTCGAAGCTGGGATGAGGGCACGAGATCGTGCTATCCTAGTGGATAGGTGGGGCTGCGGAGGCTCCGGTGGCGATCGGCTTCGAAAGCGTTTCTCGCGTGCTCGTCGTGGACGACGATTCGGTCATGCGTGCGGCGGTCGCGCGGATGATCCGATCATGCGAGGTCGTTCAGGCGGGCGACGGCGCGGAGGCGATCGCGCTCGTCGAGCGCGGCGAGACGTTCGACGTCATCGTGATGGACCTCGAGATGCCTCGCATGAGCGGGCGTGCGGCGTACGTGAAGCTCGAAGAGATCGCGCCGCAGCTGGCGCGACGGACGCTCATCATGACGGGCGGCTCGTCGGTGCTCGAGCTGCAGCAGTGGCTGGAAGGGCTCGGACCGGGACGGCTGCTCCTCAAACCGTTCTCGCGGCGACGTCTCGAAGAAGCCGTCGCCGATCTGCTCGCAGGGTGAGTGGATCGGAACGGCGGCGTTTCCCTGGTTCGCCCGCGATCCAGTTTGGGCGCGCGGACGCAGTCTCGTCGCAGTTTTTTCCTCTGACCAGAATCGGTACGACCTCTGCAAAGCGTTGGTGCAGAGGTCACGACGTGAAGCG
>Ga0100403_1003990_pt1 | contig 10676 bp, 7 predicted proteins | sample CryGeymet201501t_FD_83663 | JGI IMG/M metagenome (GOLD analysis project Ga0100403, IMG submission 83663) | Groundwater microbial communities from Crystal Geyser aquifers in Utah, USA - Crystal Geyser metaG 2015-01t | ecosystem: Environmental > Aquatic > Deep subsurface > Groundwater | place: USA...
TCCCCTTATGGCTTTGAACAAGAGGGAGTGACCGGGACCTCTGCCACTCTCTACAATCCCACAGGTGTGGCCTTTGACTCCGCCGGCGACCTTTACATCTCTGACACCTACAATCATATCATTCGTAAAGTAAAGCTTTCGCCTTAGTTGGGGTGAGGCTTTCCAATCGAAAGTCGGATCCACAGAAGCGATTAAATCTCATAGGTCCAACTTCGATCATCGAGTACCACCCCTTAGGCAGTCCGTAAATGAACGGGTGTAAGGCGGCACCAGGTCTTAACTGAAAATAGACGCTTCAACGGTGAATGAGGGCCATCGAAGGCTTCTGAAATCACTAAAAAGTCCCAACTAGGGTCATCTTCATCTCTGTATTGAGAAATTCTTTTTCTCATTTGATGACGAGTTTGAGAGACACTTCCAAAACGACACTTATTTATTCTCATCAAGAAAAGAGCTGCAGTTCGAAAGAATTCTCCGCAGTGACCTTAGCCAACGCTCATTTTTTTAAAAAAGGTCTTTATAAAGATTTTTGGTGAGGAATTGGAAATAACAAACTGATGCTCGGCAGGTGATCCCGGTCGATTGTAAAAAAGAATCGAGATCTCTATTTTAAACTGACTCCGAGACCAAATAGAATGCCCACTTCATTCAAGGAATTCTTACTGTTTCCGGTGAGGGTGTTGTACTGCCCCTCTCCGATAAGGTAAAATCGATCATTCAGAGTGTAATGGCACCCCCCATTGACCCCAAAACCATTGTAGGAAGAAGCAAGCACCGTCGTAAATTGCAGAGTTTTAAGGGTTATTCCCACATAAGGTCGAAACTGATCCACAAAAGACCACTGAACGTTGTTCAGACTTTGGACTTTTGCACCATTCCAGCTGAAGGGAAAATATTTGAATCCAAAGTTAAATCCCCATGCCGTGTCACCCGAGAAGCCATTGCTGATCAGGTAGTTCACTCCAACCGAAGCTCGAAAGTGATTCTTGAAACCAAGATCCACTTGACCTTGATAAGAACCAAATCCGGAAAGGCTCACATTTCTGTTGGTTGATGTGGTTCCCTCCAGAGAATAGGTCCCAGCCAGACCTACAGCATCTAAGGTCTGAACAAACGGATCAGCAAAACAAGCCGGTCCTATAAAACTAAATAAAATCATCCAACAACTAAGCCGCTTCATTGAGTCCTTCTTGCAAATCTTCAGAATGACCATTGACGATCTCATCCATTTCCGATTGCAATCTTTCGTTCTCGCTCAAATAAGCCCTTGTGATGGCACGGCGAATTTGTCGCACTTCCACCTCATCCCACTTCGAAAAGTTTTTCATTTTAAAATTCTCAATCACCTGAAAGCGCAAACGCTCAGGAAACTTTTCAAGAACTTGCCTTCGGTCGGATGAGTCACAAGTTCCCAGGGCAATCGCCCATTCAAACGGAGAAAAGAGACCTGAAATCACCTTCAGTTGCTTTTCATCAGCTTCTAAAACACTGTAAAAAGGAAATCTCTCTCTTACGATTCGAGAGTCTCTCGGAAGCACTTGATAAAAATCTCTCTCATCTCTTGGTGAAGCCGTATCTAAAAATCCCATGAGATCCAAGTCCTCAAAGAAGCTGCTGATCTCCTCATTATCTCTAAGTGGATTTGCTTCTAGGGCTCGAGCCTCCAAATCCTTAAGAAAATCGGGATCCAGCTTCCATTCTTTTGGCATCTCGGGGGCTAAGAACACTGCCCACTGACCAGGAAAGATCAACTTTGCAAAACTTAAACCTTGGTCTCGAGGAAGCAATGAAAGAACCGGCCCCACCTTATCAATGGGTGCACCTCTCATAAGGTCAAGAATCGTCTCCCCATCAACCCTATGTAGGATCAATGCCAGTTCCCTAAACATTTGGCTTTCTAGGGATTGGGCTTTTGAAAAATGCCTTCTCACTCGCAAGCGATCAATCTCACCAAGTAGGTTGAGGCTCAATGCGGTGAGCGGTGCAGGTTGAGCGATTGCTTTATACCACCAATTGCCCTTTCCAAATCTAAAAATGGACTTCAAACTTTCCTGAGTCAGTTCCGCTAAAATAGACCCTACGGTCAAGGGGTCTTGACTGCCTTTTCGCTCCAAGAAGTCCATAAAATCGGCGTCAGGACTTTCAAAAAAGTGTCGATTTCTATCGAGAAGCTCTATAGCAGCCTCTCTAATTTCGACCAAGTTGATATTCGTAGGGATATCCAATGATGGGCTTTCCTCTCCCGTACGATCTCTTTCCTTCACTCGATTTTGACTTCCCATATCCGAGGCCATGTTGAGAGCCTTATTCGCAAAATTTTGAGTGCTCGCTCCGATTTCCGCTATGGGTTTAGAAAGTCCTTTAACGAGCTTATTAATGGCAAGTCGAGACACAAACCAAGTTGTTCCAATCAATAAGAGAAGGGCTATGGCAAGTCCCCCTCCAACCCACTTTAAGTTTCTAAATCTTTCCTGTTCACTCCAGTTCATTCGAGTGATCTCTATTCGATCCACACCGGCATCTAACTTGAGATGTTTGATCAAATTTTCTTTTAGTTCGTCCAATTCGCTATCGCTTAATGTGGCATCAACTCGAACGGACACTGATACCGATCGAACTTGTTTGATCAAAGTTCCAAGAGGAATATCCATTCGCTCCCAGATATCGAGGGTCTCATCTTCTCCATTGTTCCAATAAGGAAGAGGTGTGGACTTTGTTTCCGCTCTCACATCTCGACGAGAGCTTTCTGGCTTCCCCGTATCCACTGTGACAAAAACCGAAAACGGTGTTTGCGGAAACCGCGTTTCCAAAACCTCTTTCACTTTGAATTGATAAAACTCCTCAATCTCCACAGCACGACTTCCAAAGGCTTGGGTGCTGAAAAGCATTAAAGAAAGGACTCCTATTTTTAAGATGTCCATTTTCATTGAGAGACTCCTTTTTCTATTTGACCCGACGGCTTCCTCGCCCAGTCTTTAACCAGGGCATTTCGTTCTGTTTTGTCGAGGGGTTCAATCACCAAAACGATCTTGCGGTCCAAAGCCAACTGCTCCGCATCGAGCTCTTCTTTTGACTTGTCTGTTTCTCCGTATCCACCGATTCTCATCAGAGAAAACGGAATTCCATTGCTTTCCATAACTCTTAGCGCAGAAATGGCTCTTAGGGAGGAAAGCTCTAAGTTGTCCGAAAATTTCCCATATTGATTTTTCTTTTTGACCGGACGGTTGTCCGTGTATCCCCTAACGACAAGTCGAAGCTGGCCTGAAAACTTGGTGAACACGCTCGCAAACTTTTGCAAAGCCTTCTCCCCATCTTCGGTCAATTCATAATTCGCAGTTTTAAAGAAGGACACTTTGGGAAACTCGATAACCAATCGATTTCCCTTAATTGCCGTGGACACTTCAAGTTCTTTGCTCAGATTAGAATCGATTCCGATGAAATTCCCTCTTTCGGACTCAGATGACCTTCCCCAACTCGTCTCTGCCGCGGGTTGCCGCTCTTCTTGAAACTCCTCCTCAACCATTTGAGCAAGGGACTTGATCTCCGCCTTCTCACTTGATTGATCAACACTAAAGAACATCACAAAAAAGGCCAAAAGTAAGGTGATCATGTCCCCATAAGAAATAGCCCAGTTGGAGTTGTGATCTCCATCTGGGTGATCGCTCTGCCGGCGCTCAAGAAATTTCTTACTTAAGGGACTCTTCTTTCTCACCCGACGGCCCCCATATCCTCAAATTGCTTGTTGAGAGAAGCCCCAATGAGATCTTTTCGTTTAAGTGGTGGAAGAAAAGAGTTGAGCTTTTCCTGAACGATGATCGGTGATCTCTTCTCTTGAATCATGAGAAGTCCATCGAGCATCAACTCTCTTTGATTCATACTTTGAGCCGACTTGTTATAAAGATTTTCACTCATTGGAACCAAAACAAAGTTGGACAAAATGAGCCCGTAAAAAGTGGCAACAAGAGCTAGTGCCATATGAAGTCCGATTTCTGAAGCCGATGCCCCTTCAGCAACCGTTTTCATCACCGAGACAAGACCTAAGACCGTACCAATCAATCCGAAGGCTGGTGGATACTTTGAAAGAGTTCGAAGAATACTTCCATAAACCTCTTCTCTTTCTCGGTCTCTAAACAATCGCTCTGTCATGACCTCTTCCAAGTCTTCCCTGGAAAAGCCAGAGAGAATGAGCTCAATTCCGTCTTTGAGATACAAATTCAAGGATTTGTCCTGGGAGGCTTCGACGAGAGCCGATCGAGAGGCTTGAGCCGCTTGAGCTAGGCGAATGATCTGCGAAACCATAACTCCAGTTTCCTCAGGGGTTCGCTTTGCGATTCGAAAGAAAGCTTGAATCATCTTTCCAAGATCTCTAACGGGGTAAGTGATGACACCTGCTGTAAAAGTCCCTCCTAAAACAATAATGAGGGCCACATGGTCATAGTAAAAACCAATGTCCATTCCTAGAATCAGCATACTTCCACGAAGAAGTGCAATTGCTATGAGAAAACCAAAAAGATGCGACATTATTGAATTCCCTTCATTTTATCTATGACATTTCTCGTTTCCTGATTGGTCGGGTCGATCCCCAAAGATCGATTATAGGCCTCCATGGCCTCCGACTTTCGGTTTTGAAGAAACAGCACATTTCCAAGTAAGCTCCAAGCCACTGCCAAGTTGGGATAGCGGTTCACCAAAGCTCTCGCCTTGATTTCCGCTCGGGATAAGTCCTTCGAGCCCATAGCCCCTTGAACCTCAGCCGTCATTCGAGCCACATCATCTAAATACTTTGACGCCTTTTTATCTACAAAGGCCTGTGACCAGTCTGTCGAATCTTTGAGCTGCACGTTAATGCTTCCTGAAAGATTTTTCGAAGGCAGGTCTATATAAAGTCTTTCAACTTCATAGCCCTCTTTCTGAAATCTCATGACCAAAAGATCGTCGCGCAAGGTATCGATCACCTCTCGGTTGAGTTTGAAAGGGGTTTCCCCGAGACGCTTTTCTGCACCCGAATTATCGATCAGGTAGATTTCGGCTCCGATAGGAGTGGAGGAGACTTCAACTGTTTTTGGGGCAAAGGAGCAAGCCCCTAAAAAGAGCAGTGCTGAGACCAAGCCGACTCTTAATTGTTGTTTCAGTTTCACTGAGGATCCTCCTAACAAAAATGTATCTCCGTGAGATTTCTCGGTCATTTCTCAATGAAGTATTAAGGATTCCCTGGACCTCTGGACGTTTTCACGACGAATTGCGAGTCCCTAGACTCGGAGGAATGCAGAAGAATAGACAAACTCTGAGTCCTATTTTTAATTCCATAAAAATTGTGGCAAGCCGTTAAAGCAAAAAAAATAACAAAAGCTGACTCAGTCTAAAGCGATTCCTTGCCTCATTTTGTTCTCTTTCTCAGCCTGAAACACCAGATCTTAAGCAAAGGTAAAAAAGCCTAAAGGCAAGGAACTGAGGGGCCGATCCAAAAAGAGATGGTTGCACATTTTTATTTTGAAAAAACTTTTTAGAAGGGCCTGAGATGAAGAGACTGACCAAATATATTGAAGATCTTCTTGACAATATAAAGACACAAAGACCTTTAGATTTTCTTCAAGATCTCTCTATAGTTTTTAGATCTCTCCTTCCACTTCTTCTTCTCTCATTAAATCTATCTGGCTGTCTCGCCTCTGGTGGATCCGATCAAGGTTTCGGTGACCTTGTCGGAGGCTCCCTTGACGATGTCGAAGAGCTCACCATCAATAGCACTCTCCCAGATGTCTCCTCTTTGATCGTTGAGCAAGGAAATTTTCAAGACTTCTTCGTCTCGGCCAAAGCTCCAGGGGTGAATGCGATCACTTACCAATGGACGGACGGGTCCACCCTTGTCAGCACTGCCGCCAGCTACCGAATCACAGCTTCCGCCTCCAATATCGGATCTCGCACCTTAACTGTGACCGTCTCTGATGGAATCACCACCAAGACAAAAGCCTGGTCCATCAAAGTGAACGGTCCACCCACCCTAACACCCGTCACAACGGGAACCCCAAAGGTGGCCGTAGGATCGAGCCTCTCTATTCAAGCGACAGCCAGTGATCCCAATGGGGACAACTTAACTTACACCTGGAAATTAAATGGAGTGACCTCACCCTACCTGGTTGGCTCGGGAGCCACAGCCACTTTAACCGGCAACAATTCTATCGTGGGATCCATTAACATATCGGCAACCGTTTCCGATGGCTCGGCCACAGCCAGCCACACCTGGACCGCCGAAGTGAATCACTTTCCGCAAGCCTGCAACACCTTAACCACAGGAAAGATCTGTACCTATGCGGGAAGCCCCTCACTTGGAAATGGAGTCAATCCTTTGAACTCGACTTACGATCTAAAAATTTCTCCCATTGCGCAAACTCAGGACACCATCGGCAATCTTTTTATTGCCGACAATGCCAACAACTTAATCTGGTATTGGAATAAAACATCAAGCGCGGTCACTCGACTCGGCGTGAGCATTCCCGCGAATACAATCAAGGTGGTTGCAGGGTCCGGCGAAAGTGCCGTCGGGGCAGATGGCGTCGCCCTCGAGTCGGGGATCTATAGCCCTAGAGGACTCTACTATGACAACAGCACCGGCCGACTATTTATTAGTGAGTACAGTTCCCATCGCGTACGCTATGTAGACACCAATGGATACATCTACACCGGGGTCGGAGGTGGAACCTCTCACGTTGATGGAGTCACGGCCTACAGCCATCGCTGTCGTAACCCTGCTGGCCTGGCCTATGGATCCGGGTCACTTTATATTGCGTGCCGAACAGAGAACCGAGTCAAAAGATGGGATTTGGCCACAGATATGGCCTATACGGTTTATGGTTCGGGATCCGGCAGCTGGTCGGGGCTCGGTTCAGCTGCACCAGCTTCTGTCGGCGCTCCATATCCTTACAATATCACGATGACCACACAAGGCTTTTATGTCTCTCACAGAGAGAATCACCGAATTGTTTTTGTGAATACTTCAGCATCAAGCCGAAGCTTTTGGACCTCCACTTCCAACGTCACCGTTGCCTCCAACCGAGCACAAGCCATCATCGGAACTGGATCTGCTGGATACGAAGATGACAAAAATCCCAATGTCGGAAAGGTCGGAAATCCTGCAGATGTGGTCGAAGTGGGAAGCACTCTCTATTTCATCATTCAATACAGCAATAGAGATCGAATCTATGCCGCCAACAACTCCGGCTCAACAATTTCGATTTCAGGAATCAGCATTGGTGCTGGAAAGATGAAAAATATCTCAAGCGCTCTGACCGCAAGCTACAACGGAAGTAACATTCCCATCTCTCAGGCTCGAGTGAATGAGCCCTATGCCATGAGTTTGGACGTCTTGGATGGAAATAATGTTTACTTTAGCGACTACAATAATAGAAGACTTCGCCGCTTTAATGTCTCAGATCAGAAGCTCTACGATGTTATCGGATCTGGAAAGAGTCGAAACGGAAACTATGGCGACACGCCGAAGCCAACCTTAAGCCATCTCTTTAATTATCCGGCTGGCCTGGCCTACGAGACCAGCACAAGATACCTTTTCTTTAGTGATAGCTCCAACTGTAAACTCAGGCAGGTCAATCCCTTCGGCGTCATTCAAACCGCAGTGGGCTCCACCGGCTGTGCGGCTCCCACCCTTGACAATGAAATTGCCTCCAGCGCCGCTCTTAATTTTGGCTTCAATATGACAAACAATCGATTGAATGGACTGACTTTGCTTCCGAATTCGAACCTAGTGATCGCTAACTCAAACGCTTACAACGTCAGACTTTGGAATAGAACGACGTCGAGCGCCACTTACTTCAACACTTACATTCAAAATGATCGCGTCTCCAATATTGCCGGGGACTATTTAAACACGGGAAACGGTGGCAATGGGCCCGCCACAGCTGTTCCCCTCTCAAGGCCAAACGGAACAGCCTATGACTCTTCAACCGGGGATCTCTTTGTTATTGATCGACAAAACCATTGCATTCGAAAGGTCGACAGTTCAGGCAATATGACAACCGCGCTTGGCACCTGCGGAACCTCAGGAAATAGTGGGAACTCCGTCGCCGCAGGAAGCGTCCTCATGAATCTTCCAACAAAGATTGTTCTGGATTCTGCGAAAAATATGTACATCACGGACAGCGAAAACAGTAAAATTAGATATTGGAATCGATCCTCCGGAACAGCACAGATCGGAAGCATCAGTGTGCCAGCAAACACCGTCTCTACGGTCGCCTGCTTGAATGGAACCTCCGGCTCCAACTCAGAAAATATTCTAGCCACCTCCGCCAGATGCTATCGCCCTTCAGGAATCACCGTGAATGGAAGTCAATTTTGCTTCTCAAACACCTACTACCACAATGTCCGTTGCGTGAACCTGACCGGTTCAAATGTAGGACGTGTGAACACAGTCGCAGGCTATCCGATGTCCCAAGTTCGAGCTGGCTCCCCTTACGGATTTGAACAAGAGGGCATCTCTGGAACCTCGGCAACACTCTACTATCCAACGGATGTGATCTTTGATGGGAGTGGGGATCTCTTTATTGCAGACACTTACAACCATATTGTGAGAAAGCTCAAATTGTCGTCTCCCTAACAAGATGGATCATCGAACAACTCAAAAAGCCGTGAGAATCTATTCAACTAGTCTTTCCAAGCCCTTCTGGTCACAGATAAAAATCTTACGACCACTTTTCTGAATGATTCCATCCTCTCGAAACTCCGAGAGGGCTCTAGAAAAACTCTCCACCGAAGTTGCGGAAAGCAAGGCAAGACGATCTCTACCAATGACCACGTCGATCAAAACCCCATGAGGCTTAGAGACACCAAATTTTTTGGAAAGGCTGATCAGCAGAGAGCTGACTCGGCTCCTGACTGAAAAACTCTCCAATGCTGAGATTCGAAGGTCTTTTAATTTAATACTCTGACAAAGAAGCTTGAGCATCATTTCAGACAGATTTGGAACCACCTCCTGAAGATCTCTAAAGGAATCCTCGGAAATAAACCCCAGCCTTCCAGTAGAAAGCGCCACCAAACTATCGTATTTTGCGTCACTCAAATCCCACCAACTTCCAAATCCAGAAATGTCCCCAGGACCAAGAATTTGCAGGGTGTGATTGAATTTTCTAACTCTTCTTTCGAGAGCACAATGCCCTCGTAGGAGAACACAAAATCCCAATTTACCATTTCTTTTAAACTCAATCCGTTCTCCTTTCAGAACAGTAAACTCAATGATCAATCCCTTAGATTGAATCAAAACAGGACGAATTTCATCGAGAAAACAAAATTTATTGTTGGCCATAGAAGTAAAATCCCATCTGAAGTTACCATTAAACAAATGTAACTGATAAATTTGATAATTGTCACTTTTTGTCGATTCAGCTCACGAAATTTAAGAGCCCTCCGAGATGTAATCATCTGATCCTTAGTCGATTGAGGGGCTTGCCTCAAAATATCACGGGCCTAAATGAGCCAAGCCCAATGAAGATTGGCCGGCGGTTGGCCCATTAGCACAAAAAACTCAAATCGAGTGAATGACTCAAAGGTGGACAAATGAAAATCTCTAGCCTCTCTTTTAAAACGAAACTCATCGGGACCGTCACAATTTCGGTGATCGTCTGTGGTTTAATCTCCATATTTGGCGCACTCTACTTTTGCGATAGAGAAATGAGGACGGGTCTTATAGAGAAGTCTAGAATCATTCACGGACGACTCGATGTTGCCGCAAAGTATGTCGCCGAACAAGGCGGGCTTCAGCCAATGATTGAAAAGTTCACTGCGCAATACAGCGACCCAAGCCTCCTGACGGATGAAGATCGTCAAGTCATTCTCCAACAAGTTCCAATTTATGCGGCGATGAAGATTGGTTCCGAAGGAGCCCACAATGACCACTATAATTTCAGAGTTTTTTCTAATGAGCCCAGAAATAAGAAAAATGTAGCGACCGCGGAAGAAATGGCCATTTTTGAAAAGTTCGAGAAGGATCCAAAACTAGAAGAGATTGTTGAGAACGAATCGGATTTTGTGACCGTCTATCGACCAGTCCGTCTGACAGCGTCTCACGGTTGTTTCACCTGTCACGGCAATCCCTCAACCAGCCCATGGAAGAATGGCAAAGACATTTTAGGCTACCAAATGGAGAACTGGAAAGAAGGAAAGCTTCACGGAGTCTTTGCCGTATCCAATGACATTGAGGTGATTGCAAAGGCCGAGGCCCAACGCGGAGGAGCTTCCCCAGAAGTCCTTCTTTCGCTCATCATCTTGGGCTCAGGACTTCTTATTCCAATTCTCACTTACGTAGTCATAAACGGCCCGATCAATGTGCTTTCAAGAATTGCGAATGCCCTTTCTCAATCTGGTCAAAATGTGAATGAGGCCTCTGACAACATTGCCGGCTCCTCCGAAGCTCTGTCTCAAGCTTCCACGGAGCAAGCGGCCTCTTTGGAGGAAACCGCAGCCTCCCTGGAAGAGATCAGCTCTATGATTGAGAAGGCTTTAGAAAGTGCTGACATGACGGCAAATAGCTCTCAAAATTCTCAAAAGAAGGCGGAGGAAGGTCAATCCTCGGTCAACCAAATGCTCAACTCAATGAACGAGATCAGTCAAAGCAACGCGGATATCATGAAACAAGTGAATGCGAGCAATCAACAGATGTCAGACATAGTCCA
>Ga0100403_1003993_pt1 | contig 10672 bp, 8 predicted proteins | sample CryGeymet201501t_FD_83663 | JGI IMG/M metagenome (GOLD analysis project Ga0100403, IMG submission 83663) | Groundwater microbial communities from Crystal Geyser aquifers in Utah, USA - Crystal Geyser metaG 2015-01t | ecosystem: Environmental > Aquatic > Deep subsurface > Groundwater | place: USA...
CGCGGCTGGCTTCGCGGCTGGCTTCGCGGCTGGCTTCGCGGCTGGCTTCGCGGCTGGCTTCGCGGCTGGCTTCGCGGCTGGCTTCGCGGCTGGCTTCGCGGCTGGCTTCGCGGCGGCCTTAACGGAGGCTTTTCCGCCTCTATGCGCCTTATTTTCCACCACAACTTGAGAGTCGGTAGGAAATTTAATCTTGCAAAAGTGATTCATGTAACCCTTTTCCAACTTGCGGTAAACCGGGCCGTCCTTTTTGATTTCTCGTCCAGTCTTTGGGTTAACTTTACCTTGCGAAGCCACCCAAGCCTCAATTTCAACCTTAGAGAAGTCGCTCATTTTATTCAAGCTTCGAGATTATAAAAAATTATTGGTGCGGGACGCGAAACATTTCTCGGATGAGAATCGTCTTGGGGCGCAATCGCTTCGCTAAATCAACCGGCTTCTTGAATACTTTTCCGCCACCGTCAACGAACACGCAGTTTTTGAGATTTCCTCTAATCTTTGGCAACTGTGTGCTTTTGACCGCACTCCAATTCTCATTCTCAATGGCCCATTTATCGTGCGCGGTTTCCACGACAATTTTTATCCACCCAAACTTGTTGCGCTCAAACGAATTGTCAGCGCAATCTCTTTTCAGGTACATTAAATCATTGGGAAACAAATCCACTGGAGAGTCGCGCAACTTGCTGTAATGCTTGCCCGGTAAATTGAAAACGCCGTTCGCAACCACATTCGGCTTCATCAGAGGGCGAATGCTCCTCTTGAATTGCACAAAGAATTCCGTTTGGCGGACCGCTTCCACTTCGCGATCCCATACATTCCAGTCGACTACAAACACTTGAACTCGAGCCACGCAACGAATAGGAACCGACGGGGGGACACTGTCTATGCGATTAATAACCTCATAGCCCGGCAAACTGATCAAAAGAGCGGCAATGTGCTTTCGCTTCACGAAATCGTAATCCTCAAACAACTTCATGATATATTCAACCACTTGAGTGTCTATATAACATGATTCACCATGTCGATAGACAAATGAGGGGATCAAATTCCATGCCGCAAACGAGTAAAAAAGGTCGGCGGAAATTTCCATCTGCCGGTCGTCCGTCGCCGCGCGTGCTCCCGCCTCTTGCGCCGCTTGCGTCCCCGCGTGCGCCGCTACCTCTTGAGCATCTGCTTCACAAACTTCCGTCACCTCCTTCTGACGCTCTTCCACTGCGGAAGAATGGAACAAATTGCGGCGGGCGGCGCACGGCGCATCTTCTGCCGCAGCCGCAGCCGCTACTTGGCAGTGCGCGCGCTCAAGCGACATCTTATTCTCTATGGCGAGCAGCCGCTGCTCGAGAATCTCCAAACGCAATGTCCGTTCGCGCAATTGAGCGTCCTTTTCTGCCATCTGCACCTCTAACAACTTGACGCGTTTTTCGAGTGGCAAATGCGAGTTATCGCGTCGCGCACCCTCGCGCGCGTCGGAAATTTCACTTCCGACCGCCGCGGGAGCTGCTCGTTTCCCACCCACACCCACACGAGGCGGTGTTTTCAGGAGCAAATCGCAATCCCATAATCCCCCGCGCGGAGAAGTCGGGAACAAATTGTAGAGCATGGTATTTGCAACGGACTCGGTGGAAGTGTCTCGCGACGAAGCCGCGTGCACTACATCAGTGCGTCCAACATTGTCCATAATAAAGCGAACCTTTTACAAAAATCAAATGTCAATTAGAGTGCGTACTCCGCCACCAGAAACGGCAAGTTCCGGTGCGGAGCATGCGACTTCGCTCGGGCCCATTCCGCCGCCACTGCGAAAAGGCGCGGCCGCGTCGGCTGACGATGGGCGCGGCGGCGGCTCGGCGCGGCGGCTGATGAAGCGCCGAACTGCTTCGGCTGCGGCACCTGAAGTGGGGGAAAGTGAAGATGACGAAACGTTGCACGCGCTAATGAATCCGCAGAAGATGCGCTCACGGAAATTAGAAAACGAGAGCAGCAGCGAATTGAGCAGCGAAACGGCTCGCTTCCGTCGCAATAATTTCATAAACGGCGAAGAGGACGACGGTGACGAAGAGGACGACGGGGAAATATCGTCGTCTCCCGTCGCAGTTGCGCCAAAAGGGAGGCGTCGCGGAGGCGTCGCGAAAATCAAACGGCGCGCGCCCGTGCCGCAAGTGAGTAGCAGCGGCAGTGTGGAAGAAGAAGATGACGACGAGGACGACGACGAAGGTGAATTCGACGACGACGAAGAGGATGACGACGAAATGCCGCCCCCGTTGAGCAAGGTTGAGATGGAAGTGCAAAAGGCGGTGCGCAAGGCGAAGTTGTTGGCTCGCATAGATCAACTCAAGGCGCGCGGCGTCATGTCGAGCAAAGAGTACACGTATCGCGCGTCGGAAGAAGAGTTGGTCACGGAAGTGGCGCGCATGGAAGTACTTGCTCAGCGTTCAGTCCGCATCGAGCAGGGGCGAGCCGTGTTCATTAGCGGCGTGGGCGGAATGGAACAACTGATGAATAAGAGCGACGAAAAGGAATGGTTGCCTTTTACGTGGAACATGGATGGATTTACTCGCGCCACTACGCGCAAAATCACCAATTACGACGATGCGCTGGAGCGTGGCGTCGAGTCGATGCTTGGCGAAGCGGGATCGTTGCCGTGGTACTACGAATTGGCGATGATTCTCATCCCTGCCATGGTCACGCACTCGATGATGCAGCGTTTCAAGGATTCGCCTGAGCACACGAACGAGGTTTTGCGTACGAACCCGCAGTTGCGCGAGGATGTGGCGCGTGAATTGGCGCGCGGGCAGCAGCAAGCGACTTCAGCGGCGCAAGCGGCGCAACCGGCAGCGGCGCAACCGGCAGCGGCAGCGGCGCCCTCGTCGTCAGTCGCCACGCCGCCCCGGATGAGAATGCAAGCGCCGCCGCCCCCTCAAGCGCAAGCGTCGGATATGCGCGAAAACATACAGCGCAATCTCGAGGTGTCGAAACAGCGACTTCAGATTCAAGAGCAAAATGTTCGATTGGGTAATTTGGAAGAGCAGTTGCGTATTGCGCGCGAGCAAGCGGCCAAGGCGCAAAGTGACGCGCTCTTGCAAGCGGAGGCGCGCCTTGCGGCCGAGCGACGCGCGGCGGAGGCGGCGGCCCGGGCGGCGGCTATAGAGGCTGACCCGTCGACGAGGCGGCGTGGAATTCGCGACATTATTGAGGAAGATAATTCAGCGCATACTTTGAGCGCGAGCGATGGTGGCGACGAAGAGGGTGAAGCTGATGGCGCTTCGTCGTCATCTTTGTCGTTGAATATAGAGTAAAAAAAATAAGTGTTTGTCGTAAAAATAATGAGTTCCGTGCCGTGGCTGAGAGCTTACAATGGCGCCTCGTTGCGCGAAAGCATTTACTCTGAGAAATCTGGTCAGTGGGTGCGCCGCCCGTCGGCAAGTTGTTTCCGTATTGATTCGGGCTGCTTGATGCGCGCGCCCACCATGAACAACGCCGTCAAGTGGTACCACGACTGGCATTTTGAGCAAAACGACAAGGGCGCCTTCACCGTGACGGTCGACGGGCCATCGTCGTCCAAGAATGGTTTGGTCATTGCGCTGGCGTCTGACATGGCCGACGCGTTTGGCTTTTACTTGGTGCTGACGGCCGACGGCGCGCAAGTGTACAGACGCGTGGTGGGCGAATACAATCCCGTCGACCACGACTCGTATTGGCGCGAAACGTTGGCACCGGCGCCCGGGAGTGTGCGCGCCGCTTACGCGCCGTTGCAACGAGGTGGCGCGGTGACTTTTACGGTCGTGTACGAGTACGGCACACTGCGCGTATTCGACAGCGCGGCGCCGAACCGCGGGACGATGATTGTCGAGTACGTGAACCCGGCGCCCGGAATGGGTAATCACAAATGGGGTTTGGGGCTGTTTGGCGAGCGGAACGGCGATAAATTGTCGATTGTCAATGTCCAGAAGTGGGTAGTTGCCACAAATTGAGCAGTAAAAAAATAAGCCTTTTTATTTTAAAATTGCATTACACTATGGAAGAGGATATTGATTGGCCACATCAGAATGACAAGAATGTTGTTCCGGCCATTGAGGGTATTTTGCGCGAGCGATTTGGTCTGAGGCCACTGCGCGACGAGCCCATTGACATTGAGAAGAGCGACTGTGCCATGTTCAAGCAATGCGCCGCCTCCGGTGGGGAAGCAGCGGCTACTTGCGCGTTGACGATGCCGCAAAAAGTGATCAAGGCGATTGTGCGCCCTGACACGGGCTACAATTTGATGCTCCGCCACGACGTGGGAACGGGCAAAACGTGCGCGGCGCTCGAAGCGGCTTACAATTACGCGGCTGACGGTCGGTATGTGTGGTGGGTTACGCGCTACAATCTGATTAGTAGTGTGAAGAAGGCGCTTTACGATGAACCGTCGTGTTGTTTCGGGTCGGGCGGAGCGGCGGGCGGAGCGGGCGAAGCGGCGGGCGGAGCGGCGGACGCCCGTGAAAACGTCTTTTTTTACTCGTACAAGCGTTTTGTGAATTACATTTGGCCACCGGAGAAGTTGCGCAATTACTTGAACAGCCACTCGGAGGCTAAAAATAATCCGATCCGCGAACGTCCGGGGTACCCGACGCGAGATGCTGTCGATGAGCGTCGGCGGCTGGGCGGCGACAAGTGGGAGATGGACGACGTGCTGAGCGGGCAGTTGCTGATTATCGACGAGCCGCAACTGCTGTGGGAAGTGAAATCGGGCGAGGGTGACCCTGACATGTTCAATGTGGTGCGAGCTCTCATTGAGTATTCGTACAACATGGCAGCGAAGCGGAAGGATCACGAGCCCGTGACGGTGCTGCTGCTGACGGCGACCCCGGGCGGCTCGCAGAATGAAGAAGAGAGCGACGCGACGGATCAAATTGCGCGCGCGGCGATGCTTGTGAATCTACTGATCCGCAACGAGAAGGAACGCTTCAAGCCAATTGAGGCCGTCCGACAAAATCTGGGGTCGAAGAAGGGGCAAGCGCAGATTTTGAATGTGATGCGCGGCTACATTTCGTACTTTGACGGCTCGAACAACATAACGCGCTTCGCCGAAGTTGAAGCCGAGAAGCAAATCGTCATGGGCGAGTGGGGCGCCGGGGAGGATGAGGATGTGTTTTCTCAGGACGAAGCGGCGGATGAAGAGGAGGAAGAAGAGTACGAAAAGTACAATGAATTGGATTTGGGCGAGACGGACGACGAGCCAGAAGGCGGTGGCGCTGGTGGGATTAGCAAGCGCGAGCAAGTGATGGAAGATGCGGAATACGACGGCGCTCTGCAGTTGGTGTGCGCGCGCCAGCGCTTGGAAATCCCCGCCAACGACGACGAGCGCAAGAAGATTGCACAGTGTTACTTGAATAACAGTGTTTTGCCCGTCACGGGGAGGCGCTATTTGCCGCAAGTGTACCGCGACTTTAATTTAGTCGACGCCGATAAGAAGGACATGTATTTGGAGACGCTGAACCTGAAAGGCCCGAAATTGCGCGCCCTGTACGACAATGTCATGGCGGAGCCGGGCGGCAAGCATTTCATTATTTCCAATGCGAACACGAACACGGCCGTGGGCGCGACGGCGTCGCTGTTTGGCGCGCATCAGCACCCTAAAGTTATTTTAGACGTTGACGCGTCGGGCAACAATGTCGTGTTCAAGGAGATGTTGTCCGACGGCACGGTGCGCCCGATTGTGGGCCCGGTCGAAGAGGGCGCAAAGGGTCGATACATTGTGCTTACGCGCTCGGCGGTGCTCTTCAAGGGCGGGCAAGAAGAGCGCGATATCCTCAAACGTTTCCGCAATCAAGTGTTCGACTTTATTAACCGGCGCCCCGACAATGTTCACGGACGAATGGTGCAGTACATTATTGCCGACAAATCGTACCGCGAGGGCGTGTCGTTTTTCGATATTCTGCACGCGCACTTGCTGGAGCCAATGCCGAGCACGGACGAGACGCAAGCGATTGGGCGCGTGCGGCGCATGTGCGGTCAGTGCGCGCTGCCGTACGTGGACGGGTGGAAGTTGAAGGTCACGGTGTACGACGTTCGCGCCGACCGCTTGCCGTGGTTCGCCGTGAAAAAGTCGAGCGATTTCCCTATTGTGCCATCCAAGGACAATAAGGAGTATAAGCCGTCGAATGTGGACTTTATCGAGTCGTTTCGCGTCGGCTGCGAGCGCAACAACTGCGGCGAGTACGGTTTCCGAATTGTGCAAATTCTCGAGAACCGCAGTCTGCAAAAATTCATGGATTTGTTCAGGGAGGCGGCGATTGATCGCGGGTTTTACGATATCAAGCCAGTGCAAGAGTTGCGCGCAGAGGTAGAGAGTAAGCGGCAACTTAAGCGAGCCAAAGAATCGATCGTTAATGAAATCAAGAGCCGCATTCGGAGTGAGAAGGTGCAGAAAACGCGCGCGCTCACGAAGAAGCGCAAGGAAGCGACGCAGAGTGTATTCGTGAACTCGGCGCCGCGCATTCAAATCGCAGACTTGATCGCGGATTTCAAGGGATGGGGGGTTGCCGATTACACGGAGCCGAAAATCAAGATGCTTGCTCAGTCGCGCGAGTACTTGCTTGGGTACACGTTTCACTTGCTCGAGGGCTCGGGCGGCGACGAGACGTACACGTTGGACGTGCTCAACGGGACGCCCTTTTTATCCTTTGCAATTTTGGACGAGCAATTCCAAGTGAAATCGCTGTCGAGAGAGGTTTACACCAACTACATTGGCTTGGAGTTTGATGGGGGTAGTGGTGCGGTAGCGGGTGCGGCGCGCGCCATGATCACCGACTTGGTTGAATTTGAAGCGTTTCGCGCCACCGTTGACCGCGATGGCAAAATTGACCCTGACGAAGGCGTTGACGACGAAGAAGATGATATGATGGGCGAGAGTGAGAAGGTGTTTGAGGCTCTGAGCGAAGGCGTTGAGGCGCTCGATAAATTGGTGGCGGGCAAACGCATTACCATGGTGAGCGCGACGAGACCCGTGCGAATCGGTAGCGGCGGAGACGCGCAAGTGGCCATTCTTAATGTTCGCTATGTGTTCAAGTACGGTAAATTGCCGCCGAAAACCACGCCGCTCGGCACTTTTCTGCACGCCACTATCCACGAAGGGGACGACGTGAAGCGCGAATTTTCATTTTTCGCGCTCGTAAAGTTTGAGACCGGCGCGCCAGTGGCCATGTCCAACTTTTTTTGGCTTGACGGCATGGCGGCGGACGTCACGGTTTCCGATTTGTTTCCGTGCATTGACTGCGGCGGCGACAGCGTGGCGTTCACGTACGCCGCACACGAAGCGCGCGACATTTACGTGCAGAAAATAGACGTGGCGGACATTGATACTCTTTTGAAACCGATTGATCGCAGTGAAAAGGAGATTTACTTTACGACATGGAAATAAACAACAATGTTATTACTTGCGGGCCGGCGCGCGGAGCAGCGCGAGCCCTTGCGGCGTCGACGCGAGCGCCGGGTACATTTGCTCGGCGCTCGCAAACCCGCCCGTGCACGGATTCGAGATGCCGCCGACGAGGTGCCTATTGATCGGCGTGTTTTGGCAGCCCGTGTACAGCCACGGCATCGAGGCGCACTTTGAGGCGCACTGCACGCCCGCGTTGGTGACGCCGGCCGCCGCCGCTGCGGCTAAATCCGTCGCACCCCAATCGTTGTTGGGCGACGTCTGTCCGGCGATCATGAGAGTGGTCGCGTAATCAAGCGACGACTTGGTGAACACGTGTTCGAGTGGAATGGCGCGTTGCGAAGAGGTGGGGGCTGAGAGCGATTGCATTCTTTTTCGGTTTGCGCGCGAAATTAATAGCGGCTGCCGGAGAATCGCGTCCACATTGTATTTTTTCTTTTACAACTGGCAATCAATGAACAGTGAGACAATGAGTTTGTTGGTGGATGAGATTCGCGAACAATATGAACTTGCAACGAGGTCAAATTTGGAAAAGGAAAAGAAAGCCTTGGCGTATCTATTGAACAAAGCGGCAAAGGGCGAATATACTTCTCTAACCATAGAGATGCGCGATGAACCAAGATTGATTTCATACTTGCACGATCAGGGTTTTACGGTGGAGGTGAAATCACAAGGAGATGATCGCTTAACCATTAATATTTCAGGGTGGGTCGATACAAAGGAAATGGATTACACCCCCGTTGATCGTGTAGTTTATGGACAATGGAAAACAATCTTAGAAGACCAATAAAACAAATGTGCAAGTTGAAAATAAACATGCACAATGAAGATTAAAACTCTGCGGCGAGCATTGTACCGCCGGACGCGGGAGCGCGAGACGGCGATGCGCAACAACAGCATCGCGTGGTTTTCGTACAAGCGCGGCTACGGCAGCGACGAGTCGTACGGCGCGCACATTTCCAAGTGGAAGCCGACGAGTCGCCCGCTGCGTCTGTTGGACATTGGCAGCGAGGCGACACGCGCCGAGTTGGCGCACATACTTTTCCCGGAGTGGCCGCGAGCCAAGTGCGTCGAAGAGGCGCGCAGCGGCATTTTCTCGTGCAACGAGCAGTACAGCGGCGGCGCGGCCAATTTGGAATTTCACCGCCTCATTAAGCCGGTTATTGAGGCGAAGCGGTTGGACGGCACGGTGATTGTCGACCGCAGTGCCGACGAAGAGTGCAAGGGGCCCACCGAAGTCGTGCTGTACATTCCGAAGCGCGCGAAATTGGTGCGCAAAGTAGTAAACTGACTGACTCGTTCGCTTTACTTGAGACGTGTTTGTTTTGGCGCAACGCCGCCGCCTTCATTTCGGCCGTCGCTGAAGGAAGTTATGCGCGCGCCGCGTGCCATTCCAAAATCGATTGCAGTTGCGTGAAGCCGAAGCGCTTGGCAATGTTAATCGAGTCCACCATCGCGCACCCCTTGGCACACCGGGGCGCCAAAAACTGAACCACTTCAGTTCGACAATTGATGACGGCGTCAATTAGAGCGTTGCCCCACATGTATTGGTAAATGTCGTGGTTGTAAAACTTGCAACCGGACACCGTTTCCCAGAAGAATGCAATCATCGCAGAGTCGCCGCGAATGGCCGCGCGCCGCAAAGCCAACTGCGTGACGTGGGTGAAAATGGGACGAACGACTCCCCAAATATCGGGCGCAGCCGCGCGCGCCAAGATGTGCTGCGCGGCGTACAGATTGCCGTTGAGCGCGCACTCTTCAATGCACTCGTCCACTTCGCGGACCGTCAAGTCAGCGAACAAATCAAACACCCGCGGCTTGTTGGTTTTTATCACATGTTGCATGACATCGAACCGCGAGTGATCAATTTTCTCGGTGAGCAGGCGGAGAATTTCAAGTGGCGCGCCGCCGCCGCTCGCCAGGGCCGCGCGCGCTTGTTCCTCGCCGTACGCGGCGCGCCGATTCTCAATCATCCACGCAATGGCGCGAGCGGATACGTTACGCCGCTGTAACTGATAGTCCCACTCTAATCGCCCAAAACGCGCGAAAATCTCCCTGAAAACTGTCTCGGTGCGCATCAGGGAGGCGAGGGGCGGCGAACTCAGTTGCAAGCGGCGCAGTGTCGTGCCGCAATCGCCCGCCAGCATGCCAATGCGAAGTAAAAGATGCGCGTCGGCCATTGAAGTCATTGTAAAAAAAGATTGCAAGATTGCGTTTTAAAAACGGCACTTTATTTCGCCCGAGCGGTAAAAGTGAAACGCAATGAACGGCGCCACCGACAATTTGACGCACGACCCGGCCATGACGCACGAAGGCGATGTGCCGCCGAATCCGCGCATCGACTCGCTTTTAACAGACTGTGAGAATGTGTTTCGCACGCGCCTCACGCCCATGCAAGAGCAGTGTGTGCGTTTCATGGTGCTGCGCGAGACGGAGCCGTGCCATGCGCAATTGGGCGGCTTGAATTGCTCGCCGCTCGGCACCGGAAAAACTCTAATGACACTGGCGTGCGTGGCTGTGCAAAAAATCATCGGCGCGTACCGACAGAAAACGTTGATTGTGGCGCCGGCGTCGGTGGTGCACACGTGGGCAAACCAAATCGACGAGCATTTTCAACCGGGCGTGCTTCGCGCACTGCTCTTCCACGGCCCCAATCGGAGAAGCCGGTTGCGCCACGAGATTGATATTGTGATTACGTCGTACGGGACACTGGTGTCTGAGTACACCTTTTTGCGCGCGCACTACCAATTCGACCGGGTCGTGTTGGACGAGGCGCACACGATCCGCAATCCGGCGACGCAGACGTTCAACGCCGTCAATGAAATCGATTCGGCGGTGCGCTGGTGCATTACGGCGACGCCCGTTTGGAATACGCTTGACGATTTGTGGCCCTTGCTGCATTTCATTCGCGCTGACCCTCTGTGTCACCGCATTTCGTGGCTGCTCGAGACGAAGAATAACGACGACAGCATGTACATGCCTCACTTTATTTCGCGCATCCTCGTGCCGCGGCTCAAGCAATTCTTGATCCCGATTACGCTGCGCGCCAACAAGGAGCTTCTCAATTTACCGCCCAAGGTGGAAATGCACGTCAACGTCGCGCAGACTGAAAACGAGGCCCTCTTTTACCAGTGCTTGTACGAGAAGAGCCGCGAGAAGATGACGCGCCTCGTCGAACTGGAGAGATCGTTGCGGCACTCGGCGTGGGCGCGTCTGATCCGCCAGCGCGCGAACATGGGCATGATGAACATCTTCCTGCGC
>Ga0100403_1003994_pt1 | contig 10671 bp, 19 predicted proteins | sample CryGeymet201501t_FD_83663 | JGI IMG/M metagenome (GOLD analysis project Ga0100403, IMG submission 83663) | Groundwater microbial communities from Crystal Geyser aquifers in Utah, USA - Crystal Geyser metaG 2015-01t | ecosystem: Environmental > Aquatic > Deep subsurface > Groundwater | place...
CTCGAGGCAGTGGATACGGCAAGCGGGCGCGCGGCTCACCAGCGGCCAGCGCGAGGACTACGACCGGAGCGTGCGCAATCAGTTTTCGGTGGCCGCTCAGATGGTCCGCGCTGCCCCCGACGACGAGCAAGTCATGGCCCGCGCCTGGGACCTGACCCGCGCCGCGCTCCGCGCCTGGGAGCGCTTCCGGCAGATTGCCGAGCGCCAGTCAACGCCGGTTAGCCGCGCCTACGCCTCGATTGAAGAGGCCGCGACGCAGTTCTTCAATCAGGCCATGCCGGTCGTTCAGCAGGCCGAACGCGCCGCTTCGATGTTCGGCGCCGGCTTCGGTCTGGGCGCCATTGCTCTTATCGGCGGGGCTGTACTATTCTTCTCGCGCCGGCGTGGCTAGGACGGCGGCAAAGGAGGTTCGATGGGAGATTTCAAGTCAGTAGGTGCGCCCTCGAGAATCAGCAAGTGGGCGGAACGAGCAAGCCTCAACCCGACCGACGAGGTAGCGCTACTCACGTGGCCACCGGTCGGTGAGGGGTTCTCCGTCCAAGTGTGGAGCGTGGGGGACATCAAGGACCTCTCGCAGTGGTCACACGACGTGGAGACCACCGCGCAGGACCACGCGAACGAGAGCGGGCAGCAGAGCCGGTTCCAGCTCGCGCACATCCGCGACGGCGTGCAACGGGCCCGCCTCGAGCTCCGGCGCTCGCCGGTCATGATGAGCAACGAGGTCGACCCGTCTGCATCCGGCCAAGTGGCTCAGGCCATGAAGCACAATGAGGTGTTTCTCGAAATCGCGTTTGGCGGCATGAAGTACACCGTCGACGCGATGCAGCGCGAGAACGAGCGGCTCCGCAACGACAACGAGCGGCTACACCGCCGCATCTACGATCTCGAGGCGCGCGAGCACAGTCTCATTGACCGCGCCTACGAGCTCACCGTGCGCGAGGCCGAAGCCGTCGCGCTCTCCAACGTTCAAGAGCCGCCGGCGACGGCGCTCGAGGACGCTATTGCCGTGTCCATCGCCGACGCGATGCCCCACCTCATGCCCTTCTTCATGCAGAAGTTTCAAGCCGCCTTCGCCAACTAGGAGCCCTACCCCATGACCGATTTCCTCACGCTCGAAACAACCCAGGGCCCCGTAGTCGTGCGACGCGGTGCCATCGACATGCTCGTTCCCGTCTCGGACAGCGAGACGGTGGTCACGGTGGGCACCGCTCAGCTCATCGTAAAGGCCACCCTCGAGGACCTCGACCTCGGAGTCGACATCCCAGAGGGCTGGTTCCGGCCGCTGGCCGACGCGCCCGACAAGCTGGCCGCCATGCGCGCCGCCGGCGTGAGCTCCGCGCGCGTCCAGATTCCCGCCCCCCAGCCGCGCGCCGGCTCGAGCCGCGCGCCCACCCCCATCACAGCGCCCGGTGACCTCCCGAAACGCCCCGTGGCTACCCCTGTGGCCGCCCCCCAGCGCCCGGCCCCGAAGGTGCCCGACATCCGCGCTCAGGTCGAAGCGTCGGCCCGCGCCGCGCTCCCGAAGCCGGTCCCCCCCGGAGCTCCCGCCAAGGTGGCCCCCACGCCCCCCCGCAAGGCCACCAAGGCGCCCGCGAAGCGCTCCCGCAAGGCGGGTGCCAAGTGACCGGCCCGTGGCTGACCGTGCACATCCTCGACGGCGAGAACGCCGGCCGAGCGATGCACCTCCCGCTCGAGCGTATCGTGGGCGTCGTCGCCCTCGAGGGCGGCGCGGGGCTCGCGTTCGACGACGGGGGCACCATGCAGGTCAAGGAGACTGGCGAGGAGGTGGCCCTCATCCTCTCGACGCTCGTCGGTGACCTCGCGTCGCTCGAGGAGGCGCGCAAGCAGCTCGAGGAGGAACGGCTCGAGCTCGAGGTCTACGAGGCCCTGGACCGCCCCGTGCGGCTTCCCCGTCGCCGTCGCCGTCACATGGTCGTAGGGTAGCCCGGTGTTCGTCGTCCCCACCGGTACCGACAACGCTATCGACACTTGCGACATCGTGCTCGCAGTGTCGGCGGGGGGCGGATGCGCCTGCACTCTGCTCGACGGATCCGTCCTGCGCATCGCCGCGACCGTCGACGACTTCGCGGCCGAGGTGAACGCGCTCTATCCTCAGTCGGAACCCTTCATGGTGGGGCCCCTGCCGCTCTCGAGCGGGCAGGTGGCTTGGCTGGCCGCCGCCAAGGTCCAGCGCATCCAACCCGACCGCGACCCGCTACAGTCGCGCGTGAGCATGCTGAGCTTGCGCTCGCTGCTGCTGATACCCGTGACAGTCGCCGACGCGGTGCTCTTCCTGAACACGACCTCGGGCGGGTGCGGTGCCGGCGGGAGCGGACCTCCCGCCGGCGGCGCCTACGTCACCAGTGCGATCTGGACGCCGACCATAACCCCCCTCTCGGGCAACACGGTCACGGCCAACCTGAACGGCGATGCACTCTTTACGAGAATCGGCACGTGGCAGGTACCAGCGCCGCAGGCGCCGCAGGCCTACGACATGATGCAACTCCAATGCGAGTTCTTTTGCATCATCCCAGCGGGCCAGCCTCTTTCGTTCGAGGTTACAAACCTCCCGGACATCATCCGCAACGGCTATTTCACGGCCACGTGGAACGCGACCCGTATCTCAGGCGACCCGTTTGAGGCCGAAGAAATTCGATTCAACCGGCAAACTGACACCATCTTCAACTGCGCTACGAACAACTGGAACGCGGTTGCAGAGACCACCATCCGGCTCGATGCGGTCGTGACCTACCAGGTCGACGGAGTGTGAACGTCTTGACGCCGCCCCCGCCCACCCCCCATGCTTCTGGAGCTAGGCCTATGCCCCCCCGCATCAAAGGGCAGGTCAACGGCCTAGCATCCGAGCCTGCCCGGTGCGGGTGGGCACCATGGACCCTACCACAACCCCCAATAAGTAACCCCCGCGCCGTTTGTGAAATTTCGGCCACGGGGGTTATCGGAAAGCGACTCCGATGTTCCCAGAATCTACGCCCCTAGTCCGTCAAGTGCCAGTCCCCTGGTTCGTTTGGCGCGAACTTTCCTACCAGTGGCGCGACGGACAGCAGACGCCGCACGCCTGCCTACGTGGCTGGGCCACCACTGAGCAGCTCGCGCGCGAGCTCCACGAGTCCCTCGAGGACGCCCACCCGGACCACGAGTACCAGGTGGGAACGTGCGACATCTGGGCGGCCGAGCTCCGGCTAGTGCGCGAGCTCCTCGAGGGCGGCATGCCCCCTCGAGAGTACGCACGCCCCCCCCGCATGCCGACCATGATTGAGCTCCGTGTCGCGCTCGCCGGGAGCTGCTGCCCGGCGTGCGACGTGCCCGCGCTGGTCATGTGCGCCCGGCGCCTGCAAGACCTCGAGGAGCCCGGCAACGGCGGCGCCATGGGTGGCCGCTCGTTCGAGACGCCGGCGGAAAGCGAGGAGCCATGAGCGGTATCAGCCGGTACGGCGTCCCCCGCTCACCGTTGAACGCGCCCGCGTCGACTAAGCTCGCCGAAGTGGAGGGGCTGCTCAAGGTGGTGCTCGAGGAGCTCATAGAGTGCGACGCGCTGCAATCACAGCACGCCATCAACGCGGCTCACGCTCTCGGAGCCGCGCAACACGTGCTACGCGAGGCCCTCGAGGGCGTGAGCGCACTGGAGAAGAGGCGGTCATGATTGCCGGTCAACCTTGCTGGGCGTGCGGCCGACTGGTGCCGTTCGAGAAGGCCTCGAGCATCTCGATGCACGCTTGCAACGACGGCGGCCGGGCCACGTTCAGCGTCGACGTGTGTGAACGGTGCTTCGGCGCGACGCTCGACTTCATGAAGCGCCGGCGCGAGCACATCCGCAAGCAGCGGGCGGCGCGAGCTCCGGCCGCTCAGGTGGCCGCACGACCGCGCCCGACGCTCCCGAAGGGGGGCAAGTCATGACGCGCCCCAATCATCCCACGTTGGCCGTTTCCTGCCCCGTGTGCGGCGCCCCCGTGCGCGAGCCCTGCCACTCGTTGAAGCCGAGCATGGATACCGGCCCCCTTGCCCTCCCGATGTACCTGAACTCACCGGGCTCATGAGGCTGCACAGCTATGCGTGAACGCCGCATCTGCACTGAGTGCCTGGGGGACCGCTGCATAGTCAGCAAGGCGGACGGATCCGTCAGGCGCTGCCCCACCTGCAACGGCGACGGCGTGGAGCTCCTCGAGCTCGCGCGCCCGCTGCAACCGCGACAGCTGGTCATCTGGTACCAGCTCGACCTGCCCATAGCGGAGCGCCGGCGATGAGCGAGCCAAGGGAACCCACGCCTCACCAGCTCCGGCGCCGGCGTCTCGTCGCGTCCTACTTGGGTCGCGAGCTCACGCAGCTCGAGGGAGTGCTCCTCGACTCCATGGGGCAGGTCGCAGCCGCGGCGATTGAAGCCAAGATGAGGGACCCCGAAGCAGCCGCTGCCGCGCGGAAACTTCGTGCGGAGCTGGGCGAGGCGGCCGACACGGTGGTGGGTCAAGTGGTGGTTGCCGGCGTGCGTCGGTGGCTTCGAGGGTTGGACGGAGGATGACGATGACCGATACGACGTTGAAGGATGAGCGGGTGTGCCCCAACTGCGAAGGGCGTGGGCGAGTAGACGATGGTGGGTACGAGGGCGAGCAGGACGAGTGCCCCGATTGCGATGGGCACCGCTATCAGACGCGCTGCCCGCTGTGTCGTGAGTGGTGCTCGTACGAGCCAGACAACCATGCATGCGAGATGAAGGCGTGAGCGCTGAGTGGTGGGTTGCGGGTGCGCTCGTCCTCATAGCCGCATGCGTCTCTCTGACGTGCGCGTTCCTTGTCGTCACGAGCTGGCGTGTGATGCACGCCCTCGACCAGATAGAAGCCGCGATGCTCTTGTTTGGGCCGCAGCTCATGGACACGGCCAGGTCCGTGCTCTCTGGAGCTGCGCAGTCTGTGAACGGGTGGCCGGCGCCGCCGGCGCCGCCTGACGTGGTATCGCCGCTCGCCCCGCATGTGTTCATCCCTGACGCATGGCAGACGCGAGAGTCGTCTGACACGTGCTTGCGGTGCGGGAGCTCGGAGGTGGCGCCGTTCAAGGCGGCCGACTTCGAGCCGGACACGTGGGTGCAGTGCGTTGGGTGCGGTCGCGCGAGGCCAGCAACAGGCACGTGAACGACGATTTCCGATACCTGCTCGACCTGGTGCCCGCGGACATGCGGGACGCTTGCGCTATCGCGCTCGAGGAAGGTCGCGCACGTGGGCAGGGGCGCGAGCTCACCGGAGAGACACCGGCGCGCACGCCGGAGGTCGCGCGCCCGCGCGTGCGCGTGCCCATCCCGGTGCACCCTGAGACGCCCCCCCGATGGTATCGCGAGGAGCTCGCCGCGCTTGCTCGAGGCGACCGGCCGGCCAGCAACCGAAAGGAGCGCCGCGCCCTCGAGGTGTCGAAGCGCATCGCCGACGGATCCGTCGAAGAGGTCCAGCGCGACGCCTACCGCGCTCGCCAGCGAGCTCACCAGCGAGCTCACCGCCGGCGACACCGCTACCTACGCCAGCCCGCCGCACCGGACGGGCTGGCCATGGGGCGCGCGGCGACGGCTCAGCAGTTCATCGGAGCTCGAGCCGCGTTGACCGATGAGTGGGGCGCGCGAGCGACCACCGGCGCGTTCCCCGCGCCCATTGCCGCGAAGCTCGCCGAGTGGGTGCGCGAGATGCCCCGTAGCGACGCCTACGCCTCGCCCTGGTGCTCGCGCTTCGTGCGTCGCACCGTGAGCACGCTGGCCGCCATCTTGTTTGCGGCGCGGCCGAGCTGGCGACCGGGCTACGCGCTGGTCACGACCGGCATGGGACGCGAGCGGCTCGCCGCCATCATGGGACCGGCGCCGGAGTCCGGCCGGCGGTTCAGCGTGTCGAGCCTCTCGCACGTGGAGTACGGCTCGCTTGCCGTGCTCGAGGAGCTCGGCATCCTCGAGCGGACGCAGCTGCCCGGCGATGCGGTGCCCGACTGTGACCGTGGCCACGGCTTCGCGTTCAACCACTACCTCGTTCGCCTCGAGATGTGCCCGGCCGGCGACGAGTGGAGCGAGCCCTCGAGGCTGAACCCCTCGATACCGCGCGAGCTCCTCGAGGAGATAGCGCCATGGGTGGCCGCCCCCGAAGGGGAGGCCATGCGCCTTGCGTCGGTGCGCGCGCAAGCACTCACAGCGGCGCTCGAGCGCGTGGCCGGTGGCGAGCTCCCGGAGCTGGACGCACCGCCGGACCTCGAGGACCTCGAGGAGCGGCTTCCGGCCGAGCTCTGGCACCCGCCGCCCGACTAGCGGCGCGGAGCGGTCCAGCAGCCAACAGGAGCCACGCGGCGCGAGGTGGGCACCGGTGCGCCCGCTGCCCGAAAACGGGCGTCTAGCGGCATCCTCGAGGCGTTGGCGCGGAGGGAAAACGCGCCGTCAGGCGCTTCGTCCTCGTGTTCGATGCAACGCGAGTCGTTGCCCGCGCTCGTGTTCTCGATTTCGCACGGTTCACGTGTGCAAGTGGACGACACCAGCTCGGGGGGTCCCCCCCCTCGAATTAAGCTCAGGGGAAGAAATCGCGAACTCGAGCGCGGGCAACGACTCGCGTTGCATCGAACACGAGGACGAAGCGCCTGACGGCGCGTTTTTTTTTCGAGGCTTAGGAGGGGAACAGCAGGTTCCGGGCCGAAACGCGGTTTCCGTAGTGGTTTCCACCAACTTGCTCGGGCGGAAATCGGGCGGAAATCGGGCGGAAAGTTTTTCCGCAATGATTACAGCACGTTAGGCACTTGACGGCGCGCCGTCACTTGGTGAGCCTGAGTCTCGCAACCTCACCGGAGCTTCGAGACCATGGCCAAAGCAGCAGCAGCAACCAACCCCATCGTTCGTAGGACCTCGACGGCGGCGGTCAAGCGTCTCGACGAGGCGAAGGACAAGCTCAAGAAGAGGGCCGACGCGGCGCGGGCTTCGCGCAACGAGAACCGCGCCATGATGACCCGGCTCGGCTCCGGCTTCGCGCTCGGCTACGCCACCAAGAAGGGCTGGCTCGACAAGCTGCCCGACACCGGCATTCCGAAGCTCGCCGTCGCCGGCATCGGCGCCAAGGTGGCCGCCCACTACACCAAGGGCAAGAACGGCGACATCCTGAACGGCGTCGGCGACGCCGCGCTCATCGTGCTCTCGTTCCAGTTCGGGAGCGACCAGACCACCGCCGGCGTGGGCGCCATGCGGCGCCCCGCGAACAACGACCGCGCCGCCGCGCTCGAGGCGAAGTTCAGGCGCCAGCTCGCCGAAGCGCGCGAGGAGCTCGAGGACCGTATCGAGGGCTACGACGACGACGTGTACGACGACGAGGTGGGCGACTACGACGACGAGTACGACGACGACGCCGCCGGTTCGGTCTACACCGAGGGCTACGACGACGAGTACGACGACGTGGGCGACGTCTACGACGAGGTGGGCGGGACCACCTCCGACGAGGAAGCGGCCGACTTCGGCTACTTCTGAGCTCGCGCGGGACGCTCGACGGATCCGTCGAAGCTCGACCCGCCGCCGGCCCCTTGAATCATCGGAGCGCATGCCGCGCTCCGAATAGGGCACTTGCGCCCGGAAAGAGAGAGCGGAATGGCTGAATATGCATACCTGGTGGGCTACGACGACGACGACGAGGTGGGAGCGCGGCGCGGGCGCAGCCGGCGCAAGGGTCGCCGGCGCGGCCGACGTGCCCCGCCCGGCCTGAAGCCGGCGCCGCAGGCCGTCGAAGTCCGCAAGCTGCCCCCGCCGCGCCGTCAGGCGTTCGAGGCCGCGAACGACCGGTTCCAGGTCATGCCGCTCGGCAACGTCATCGTGCCGGGTCTGGGCAGCGCGCAGCTCGTCGCGCGTGTCCAGCGCGAAATCCAAGGCAACCGCGTCTCGCTCGTCGCCATCGACACCGTGAGCGGCCTGAGCACCGAGGCCATTCTCATCGACGACTTGAAGGTGGGCACCGTGTCGCAGCTCGCCGGCAACACCTCCCTGCCCCTCTCGACGTTCAGCCAGGTCGCGACCGGCATCATGATGGAGATGACGCCCGCCCCCGCCGGCATCGACATCACGGTCTACCTGACCAACCTCTCGCCCAACCCCGTCGCCGTCTCGGGCGCCGTCGTGGGCAAGACGCGCGGCAACAGCTGAGCTAGGCCATGCGCATCGGGATTCAAGCAGACCTGAGAACCGCCGAGGACGTGCGAGCCGCCATTGACTCGCTCGTGGCCCTCAACGTGGAACTCATGAGCGAGAATCCCTGTGCGTGGCCGACCATCTATCAAGCCGGTATCCGCTACGTGCCCGAACCTCGAGGACCTCGCGAGGAGTGGCTCACGGCCCCCGACCTGCTAGCGCGAGGGCAGGGCGATTGCGAGGACCTCGCGAGCTACACCGCAGCGCGATACATCGTCAACGGGGTGCCCGCGCGCGCGGGCGTGTTCCGCACGGCGGCCGGCTATCACATCGTCGTCATTCTCCCGAATGGAGACATTGAAGACCCATCCGCACGAACCGGGATGTTGAAATGAGTCATCGCTGGTCAGCCATCAGTGAAACGGTCCACACGCCCCAGGCGAGCTACACCCTAGTCGGACTGTGGGACCGTCAGAACCAATGTGGAGCCATCGGCCTGGGGGGCTGTGAGCGACCTGTCGAGGTCGGCCGGCTCGGAGGTCGGCTCCGTCGCGCAGCGTCGAAGCTCGCCAAGGCCAAGGCGCTCAGGCGCATCGCCAGCAAAGCGGGGCAGCTCATCGCTCAGGGGTCCGGGACGCCGCAGCTCCTCGAGCTCGCGACGACGGCCACCCGCACCGCGACCGCGCTCGAGCGGAGCGCCGTACGCGACGAGTCGCCGCGCGACGAGGACGAGCCCGGCGAGCTCGCGCTTGACCTGGACCTCGAGGACGAGGACGACGGCCGGTGAGAGCGCTGCACGCACAGTGGGGTCAATCGACCATCCTACCGGAGCCGCCGATAGGCTCGCTTCCCGTGCGCGCGTCCATCGGCGATATCTCTGACGTCGACCTCAACACCTCCGGCCTGAACCCCGGCGAGAACGCTTTTCCGAAGGCTCGTGACTGGACCATCTACGCGAGGGCCGACGCGCAGGCGTTCCCCAGGTTCACGGCACCGAACGCAACCCTCATGGTCGAGTGGGGCTCCGGCGCGTTCGCGTTCACTCGTGAGCAGCCCGTGCCCGTCGCCGGGTGCGTCGTGCACGTCGTCGGCCAGTTCGTGAGAGCGTGGGTCGACCTGCGAAGCACTGGCCTACCACCGAACGGCGAGATTCGAGTCAGTGGCCAGATTGCGCCCGGCCGACCCTCGAGCGTGCGAGCTCCACGAACCTACCCCGTCGGAAGCGATATCCCCATCCCCCCATGGGCAACCGGGTTCGTAGTCGAGGAAGTGGCCGCCGGCGCCGGCCTGCCGATCTCCGGCCGGTTCGTGTACCAGGGTCTACTCCTCGGAGCCTGGGGCCCCATGTCCGGCGTGTGGGCAGAGTCGGCCGCCATCCCCCAGAACGCCGACGCGCTACGCCCCATCCCTTCCGGCGGTGCGACCGCCATCAACGTGTATTGGGAAACGGACACGTGAACCCGAACGACGAAATCAGGCGGACGGAGGCGCTCCTCGAGGACCTCGAGCGGCTGGTGTCGACGATGACCTTGACCGCACCCCAGCTCCGGCGGCTCGAGGGTGTCGTGTTGCCGCCGTTGTTCCAGCGCTTGCGCATCCTACGGCGAGCGGCCGGCGATTGGGAACAGCAGGCCATGACCATGCTCGAGCAGAGCGAGCGCGGATGGTCGCGCCTGGCTCCATCGCTCCCTCGCACCGCCAACGTCCAGAACATCGCCGACACCATCACCACGCTCTACGAGGTGGCGACGGGCTGGTTCAGTGACTACGGCTGGGGTCCATCGCTGGCCGCCGAACGAAGGTCGCGCGGCGCGTTCATCGTGTTCGCTGCGGTGGCCGCCCTCTGGCTCGCGAAGGGGAGGCGCTAGGGTGCTCCTCGAAACGTTCCCGCTGGCCCTCGGAGGTCCCGCGCCCACCGCGCAGCCTCACCCCGTGCACGCCTCGAGGCGGTGCACGAAGCGGGTCGCGCTGTATCGCGACTGGCATGACACCGTCCGTCGACCGGGGGGGGCGCCGCATGGCGCGCAAGACATCTTCGCGCCCCGATGGTGGCCCATCGTCGCGCCCGTCTCTGGGCGGGTGGCCAGCGTCGGCAACACGCCCCTCGGAGGGCACAACCTCACGCTTCGCAAGCGCGATGGCTCGACGGTCTATATGGCCCACTTCGAGGCGCCCCCGCTGGTAGCCCGTGGCGAGCGTCTCGAGGTGGGCCACCCTATCGGCTACGTGGGAAACACCGGCTCTGCCTCGAGGACCTGCCCACACCTGCACATCAGCGCGAGGGACCCGGAGCGCACCAAGGTCAACCTCTTCGGCGAGCTCGCCGAGATGCTCACCGCATGGCGCGCAGCCAGCCGCGGGCTACCGACGCCGGCGAGCGTGCTCGAGCAACGGCCGACGACGGATCCGTCAGACCTCGCGCGCGCCGCCGTCGCCGCCGGCGCCGGCGGGGGCGTGCTCCTGCTCATCCTGGCCGTCTTCCTAGTGGGGTCCTCATGGCACGCCTAGACAACGTTCGAGCGCCAGCTCAGCAGCCA
>Ga0100403_1003995_pt1 | contig 10666 bp, 7 predicted proteins | sample CryGeymet201501t_FD_83663 | JGI IMG/M metagenome (GOLD analysis project Ga0100403, IMG submission 83663) | Groundwater microbial communities from Crystal Geyser aquifers in Utah, USA - Crystal Geyser metaG 2015-01t | ecosystem: Environmental > Aquatic > Deep subsurface > Groundwater | place: USA...
CCGCCACGCTGGAGAAAGCGACCGCGACGCTCGGGACCGCGGTCCCCATCCTGCAGGGCGGGGCGACGATCCTGAACACCGGCTCGACCACCCTGGGCCGGACCGCGATCACGCTGAAAACGGCGGCCGCCACGCTCGCCGGGGCCATCCCTGGGCTCCAGGACGCCGCGACCAAGCTGCTCGCCGCGGCCAAGCTCCAGCTCGCGGCCAACGCGGCCAGCGGCGGCGGGATCGGCGGGACCGGCGGTGGGGCCGCGGAAGGCACCGGCGCCGCGCTGGCGAGCACGCCGATCCTCGTGGGCGAGGAGGGCCCGGAAATCTTCACACCTGGTCAGACCGGCAGCATCACGCCGACCGACCAGACGATCGAAGCGCTCTCCGCCGGTGCCGCGATGACCGCGGCGCAGGCGGTGGTGAACGTGCAGCCGACGCCCATCAACCAGACCGTCGTCGTCACCCTGGATCCGAAGGAGGTCGTGCAGCGCGGCTTCTCCGACCAGCTCGTGATCGACGCGACCCAGCGGAACCCACGAGCCATGAAGAGCTCTATCAACACGGACTGACCACATGAGCTGGCACACCGGCACGTCGACGGACTACCTGGATCTGCTGCAAGAGCTGATCGACATGATGACGAACAGCTCCGTCAGCAGCGTGGCCGTGAACTCGGGCGGCTCCGGCTACGCCGTCGGCGACATTGCCACGATCAACGGTGGCACCACGGTCGGCGGTAAGACCGCGGCCGTGGAAGTGCTCGAGGAGTCCTTCGGCGTGGTCACGTCGCTGCGCATCGCGCGCGGCGGCAGCTACACCGTCAATCCCGGCACGGGTGCGACCACGACCGCCGAGACCGGCACCGGCACGGGCCTGACGGTCAACACGACCATCGGCGGCAACGGCTGGTCCGTCGTGCGCCGCTCCCAGGAAGCGGTCAGCGCGGTCATCGCCGACGGCGGCACGGGCTACACGAACGGCGACCTGCTGACCGTCGATATGACGGGTGGAGGGATCCTTGGCGCTTCCGACCTGGGCGTGGCGCCCGTCTTCCAGGTCACGGGCGAGTCGGGCGGCGTCATCACGTCCGTCTCGTTGGTCACGGCCGGCAACCTTGAAGAGGTCCCCGACGTTGATGGCGTCACGGGCGGAGACCAAGCGAACGTCTCCGGCGGCACCGGCTCCGGTGCCGTGCTCACCGTGACATACCAGGACGCCGCGACGCAGGACCAGATCGTCGTGCTCGAGGGATCGCCGCCCGGCGTGTCGAACCTCTACCTGGCGATCAAGACCTACCAGACGACCGACGTCACGGGATTCCTGACCTGCTACAACTGGGCCATCTTCGGTCTCGCGTCGTTCAACCCCGGCCTCGAGTTCAAGGATCAGGTCGGCCGCAGCCCGGGCGTGAACGCGACCACGGGTTCCATCGACTCGGCCACGTCGAACGGGGCCTGGGTCGCGCTGAAGGATGCCGACGCCTTCGACATGACGTACTGGATCAGCGTCACGTCGCGTCGCGTGACGCTGATCGCCAAGACCGAGGACGCGAGCTTCTCGAACTATCAATCGCTCCACATGGGGTACCTGAACCCCTTCGGCACACCCACGGAGATGCCGTATCCGATCTTCGTGATGGGCTCGACGTCTCGATGGAACTCGCGCTACGTCGACCAGACGATCGGGCGCTGCACGAGTCCGGTCCACGCTTACGGCATCACGACTATGTCGACGGCCGGCCCGGGCTTCGTGCGATCATCGGTGAACAACCTCTGGGAGCCGGTTCGGAACTCGAGCATCACGGGCGACACGACCTCGCCGAGCCGGACGGCGTCGAGCAGTCACATCATCTACCCCTGCGGGACGTCTACGAAGAATCCGCCGGACACCGAGGACGACCTGATCGTGAACTCGTCGATCGTCCTGGACTGGCCGGACATGATCCCGCAGACGGGAGTACCGGGGATCGTCTCGGAGCAGCTCGAGGCCACGCCCTTCAGCGGCGGTGACGACCTGCGGATCCTCGTGCCGGCGACGTGCATCTCCACCGATGAGAACGGCACCGGCACCGAAGACGACATCTACGAGATCAATGGTGAGCTCGACGAACTCTACTGGCTCCCGGGCGTCGGCGTGAGCGACGAGGACACGTTCCTGATCGGCACGAACCGCTACCGGATCTTCCCCAACGGCAACCAGCGACAGGTCTTCTCCTACTGGGCCGTCAGGGAGGCGTGACCCATGGCATACCAGACCGGATCGGCGACCAGCCTGCAAGACCTGCTGTCGAAGCTCAACACGTTCCTGACCGCGAACGGCTGGACGATCGACGAGTTCGACACGTCCGGCGGCGACTGGGCTGTGAGCAAGAACAACATCTTCGTGTCGGGGCGCTGGGACACGACCGCGCCGCAGTGGCTCTCGCTGCACCAGGCGCTCGCCTTCGCTGGGATGGTAACGCTCCCGGGCGATCACACGGACGATTCGGGGAACGGCTACAACACGAACTCGTCGCACTTGAACACGTTCCTGGACAACGAGCGCAGCGTCAACTTCCAGGTGAACGGCCTGTATCCCGCGTACCATTTCTTCGAGAACGATGCGGCCCCGGCATACGTCCACGTCGTCGTCGAGGTCATCACCGACCAGTTCGTCCACTTCGGCTTCGGGGAGATCGAGAAGGTCGGCGACTGGACCGGAGGGGAGTACGTGTACGGTCAAAAGCACTCGTCGACTACGGGCCTGACGACGAGCTCGAGCTGGCTCCTCGACGGCGGCCTCGACAATAGCAGCACCGACGAACAGTTCGCGGCGACGCTGCACATGGAGGGCCTGCCCGGGATGGGCGTCTCCGAGAAGTGGGGCCAGGTCTGGGGCAGCACGGTCGGACAGCCGAACGACACGGCTGGCAACGCGAAGGTCATCGTGCAGGGCGGCTACCGCGGCGGTCCGATCGCCCACTCGTTCGGCGTCTTCGGTGGCTCGAACACGTCGGGCCTGATCCCGTCATACCCCATCGGCGTCTGGTACCGGGACATCGCGAACAACCGTGCCTACTTCCTGGGCTTCCAGGCCGACGTCCGCGCGACGAACATGAAGAACTTCGCCCCTGGCGAGGAAGTCGTGATCGGCAGCGACACATGGGTCTTCTTCCCGGCCAGCATCCGCACGCTCGATCCGATCACCTTCTCGAGCCGCTGGCTCGGCATCGCGTACAAGAAGGTGACGGCCTGATGGTGCAGGGAGTCGAGTTCGCCGGCTCGCCGCTCGTCACGACGGGCCAGTTCAACGCTTCCGGCGTGTACACGCGCGCGATCGGTCGTCGCGTTCCCACTGTTGATAACCCGCTGGCGCTGGACCCGAACGTGAAGCTGGTCGGCACGATCACGTTCGTCGATGCGAAGAAGGACACTGTCCAGGGACTCTCGCAGGCGGGCGTCATCGCGGACTACCTGACGGTGGGCTACGACTGGTTCGAGCGGATCCACGTCATTCCGCGCCGCTTCGACTTCGGCAATATCCTCACCGCGCAGCAGGCCGACATCGAAATCTTCTCGGCCTTCCGAGACGACGACTCGACCTGGACGGCCTTCGTCAATAACGCTGGCGACGGCATCTCCCTCGTGGGCGCGCCCGGCCTTCCGGATACGCTCTCGCCGTTCGAGGGACACCAGATGCAGCTCCTCGTCGAGCAGGCTGGGCCGACCAGCGTGGACAGCACGATCGACTTCGTGACCTCGGCGGGAACGATCGAAGTGCCGATCACGCTCGAGCGCGTCGTGCTCTTCCCCGAGCCGCCCGAGCTGCCGTACCGCGAGCGGCTGGAGTTCCTGACGGACATCCACCCGGGCTTCGACGGCAGCGAGCAGCGGGTCGCGCTGCGGAAGAACCCGCGCCAGTTCTTCGAGTGGGAGATCGTGCTCGACGACGACGGCATCCAGCGGTCGCGGATCGACTCGATCCTGTTCGAGTGGCAGACCCGCGTGTTCGGAATCCCGATCTGGCGCGAGGAGAGCGAGACGACCACGCCCACGTCCATCGGCCAGACGACAATCACCCTGGACACGACGGACTACGCGGACTACCGCGAGGGCAGCCTCGTCCTGATCTACGAGAGCCCGACCAAGTTCGACGTGCTGACGATCGCCACGGGCGGGATCGCCGCGAGCTCGATCACGGTCGACAACGGTCCGCTGAACGCTTACGAGGCCGGCGTGCGGATCATGCCGCTCCGCGTCGGTGTGATCGAGGATGCGCGTGTCAACGGCGCTCGCTACTCGACCGGCCTCCAGCGCATTCGTATCGTCTTCCGCGTCATGGACAACGACTCGGACCTCGCCGACACATCGGCCTGGAACCAGTTCAACTCGAAGGTGCTGCTCGACGACTGCAACGTCATGGTCGACGACACCTTCGACGAGGAGTACGAGCAAGAGGTCGTCATCATCGACGGGGGGACCGGGATCACGGACCAGGAATCTCCCTGGGCGACGAATCGCCGGGCCCACCCGAAGACCTGGCGAGCCCAGGGCAAGCAGGCGATGTGGGAGGTCCGACAGCTCCTCCACGCGCTGCGCGGCCAGCAGGTCTCGTTCTATGTCCCGTCGTTCGCTGACGACATGACGCCGGACGTGGATCTGGTCAGCGGATCCGCGCAGCTCGACATCGTGAACATCGGCTACACTCGGTTCGTGCAGCAGCGACCCGGGAAGAACGTCATCCGCATCACATTCAGCAACGGTGACCCGGCGCTCATCCGGACGATCACTGGCTCGACGGAGGTCGATGCGACGCGCGAGTCGCTGACGCTCGACGACACCTGGCCGAGCAACTACATGATCGAGGAGGTCGAGAGCATCTCCTACGTCGAGAAGGTCCGGTTCGATTCGGATGACATCGAGATCACGCACGAACAGGCTGGCTTCAGCTTCATCACTGGCCCCATTCGCGGAGTCTTCGAGTAATGCCGGATATTATTAGTCGACTGGCTGATTACATGGATGAACACCATGGCGTATGATGCCAACGAGAAGTCCACCGAGTCCGGTCGGCCGATCGAGTTCTACGAGATCATCCTAGGCTCGGATACGTTCCGGTGGACGTCGGCCGAGGACGTTCAGACGATCCTCGGCATCGACTACACGCCGGTCTCGCTCAAGCGCAACAAGATCGAGCAGGGCCCCGACGCGAAGGGAACTCTGCAGCTCACCCTGCCTGGCTCGAACTCCTTCGCGCGGCGGTACATCTCCACGGTGCCGGGGACCGAGGCGACGGCCAAGGTCTTCCGCTTCCATCGCGGCGACACGCCGACGCCTGAACTGCGCCAGGTCTTCGACGGCGTCGTGAAGGCCGTAAAGTTCAAGAAGAAGGGACGGGAGGCCCATGTGGCGCTCGAGCCGCGCATCTCGGGCAACAGCCGACAGGGTCCGCGCTTCGTTTACTCCAGCGCGTGCAACCACGTCCTCTACGACGCGGACTGCCAGGTTGACGACACGGATCCCAGCTTCCGCTACTCGACGGGCGTGGTCACGGCGATCAACGGGCGCGAGATCACCATCTCGGGCATGAACACCTTCGGCGACGGCTGGTTCGATGCCGGCTACGTCGAGCTCGTGGGCGCCACGGACGCGCGCCTCATCATCGCTCAGACGGGCGACGTCGCCACGCTCCTGCTGCCGTTTCCCGACGACCTGGTCGGGCAGCAGGTGACGGTCTTCGCCGGCTGCGCGCACGACTCGGACGCCTGCGCGAACAAGTTCACGAACTTCGAGCGCTACGGCGGGTTCCCGTTCGTCCCGACTCTCAACCCATTCGACACGGGCATCGACCCCCAGGCGTGTAACTGATGGGCTTCTTCGTCACTCTCCTCATCTACGTCGCCGTCTTCATTTTGTCGGAGATCCTCCGACCGAAGCCGGAACTCGAGGACGCCAAGCCGGCGGGCCTCGGTGACTTCAAGTTCCCGACCGCCCAGGAGGATCGCGTGGTCCCGGTGCTCTGGGGCACCGTTCGGCAGAAGGGGCCGAACGTCGTCTGGTACGGCGACTACCGGCAGGATCCGATCACTGAAAAGGTCAAGGCGGGCCTCTTCTCGAGCGAGGATGTCATCAAGGGGTACCGCTACTACCTCGGGATGCAGCTCGCGCTCTGCCGCGGCCCGGTCGATGAGCTGCTGCGCCTCTGGATCGGTGACACCGAGATCCCGGTGGCGCAGTTCCCTGTCACGCACGGCCAGACGTTCACGGTCAACTGCCCTAACCTCTTCGGCGGGGACGACCTGGGTCATGGCGGGGTGCAGGGCACGCTGACGTTCTACTCGGGAACGCAGACGCAGGCGGTCGACACCTACCTGTCGGGCTTCCAGGTCGTCGCCGGCCAGACGCCGCGGTACGTCAACACCTGCTACGTCGTGCCGCTCGCCGAACCGATCTATATGGGGAACTCGACATCGATCAAGCCGTGGGCGTTCGAGCTCAAGCGGATCCCGGACCCGCTCTCCCTGGGCGGCAACGCCGCGGTGAACATCTACGACGCGAACCCGGCCAACGTCCTGTACGAGATGCTCACGAACACGGAGTACGGCCTGGGCATTCCGACGTCCCTGGTCGACTCGACGAGCTTCTCGACCGCGGGCGCCACGCTCGCTGCCGAAGGCAACGGCTTCTCCTACCTCTGGGATCGGATCCAGAAGAAGAGCGCAGTGATCCGTCTGATCGAGGAGCAGATCGACGGCGTGGTCTTCTTTTCGCAGGACGGCACCTACAAGCTGAACCTGGCGCGCGACGACTACGACATCGACCTCGTGCCGCAGGTGACTGAGTCTTCGGGCCTGCGAGAGATCATCGACTTCACGCGCGGCTCGTGGTCGGACACGACGAACGAAGTCCGCGTTCAGTTCAACTCGCGGTCCGACACATACAAGGGCACCTACGCGGTCGCGCAGGACATGGCGAATATCCGTGTCCAGCAGGGCCAGACCATCTCGACCACGCAGCGCTTCCCGGGCTGCAAGGACCCGACGCTGGCGAACTTCCTCGCCTGGCGTGAACTCCGGACCCTGTCGTACCCACTGGCCCGAGCCCAGCTCTCGCTGAACCGGAACTTCTCCGACCTCGAGCCCGGGCAGGTGATCGCCTTCAGCTCGACCGCGCTCGGCCTGAACAAGCTGCCGATGCGTGTGCAGCGCATCGACACGGGTGAGCTCGACGATGGCGAGGTCGTCGTCGACCTCGTCCAGGACGTCTTCACGGCCGACGTGGGCTCGTTCGGGGATCCGCCGGACACGAACTGGGTGCCGCCGTCGGACTCGCTCACGGCCTACCCCGTGGACGAGCAGATCGCCTTCGAGGCCCCCCGGGCCTTCGGCGTGCGCGCCGGGGCGCTCCTGGACAAGGTCTGGTGCGGCGCCCGCCGCCAGGGTCCGGAGGTCGGCTTCCGGATGCGGGAGCGGAACGACCCGACGAACCCGACGGGGGTCTACGCGCCGGCCGGGTCGGCATTCCAGCTACTCCGCATCGGCAAGCTCGTCAGCACGCTCCCCGCGGGCTCTGCGACGCCCACGACGACCATCCTGGTCGACGCCACGCCCGACACGCAGGCGGCCATCGAGACGGCCTTCGTCGATGCGACGGATCCCTCCGACCTGGGCGTCGAGCTCGTGAACCTGATCTTCATCGGAGACGACGGACAGGATCCGGACGGCGAGTTCGCGCTCGTCACGTCGGCCCAGAACTCCGGCGGCGACGTGCAGCTCAACAACACCTACCGCGGGGTGCTGGACACGTCCCAGCGGAACCACCTGGCCGGCACGCCGGTCTGGCTCCTCTTCGCGGGCGGCAACCTGACCTCGACCGTCTTCGATCCGATCTTCGTGGTCGACATCAAGCTCCTGCCGTTCTCGCAGACGGATGAGCTCGCCGAGGCGGCCGCGACGGAGATCGCGGTCCAGATGGACAACCGACTGCGTCGACCGATCCCCCCGGCTGCGATCGAGCTCGAGAACGTCGCGTGGAAGACCTCGACGTCTCTCGACGTCGGGTTGGACGCGGACGTCGACGGCATCGACCTCGACCTCATCCGTCGCGACTACCGGACGATCAACGAGGTCGACGCGCTCACGATCGACGCGGAGACGCTCGACCCGACCTACCCCTCGGCCAACGGAACGACGCACGGCGTCGACGTGCGCAACGACCCGGACGGTACGAACACGCTCCTCTTCACGCAGACCCTCTCGGGCATCGGGGCCACGATCCTGCGGAACGAGATCCTGCGCCACACGAACGGCGTGCTGCCGACTCGGATGCGCTTCGACGTCCTGGCGAACCACAACGATGCCTCGATGAGCTACGACGCGCGCCAGGTGACGCGGTGGGACTTCGACGTGACGAGCGAGCTCACCGGCGGCTTCAACTTCGGAGCGCTGGATACGAATGCCGGCGGCGCGGGATTGGGCGTGTCGCTCCTCTACACCGCGACGGTGAACGGCACCTACACATTCACCCTGGTCAGCTCCCTGGGGGCGGACGTAGAATACAGGCTGAACGGCGGGTTCTGGACGCAGCTCATCCCCTCGGGCAACACGAGTGGCAGCATCGCGGGGATCGTCGCCACTGACACGATCGAGATCCGGCACCTGGACACGGGCCTGTCGGGCACGGACTACCACTTCCTCTCCATGGACGCCCCCGGGGTGGGGCAGGATGGCTACGCCGTCCTCTACTAGGAGCACGCGAGAATGGAACTGACCCCCGACCAGCTCCGAGAGATCCTGCGCGCCGAGCTCGAGGCCGGCGTCCACGTCGACGAGGACGAGCTCCGCCGCGTCGTCATGGCCTCGGTCAACGAGACCCTCTCCTCCCTTGGCCTGCAGCCCGACGACCCCAGGGCCATGCAGAGGGACCTCCAGTTCCTCCGGGAGCTCCGAGAGACCAGCGAGTCCATCCGACGGAAGGGCCTCCTGGCCCTCGTGGGCGCGCTCATCGCGGCTACACTGGCCGCCATCTGGGCGGGCATCAAATCCCACCTGGGAGGTTGAAAAACCCTCCCGTTCCCGTTCCCAAGGCGCTAGGATAGACCCCGCGGAGTTCTTCGAGGAGAGCTCGCATGGGGTGCGGCTCCCCGGCGTCTTCGGGCGTCGGGGAGCTTTTTTTGCACTTGCACTTCAGGTGAGCATGGTAGGATACTCTGGATGGTTGACTTCAAGACCGCACCCCTCGGTCACCAGCGGGAGGATGTAGCAGCGCACGGCGGCGACCCCTTCTGGGCACGCTTCTGGGAACCGGGCGTCGGAAAAACCTGGCCGACGCTCTACGAAGCTGCGCAGCTCGAGGAGGCCGGCGAGATCCGCGGCATGTTGATCCTCGCGCCGAACGGCGTGCATCGGAACTGGGTCGTCGACCAGATCCCGACGCACATGCCTGACGAGCTGCTGGAGCGCACGCGCATCCACACCTGGCAGACGTCGAGGAAGGGGACGAAGTGGCATCGAGAAGCAGCGCAGCGTGTGCTCGACCACGACGGCTTCAGCATCGTCGCCATGTCATACGACGCGGTGATGACGGAGGAGGGCTGCGACTACTGGAAGGCGTTCCTGAAGGGGCGGCCGTGCCTCTACGCGCTGGACGAGTCGCCCAAGATCAAGTCCCCCGGCACGAAGCGCACGAAGCGCATCCTCGGCTCGCACACGGGCGCGCCGTTCCGCCGCATCCTGACTGGCACGCCCGTCGACGACAAGCCGTTCGACGTGTACGCCCAGGTGAAGTTCCTGGACCCGACGGCGTGGCACGCGGTCGGGTGCGGCACGTTCTCCGCGTTCAAGGCGCAGTTCGGCGTATGGAAGAAGCGCGAGGTCGTGGCCGGCACGGACAAGAACGGACAGCCGATCATGCGCGAGTTCCCGATGCTCGTCGAGTATCGGAACCTGCGCACGCTGCGCGAGATCGTCCGGCAGCATGGCTCGAGGCTCCTGAAGGAGGACGTCCTGGACCTGCCGCCGAAGCTCTACTCGAAGCGGTACTTCGAGATGACGCCCCCGCAGCGCAAAGCCTACGAGCAGCTCAAGAAGGACATGGTCACATTCCTCGACACCGGGGACATGGTCGCTGCCGAGCTCGTCATCACGCGGATGCTGCGCCTGCAGCAGGTGACCTCGGGCTGGCTACCCAACGAGGACGGTGACGCGATGGTCGCCGTCTGCGATCCGAATCCGCGCGTGAAGCTACTGCTCGAGGAGCTGGAGGACCTTCCGCACCAGGCGATCGTGTGGGCCAAGTACCGGCAGGACATCACCCTGATCCTGGAAGCTCTTCGCAAGGCCGAGATCAGCGTGGTACGCTACGACGGTCAGTGTTCGGACGACCAGATGGCGCACGCCGTCGACTCGTTCAGGGCTGGCGACGTGCAGGTCTTCGTCTCGAACCCGAAGAAGGGATGCGAGGGCATCACATTGACGGGCGCAAAGACGGTGATCTACTACAACAACGACTTCCAGCTGGCGCGCCGCATCCAGAGTGAGGACCGCGCGCACCGGATCGGACAGACCTCCCCCGTTCACATCATCGACCTGGCGGCCGTCGACTCGATCGACGAGAAGATCATCGACATCCTGCGCTCGAAGCAGGAGATGGCCGCCTACATCCAGGGCGACGAAGCCCGAGCATGGCTATGACGA
>Ga0100403_1003996_pt1 | contig 10666 bp, 10 predicted proteins | sample CryGeymet201501t_FD_83663 | JGI IMG/M metagenome (GOLD analysis project Ga0100403, IMG submission 83663) | Groundwater microbial communities from Crystal Geyser aquifers in Utah, USA - Crystal Geyser metaG 2015-01t | ecosystem: Environmental > Aquatic > Deep subsurface > Groundwater | place...
CTTCGACAAGAAGCCGGGTCAGAAGGATTTGACGCGCGACCAGCTCGGCTCGCCGATCAAGGCGTCGAACGTCGCGGTCGCGTGCGGGCTGCCGGATTCGGCGCACGCGCACATCTGCGCGCTCGTGAAGGGCGGGCGCGCGCTCGGCGTTTCGGTCAAGGTCGACCCGAAGAACAACAAGGTCGCGGCCTGCATGGATAAGAAGGTGCTGTCGCTTTCGTACCCGGCGAGCGATCAGCCGGACACGCTGAAGTTCGACTACTGAGCGGCGTGGGCGCGCCGAGCGAGCCGGTGCGCGTCGTCGCGCGCGCGCTCGCGGGGAGCGGGATCGATCTCGTCGCGTCGTGCGGCGTGGACGCGTGGGACGCGCGCGCGCCGCTCGGGAAGCGCGCGCGCGACCTGTTCGCGGCGGCGTGCGGCTGCGTCGTGGTCGCGAGCGCGGGGCCGGCGCTGTGGCGTGCGGCGCGCGCGGAGTGGCGCGGCGAGCATCCCCTCGACGACTTCGTGGGGCGCGCGCTCGATCGCGTGGACGCAGCGCTCGGCGCGGCGCGGATTGCGTTTCGGCGCTTCGAGCCGACGCTGCGCGCGGAGGTGGTGATCGATTTTCGGGCGCTCGGCGAGATCGTCGGGCTGGGATCGCGCGGGCCGTTCGGGATGCTGATCCACGAGGCGCACGGCCCGTGGTGGGCGCTTCGCGGCGCGTACCTCGTCGACGCGGAGGTGGATCCTCCGCTCCCGCATTCGCCTCCATGCGCGGGGTGTGCCGCGCCGTGCGTCCATGGGATCGCGCCCGACGTGGTGGATTTGGCCCGCGCCAGCGCGGAGGCGCGACGACGCTGCGTCATCGGCGCCGCGTCGCGCTACGACGACGACCAAATCGCTTACCACCACGGCCGCGCGACGACCTGAGCCGTCGCAGCGATTCGCCGCGAACCGCACGACCTGCAAGTGATCACTCTGCAGCGTCGGCGCGGGCGATCGCGCGGCCCCGATCGCGCACGGGCGTCGAGAACTGGCCGACGAGCTTCGTGCGCTTCCCTTCGACGAGCTCGGTCGGCGTCGTCGCCGCGAGCGGCACGTGCGGTACGAGCCGCACGTGTCCGCGCAGGACCGCCCACGCGACGAGCTGCGAGCAGATCAGCGTCGACGTCCGCCGCGTGCTCGGTCGGACCGCGCGCAGGTGCGTGACGATGTACACGAAGATCTCGACGATGAGCCACCAAGCGTACTTGTGGCCTACCTTACTCTTCGCAGCGGCGATGGCGCGGGCGGCGTCGTAGGCGATCTCGTTCGGCCCGGAAACGACCACGTAGTGATCGACCGTGCCTCCCCAATCGCGGATCTCGTCGGCGAGCGCCTTCGTGTGCACTCCGTCCTCGAGGGTCGCCTGGGCGAGCATCACGCGATCGCCGTCGCGGTACGCGATCGCCGCGTGCCCGTACCGACCGCTCACCAGCTCGATGACGCGATCGCGAAGCGCGCCGCCGGCGAAGAGAAGGAGATCTCCGGGGCTCACGACCTCCGACAGCTTCTTCGTCAAATCTTCGTGGTTCTCGTAGTGCGTTCGATCCATGCGCCCCTCCGGGGAGCGATTCTACGCCGTTGCGGGGCGTCACGCAGACGCGCGCATCGGATCAGCGCGAGCCGATCGTGCGCGCCGCGAACGACACTTCGACGAGCGCGCTCGTCTGCGGCGACGCCGGGCACGGGGCGCGCGCGAGGAGGAGCGCGCTCCGCACGCACGCGCGCTCGGCGTCGGTCAGCGCGAGCCCCTTCGGATCGTAGACGTCCGCAGTGGCCGCGCGCCCGACCGCGTCGAACTTCACGCGCGCGCGGAAGCGCGCACCCGTCGGTTTCGCGACGTCCGCGAAGCAGCGCGCGACGCGATCGTCGCTCGGCGGCTTCCATTCGGCGATCGACGCATCGGTCACGTCGGGCCGCCACAGGTCCTCACCGCTGCGCGACTTGTAACTCTCGAGGTACGTGCGCGTGCTCGCGGTGACGACGCCGTTCCACGACGTCGTCACGTCGGCGGGCGCGTAGTGCACCGAGACGTGCAGCCGCTTCCCGCGCGCGATCGGCGCGGCGGTCGCGTGCTGCGTGAACGCCGCGCACGCGCACGTGCTCGACTCCGTTTCGCCGTCGGCGGGCTCGCAGCGCGCGATCGCGCCGTCGTCGCTCACCTCGATCGCGAGCTCCGCGTCGCCGCCGCCCTCGAAGCACGCGCGCAGCGGCGTGCTGCCCGCGAAGGACAGCGCGTCCTTCGTCTCGTCGCGGTCGCTCGCGCGCGATGCCCACGCCGTGAACGTGAGGCGCTCGGGGCGCGCTTGGACCGGACCGTTCGCGAGCCCGCCGAGCATTCCGAGGCCGCCCGCGCCATCGTCGTCGGGCGCCTTGGTCATCGCGGCGAGCGACTTCGCGAGCGCGTCGCGCCACGGCGCACGCGCGTCGAACGGCGCCGTGAGGTCCGCCAGGGTCGTGCCGTCGAAATCGAACGAGTCGCTCGCGCGGACCGAGAGCGAGCACGTCTTCTTCGCGTCGTCGCACTGCACGCTCGCCGACACGCGTCCTTGCGCGCCGAGCTCCTTCGCCCAACGACGCGTCGCGCGCCATCGCGAGAGCGGCGCGCCGCACGCCGCGCCGGTCCGCGCGTCTTGCCCGGCGCGCGCGCGATCGAAGGCGACGAGCGCACGCGCGGGATCGACGACGCTCCACCCGCGCGCGCGCGCCCACGCGGCGATCATCGCGTCGGCCTCGTACGCCTAGTCGTGGAACAAGCCGAGCCCCGCGATCTCGTCGATCAGCAGCGTCGCGCTCGGCGCCGGCGCTCTCGCGGCCGCGCGCGTCGTCACGGGCGAAACCGGCGCGCTCGCACACGCGGCCGCGCCGAGAAACAGGAAGGGGAGGGAACGCATCGTCGCCGCCGATAGCAATGCCGATGCCGCGCGCGAAGCGCTTCGCGGCGCGGTGGCGGTAGCACGGCGTCAACGCGCGGTCACGCCGGAGCGTGTGAAGCGAGCTATCCTCGCGCGTCGACGGAGGCGTGCGATGAAGCCCATCATGAACCTCGACGACGTCGTGTTCGACGACGTCGAAGAGAACGGCATCTACACCTCGAGCCGCGGCCAGATCAGCGATCGCATCGGCGCGCAGAAGCTCGGCTACAACCTGACGGTGCTCCCGCCGGGCAAAGCGCAATGCCCCTTTCACTGCCATCACGGCGAGGAGGAGATGTTCTTCGTGCTCGAAGGCGAAGGCGAGCTCCGCTTCGGGGACGAGCGGTATCCGATCCGCGCTCACGACGTCATCGCGTGTCCGCCCGGCGGACCGGAGGTCGCGCACCAGATCGTCAACACCGGAAGCACGACGATGCGGTACCTCGCGCTCTCGACGATCGCCGAGGTCGAGGCGTGCGAGTACCCGGACTCGGGGAAGGTGCTCGTCTTCGCCGGAAAGCGCGGCGCGCGCAGCCTCAGGAAGATGTTCCGCGGCGAGAGCACCGTCGACTACTACGATCGCGAGAAGCGCTGACGATGGACGGCGCGCGTCGGGACGACGCAGCGATCACACGACGAGCGCGCGCACGACCTCGCGGAAGTAGCGCATCCCCGGGCCGAGCCAACTCGTGTGGCGACGCTCGTCCGGTCCGTGCGCGAGGTGCCCCGCCATCGCCTCCTTGAACGAGAAGACGTTCGGCGACACCCCGTACGCGCGGATCCCGATGCCTCGCAAGAAGCGCGAGTCGCTCGTCCCGAAGAGCATGCTCGGAGCGATGCTCGCGCCCGGAAACGCGGACCCGGCGATCTTCTTCACGACGTCGACGACCTCGCCTTCGAACGGCGACGACGGTCCGTCGCCGTACGACGGCCCCATCGTGACCTCGACCTTCGGATCGCCGATCGTCTTCACCAGCGTGTCGAGCACCATCTCGCGCGTGTCGCCCGGCAAGAGGCGGCAGTTGACCGTCGCCTCCGCCGTGGTCGGCAGGACGTTGTCCTGGGGCGATCCCTGGAGCATCGTCGTCACGCACGTCGTTCGGAGGTTGCCGTTGTACCCGGTGTTCTCCGAGAGGACGCGATCGTCCGCGGGGTCGACGCGCGGCGCGGATTTGATGACGTGCTTCAACGCTTCGACGTACTTCTTGTCGGCGCGCGCGAGGTCGGCTTCGAGCGCGGCCTTCACCTCCGGCACGACGCGCGGCGCGAAGCGCAGCTCGCCGATCTTCACGAGCGCGCGCGAGAGGGCGACGACGGGATCGCCGTGCGTCGGCGGCGCCGCGGAGTGTCCGCCTTTGCCGCGCGTGACGACGCGGTACGACTGGAAGACCTTCTCCGAGACCGCCACGTTCACGGCGAGCGGCTTTTCGCCGTCGTCGGAGACGCGAAGCCCGCCGCCTTCGTTGAGCGCGATCTCCGCCTCGAGGCGCTCCTTGTGGTTCTCGACCAGCCAGCGAACGCCGGCGAAGCCGCCCGTCTCTTCGCCTGCGGTGAGCGCGACGATCACGTCGCGCGCGAGCGGCGTCTTGCTGCGCGCGATCTCGAGCGTGAGCGCGACGATCGACGCGGCCATCCCCTTGTCGTCGTTGACGCCGCGGCCCCAAAGGAATCCGTCCTTCTCGGTGACCTTGAACGCCGGCACCGTCCACGGCTGTCCTTCGATGGGAACGACGTCGACGTGCGCGAGCAAGAGCAGCGGCTTCTTCGCGCCGCTGCCTTTCAAGCGCGCGACGAGGTTCCCGCGCCCGGGCGACGACTCGAGGATCTGCACCTCTACGCCGGCGCGCCGGTAGCGCTCGGCGATCGGTTGGAGGAGCTTCGTCTCGTTGCCGTGGCTCGTGTCGACCGCCACCATCTCGTCGAGGAGCTCGCGCGCCTCGGCTTCGTACGACGGCGGCGTCGTAGGCGCGGGCGCGGCGATTGCGGATGCGCTGGTCGTCGGCGTCGGCGATGGCGCGGGCGAAGACGCGTGCGTGGAAGGCGCGGGCGGCGTGACGGGCGACGACGGGGGCGCCGGGCAACCGGCGACGAGAAACGCGGAGAGCAACAGATCTCGCTTCACGGTCCGCGAGTATCGCACGCTGCGCGACCGTGAGGACGCCACGCGCGACGGCATGGCCGCGTAGAGGAGGCGCGGCGTCACCCGAAGAGGCCGAGCTGATCGCCCGGTCGCGGCTCGCGCGGCGGGCGCTCGAACGTCCGGCGCGTCTCGCGCGTCATCTCGCTCGCGAGGCCGAGCCGCTTCGTGGTCGACGCGAAGAGCGCGTGGATCGCCTCGGCGTACACGCCTTCGCCTTTGCCGCGGACCTCGAAGCGTGCATCGTACATCTTTCCGCCGCGCGTCTCGCGGACGCGCCGGAGGATCTTGTCGGCGCGGAGCGGGAGCGCCGCGCGCACGCGCGACTCGAACACGTCCTTGACCGATCCGGGCAAACGAAGGAGCACCGTACCGGCGCGCGTCGCGCCCGCCGCCGCCGCCGCTTCGAGCACCTTCGTCATCTCCTCGTCGTTCAGCCCCGGGATGATCGGCGCGACCATCACGCCGACGCGAATGCCCGCGCGCGCGAGCTTCTCGATCGTGTGGATGCGCCGCTCCGGAGTGGCGACGTACGGCTCGATCGCGCGCGCCTTCGCGGCGTCCCAGAACGGAATGCTGATCATCACGGTGAGATCCGCGACCGCCGCGAGCCGTTGCAGGACGTCGACGTCGCGCTCGACGAGCGGGCTCTTCGTGATGATGCCGGCGGGATTCTTGTAGTCTGCACATATTTCGAGGCAGCCGCGCGTCAGCCGGTACGACGCTTCGAGCGGCTGGTAGCAATCGGTGACGCCGCTGAAGACGACGAGATCGCCGTTCCACGAGCGCTTGTCGAACGCCTCGCGAAGCAGCGCGGGCGCCTCGGGCTTCACGATGATCTTGCGATCGAAGTCGGTCCCGGCGCCGAGGCTCAAGTACTCGTGCGACGGACGCGCGTAGCAGTACGCGCAAGCGTGGAAGCACCCGCGGTACGGATTGACGCTGTAATCGAAGCCGACGTCCGGGCTGTCGTTCGTCGCGAGGATCGTGCGCGAGCGATCTTCGTAGACCTCGAGGCGTGCGTCCGGTGCCTCGCCGTCGAGGTACTCGATCTCGCTCGACGCGAACGGGTTCGGCGGATTGGCGATCGGCTTCAGCAGCACGCCGAAAGCGTACTACGATACATGTGTTCAGTCCACGCGGCTCAGTCGATCTTTTCGGCGAGGAGCTTCTCGGCCTTCGATTTTCGCCACGCCTTGAGCTTCGCCGCGAGCTCGGGGCGCTTCGCGGCCATGAGGGCGATCGCGAAGAGCGCCGCGTTGCCCGCGCCCGCTTTACCGACCGCGAACGTCGCGACCGGGATCCCCTGCGGCATCTGCACGATCGCGAGGAGCGCGTCCAGCCCGAGCAAGTGCGACGATGGGATCGGCACGCCGAGCACCGGGAGCGTCGTCTTCGACGCGATCACGCCGGGCAGGTGCGCCGCGCCGCCGGCCGCGCCGATGAAGACCTCCACGCCGTCGGCCTCTGCCTTCGCGATGTACTCGAAGAGCGCGTCGGGCGTGCGGTGCGCCGACAGCACCTTGACGTCGTGCTCGATGCCGAACTCCTTCAAGACGTCGCGCGCCGGCTGGAGCGTCTCGAGATCGTTCTTGCTGCCCATGAGGATCGCGACGAGCGGTTTGGCCATGCGCGCTCCACTACCGCGACCCTCCGCGCGCATCAACGCTCACGGGCATCGACGCTCAGTCGTGCAGCGCGAACTCGAAGACGAGCTTCCCGTCTTTCTCGTCGACCGTCACGTGGCCGCCGTGCTCGAGCTCACCGAAGAGAAGGTGATCGCTGAGCGGTCGCTTCACTTCGTCCTGGATGACGCGCGCGAGCGGACGCGCGCCGTACTCGGGCTCGTAGCCCTTTTCGGCGAGGTATTGGCGCGCGGCGTCGGTCGTGTCGATCGTCACTTTGCGCTCCGCGAGCTGCACGCCGATCTCCTTCATGAACTTGTCGACGATGTGCCCCATCACTTGCGGCGACAGGTGATGGAACATGATCTTCGCGTCGAGGCGGTTTCGGAACTCCGGCGAGAAGAGCGCTTTGTATTCGCGCTCGACGTTCGGCGACTCGCGGTCCTTTCCGAACGCGTCGCCGAATCCGACCGCGCGACGAGTGAGATCGCGGACGCCGATGTTGCTCGTCATCAGCAAGATCACGTGGCGGAAGTCGGTCGACTTGCCGTTGTTGTCCGTCAGCTTTCCGTGATCCATCACCTGCAGCAAGACGTTGAACACGTCCGGATGCGCCTTCTCGATCTCGTCGAGGAGGAGCACCGCGTGCGGCGTCTTCGCGATCGCTTCGGTCAGCAAGCCGCCCTGATCGAAGCCGACGTACCCGGGCGGCGCGCCGATCAAGCGCGAGACGGTGTGCCGCTCCATGTACTCGCTCATGTCGAAGCGCACGAACGCGATGCCGAGCACCTTCGCGAGCTGCTTCGCGACCTCGGTTTTTCCGACGCCGGTCGGTCCGGTGAAGAGGAACGATCCGATCGGCTTCTCCGGCGAACGAAGCCCCGCGCGCGACAAGCGAATCGCGCTCGCGAGCTGCGCGATCGCCTCGTCTTGCCCGAAGACGCCCGCGCGCAGATCCGCTTCGAGATCCTTGAGGCGCGACTTGTCGCTCGACGTGACCTCGCGCGGTGGGATTTGCGCCATGCGCGCGAGCACGCGCTCGACCGCCGGCACGTCCACGATAGGCACCTCTTTCAGCTCGAGCTTCTCGCCCGTCTTCGCGTCCTTCGCGTCGCTCTCCGGATCCGCCGCGAGCTTCGCCGCCGCGCCCGCTTCGTCGAGCAGATCGATCGCTTTGTCCGGCAGCTTCCGATCGTGCAGGTACCGCGCGGAGAGCTCCGCCGCGCTGCGAATCGCGTCTTCGGTGAACTTGATGCCGTGGAACTCCTCGTACTGCGGGCGGAGCCCTTGGAGGATCTCGATCGTCTCCTCGACGCTCGGCTCGTTCACCTCGACCTTCTGGAAGCGCCGCGAGAGCGCGCGGTCCTTCTCGAAGTGCTGGCGGAACTCCTGGAACGTCGTCGACCCGACGCAGCGGAGCTTTCCCGACGCGAGCGCGGGCTTGAGCAGGTTCGACGCGTCCATGCTGCCGCCGGTCGTCGCGCCCGCGCCGACGATCGTGTGGATCTCGTCGATGAAGAGGACCGCGTTGTCGACCTTCTGCAGAGCCTTGAGCACCGCCTTGATCCGCTCTTCGAAGTCGCCGCGGTAACGGGTGCCCGCGAGGATCGCGCCCATGTCGAGCGAGTACACCGTCGCGCTCTTCATCGACTGCGGCACTTGCCCGCGCTGGATGCGAAGCGCGAGCCCTTCGGCGAGCGCGGTCTTGCCCACGCCCGAGTCGCCGATCAAGAGCGGGTTGTTCTTCTTCCGTCGCGCGAGGATCTGGATGATGCGCTGAATTTCGTTGTTCCGGCCGACGAGCGGATCGATCCGCTTCTCCTTCGCCTCTTCGTTGAGGTTCAGCGTGTAAGCCTTGAGCGGATCCTTCGCCGGCTTCGCGCCTTCGGCGTCCGCCTCGATGCCGCCGGTGCGCGGCGCGCCTTCGTCGTCCTCGGCCTTCGACGTCCCGTGCGAGATGTACGCGACGACGTCCAAGCGCGTGACGCCCATCTGCTCGAGCGCGCTCACCGCGAACGAGTCGCGCTCGGCGAAGATCGCGACCAAGATGTTCCCGCCCGTCACCTCTTCCTTGCCCGACGACTTCACGTGGTTGACGGCGCGCCGGATCGCGCGCTGCACGCCGAGCGACGGCGTCGCCGTCACGTGCGCGTCTTCGGAGAGCGGCTCGAGCTGCTCCTCGAAGAAGCGTTCGAGCTGCTTCTTCAGCCCCTTCACGTCGCCGCCCGCGTGGCGAACGATCTCCGCGGTCCCTTCGTCGAGGAGCAGCGCGTAGAGCAGGTGCTCGACCGTCATGTACTCGTGACGGCGCCTCGTCGCGTCGTTCGTCGCGACCTGCAGCGCGATCTCCACTTCGGGGCTGATCCTCATTCGGCCTCTGTCGTCAGCATGAGCGGCATGCCGTTCTCGCGTGCGTGCTTCATCACCTCCGCGCATTTCGTTTCGGCGACGTCGCGCGGATAGACGCCTGCGACAGCGGCGCCCTTTCTATGCACGGTGAGCATGATGTGTACGGCTTCGGTTTCGTTCTTGTGGAAGAAGCGGCGGAGCACCTCGACCACGAACTCCATGGTCGTGTAGTCGTCGTTGTGGAAGATGACCTTGTAACGCCGCGGGACCTCGGTCTTTTGGCGCTCCTCCACTTCGATGTCGCCGTCGAGATCGGGGTTTCCCGACGGAGGCTTTTGCTCACCCTGCGGCATTCGCCGATCTCACAATAACCGCGCGCGGTCGTCCATCAAGACGTGAGCGTCGTCCATCGAGACGACGCGTTCGGATCGGACGGGGCCGGGGCCCCGTACGTCAAACGTGCGTACGAGATTCATCCGTCGATCACAAAAGGATTAGACGTTTCGCGCGCAAAAAAGGCGTCGTCGGCTTGTCGGATGGGTAGGCCGACCGTTATCCTAGAAAGGATTTATTCGTGGTCGGAGGAGAGGTCGCCATGGGCATCCAGCTCGCGCAAGACACCGTCATCGCCGAACGCTTTCGGCTGAACCGCCTGCTCGGGCGCGGCGGGATGGGCTCGGTGTGGCACGCGACGCACCTCGGTCTCGACATCCCGTGCGCGGTGAAGTTCATCGAGGGCGAGTTCGCGGCGCTGCCGGAGGCGCAGGCGCGATTCGAGCGAGAAGCGAAGGCGGCCGCTGCGCTCCGCAGCCCGCACGTCGTTCAGATCTTGGACCACGGCGTCTGCCAGGGAACGCCGTACATCGCGATGGAGCTCCTCGACGGCGAGGACCTCGGCAAGCGCCTTCAGCGCGTCGGGCGTCTCGGCTCGAACGAGCTCAACACGATCTTCACGCAGGTTTGCCGCGCGCTCACCAAGGCGCACGGGCAGAACATCGTTCACCGCGATCTCAAGCCCGACAACATCTTCTTGGTGAAGGACGACGATCGCGAGATCGCGAAGGTGCTCGACTTCGGCATCGCGAAGGCGAACGCGAACGCGATCGAAGGATCGAACACGAAGACCGGCGCGATGCTCGGCACGCCGTATTACATGAGCCCGGAGCAGGCGAAGGGGACGAAGAGCGTCGACTACCGGAGCGATCTGTGGTCGCTCGCCGTCATCGCGTTCCAGTGCGTGACCGGGAAGCTGCCGTTCGAGAGCGAGGCGCTCGGCGATCTGCTCGTGAAGATCATCGTCAACCCGATCCCGGTTCCGTCGCAGGTCGCGCCGGACGTTCCGCTCGCGTTCGACAAGTGGTGGGCGAAGGCGGCGTCGCGCGATCCGGCGCAGCGCTTCCAGAGCGCGAAGGAGTTCAGCGATTCGCTCGGCCTCGTGTGGGGCATCTCGCAGATGACCGACGTGATGGATCGCGAGGCGATCCGCGCGCGGCTCGCGGGCGGGCCGGTTCCGCAAGGGACGCAGCCGATGATGCATACGCCGTCGGGGTACGGCGCGCGACCCGGAATGGCGCAGACGCCGCAGCGGGGGATGCACCAGACGCCGCAGCCCGGCATGC
>Ga0100403_1003998_pt1 | contig 10666 bp, 9 predicted proteins | sample CryGeymet201501t_FD_83663 | JGI IMG/M metagenome (GOLD analysis project Ga0100403, IMG submission 83663) | Groundwater microbial communities from Crystal Geyser aquifers in Utah, USA - Crystal Geyser metaG 2015-01t | ecosystem: Environmental > Aquatic > Deep subsurface > Groundwater | place: USA...
AACCAGCCGCTCCGGTGCTCCGCGCGCGTCCGTCCGTAGCCGTGACCGCTGAGGACCGCGCGCCAATCGGCTTCGCTCGTCGACGCCTTCGGACGGCCTTCGAGCTTGTAGTCGTATTCGGCGCTCCCGACCTCGTCGACGGTCATGCGCCACACGACCGGATCGAGCGCGCTCCCTTGTCCCGGGCCCCACACCGCTTGATGCTGGCTCACGCTCGTCGGCGGAAGGTGCACGATGAGGAGCACCTCCGCCAAGATGACGCCCGTCCCGAAGTCGACCGCGTCGGTCACGTCGCGCGTGAACTGGTACCAATCGGCGTAGCTCGACGTCCCCGGGCTCTGGATGTGGATCTTCGCAGAGCTCGCGTGCGCGCCGCCCGCGCTGCTCGATCCGGGAACGGCGAGCGATGCCTGCGAGCTGTCGGGGATCGCTTCTGCGAACCGCGAAGCGTCGTTCGTCTGAATCGCGCAGCCCTGCGCCGCCGCCAGAACCGCGCTCGTCCCAACCACCGTTGCCAACGTCTTCATCTTCATGGCTCGTCCTCCTGTCTCGTCTCTTGACGGAGCGACTGGACCGTTTGCGAGCGGAGTGCCAAACACGGATCGAGCCATTTTTCCGATGGATCGCGAATATTCCCGGCGCGCGCGTCCCCCAACCGGGCGACACACTCGCGTGAACGCGCGTTGATGCCGATCGCGCCGGCGCGATCAGAAGGTCAGATGTGGACGCCGCTCTCGCGTGGCGGTCGCAACGGCTCGGGACTCGCGGGCGGCTTGCACGCGTACGCGATCTCCGACTCGCCCTCGCGGACGATCGAGTACCCGAACGGGCAGGCCTCGCGCATGTGCTCTTCGGCTTTTTGGCGCGCTCCTTCCGGCGATCCGTGGAGATCGACGATGCCTCCGGCGGGCGACTGGCGAACGACCTGGATGCTGCTGCACCCGGTCAAGAGGACGATGAACGCGATCGAGAGGCGAAACATGCTCCTCGCGGTTGCAGCCGGTGTGCCGAACGCTGCGCGCGCGGACGCGTCACGCGAGCGCTTCGTCGAGCGTGCGCGTGAGGTCGATGAGGTCGACGAGGTTCTCGACGTAATCGAGCTCGCCGGTGTCGACGCGCACCATCGGCGACAGGTCGTAGCTCGCGAACCAGCGCTCGTACAACCGATGAAGCCGGCGCAAGTACGCGTCCGGGATCGCGTCTTCCATCGCGCGGCCGCGCTGCGCGATCCGCTTCTTCGTCGTGCGGAGCGGGCAAGTGAGCGCGATGAGGACGTCCGGCGGGCGCAGCATCGTGCGGATGCCTTCGTAAAGGCGGCGGTACACCTGCCAGTCGCGCTTGCTCATGAGCTTCTGCTCGTAGAGGTTCTTCGCGAAGATCTCGGCGTCCTCGTAGATCGTGCGATCGATGACGACGCTCGGGCCGCCGTGACGCGTGGCCGCGCGCTCGAGCTCGATGTGGAGGTCGAGCTTGTGCGCGAGGAAGAAGCACTGCGAATGAAACGACCACGCCTTCATGTCCGCGTAGAAATCGGCGAGGTACGGGTTCGCTTCGTTCGGCTCGTAGAAGGGCGTTACGCCGTAGCGCTTGACGAGCCATTGGGCGAGCGACGTCTTCCCCGCGCCGATCGTCCCCGCTACCGCGACGCAACGTTTCATTCCCCATCGACTTTGCGCGATGCGCCGTCGTGCTTGCAATGGGAATGGCCGCAAAGTGCCGGTATGCTTTAAAGGCTGCCGTGGCCCACCTCCTGACCGGAAAGCGACCGTCGAATCTCGTCGTCCTTTTCGTGCTGGGGCTCGTGCCGATTTGCTCGGACCCGCGGATGGTGAAGCGCGCGGGCGCGGGTGAGCCGGCGCCGGCGACGAAGTGGGCGGGGGCGATCGCGGGGACCGCGCCGGAGGCGCGCGAGGAAGAGGCGCCGCCGCGCGCGGACGCGCCCGCGCCGGGCGCGCGCGACGTACTTCGGGACGCGGCGAACGTGCGCGGCGTGCGCGCGGTGCCGTCGGAGGCGCCGATGACGGCGGCGCGCGCAATCGACGGGGACGAAGCGACCGCGTGGCGCGGCGCGGACGGCGCGTCGTCGTGGATTTGGCGCGCGAGCTTTCGCGCGCCGGTGCACGTGGCGGTGTTGCGCGCGGCGTTCGGCGCCTCGACGACGAAGGGCGTGCCGACCGTGTACCGCTGGGAGGCGCGGTTGCCGCGCGTCGGCGATCATCCGTGCGACGAAGAGACGGCGTTCGTCGACGTCGCGGGCACGGAGCAGCGCGGCCCGGCGAGCGCGACGAACCCGGCGGAGCCGACGCACAAGTCGTGGTTCGTCGACGTCGACGCGTGCGCGCTGAAGCTCGTCGTCGACAAGACGAACGGCGGGCCGCCGATCGTGCGCGAGGTCGCGGCGTTCGAAGGCGCGCGCGACGTCTTGCGCGACGCCACCGCGACGGCCGAGGGCACGCTCGGAGGTTTTCCGCCGGCGTACGCGATCGACGGCACGTACGAGCATCGCTGGGTCGGCGCGCCGGAACGCGATCGCTGGACGCTCACTGTGACCCTCGCAGAGCCGGCTCCGATCGATCGCGTGCGCGTCGTCCTCGGCGCGGACGCGACGGGACACCCGCGCGGCGGCGCGGCGCTCGGCGTCGGCCGCACGTACGGCATCGCGTTCGGCCCGAGCCGCTACACGATCGAAGGGAGCTAGGACGGCGAGAAGTTCACGCGGATCGCCGCGACCCCGACGCGCGCCGACGGGAGCATCCTGCCGCTCCGCCGTCGTCTCGTGCACGTCGATCGCCCGCGGACGCTCCGCGCGATCCGCCTCGTCATCGACGGCGCGACCGGCGCGACCGGCGTCCTCGAGCGCGGGGCGTCGCCGGTCGTGCGCGAGATCGCCGCGTACCGCTCCGACGATCCTCGCGCGGTCATTCCGGCGCCGTGGATCCTCTCGGTCAACGCGAACCCCGCGATCGCCGTGCACGCGCAGCGCGGCGGCGAGATCGCGAACGACATCTACTACGCGAAGTTCTTGCAGCAGCGCTTCTCGCCGTTCCTCTTTCCGCTTCGGCGCGACGATCGCTTCGCGCGCTCGCTCGGCATGAAGGGCGAGCTCCTCGACGCGCCGCCCGGCGAGACCGACGGCGAAGCGCTCGAGTCGATCGAAGGCGACGACGAGCAGCTCGAGCGCGCGCTGCTCACCGAGAGCAGCCCGCCGCCGATCGCCGTCCTCTCCGGCTCGAACGACTGGGACTACGGCGCGCGCACCGAGAGCGACGTGACGACCGGCCGCAAGCGCTGGCACTGGGATCCGCTCCCGGACGCACGCCACGGCGGCATGGGGCGCATCCACCGCGTCGTGAAGGATCGCGCGGTGCCGCTCCTCGGCTTCTGCGGGGGCGCGCAGATCCTCGCGCTTCTCCAAGCGAAGCGCAGCGACGCGGACGACGAGCGCGCCGACGCGGAGATCATCGACAGCGTCCTCCGCCGCACGAACGGCGAGCCGGTGCGCGGCTACGCGCCGTCGTGGGCGCTCTCGCGATCGTGGCCGGGCGAGCAGCGCGATCGCGCGATCATCGGCTTCGATCCGACCGATCGCCTCTTCTGGGACATCGCCGGTCCGACCAAGATGCGCGCGACGAGCGCGGAGTTCCTCGAGTCGCACGTCGACGTCGTGCGCCCCGACGCGTTCCTCCCCGGCGGCCCGCTCGACGATTTCGTGATGGTCGCGAAGAGCGAGTTTTGCGCGCAGGAGGTGATCGACGCGAGCCCGCGCGACCGCGCGCGGCGCGATCCACGCGGCTACCGCTTCTGCGCCACCGTCCCCGAGGTCTTCCGCGCGAAGACCGGCCCGTGGCCGCTCATCGGCGTGCAGTCGCACGCGGAGCACCCGCGCGACTTCCTCGCGGCCGCGCCCGGCGAGCCGCCGGAGGCGCCCGCCGATCCGCGGATGTTCCTCGCCGCGGCGATCGAAGAGATCGTCGACGCGCACCTGCGAAACGCGCGCTGACGCGCACGAAAGGCGCGCGGAGCGCGCCCGTGTCATAAACTCGTTTCATGCCTTCTCTCCGTCACACGTTCGTCGCGCTCGCGTTTCTCCCCGCGCTCCCTCTGCTCGCCTGTTCGAGCTCCAGCGGCGGCAATCAGGCCACTCCGGACTCGGGGACGCCGCAGGACTCCGGTGTGGACGGCGGCGAAGCCGGCGTCGGCTGCGCGGGCCCGTGCCCCGCGTCGAAGGTGAAGTACCTCGTCGTCGTCGTTCAAGAGAACCACACGTTCGACGATCACTTCGGCGCGTACTGCAAAGCGGCCGCCGGCTCGAACCCGACGTGCAACGACGGCCCGATGTGCTGCGAGGCCGCGCCGGCGATGGATCCGAGCGGCGCGTCGCCGCAGATGTTGGCCGACGTGATGACGTACGATCCGGATCACTCGAGCAGCTGCGAGTCGGCCGAGATCAACGGCGGCGCGATGGACAAGTTCGTCACCGGCGTGCCGTGCAGCGACGCTCGCCACTTCGCCGTCGCGCCGGGCGCGGTCATGAAGCCGCTCTGGGACCTCGCCGCGGGCGGCGCGCTCGCGGATCGCTGGTTCCAGCCCGTGGTCGGCCAGAGCGTCGGGAACAACATGTATTTTGCACGCGCCCAGTGGGTGTTCGACGACAACCAGTTCGGGCCCGAAGGCGCCGTCGGCGTCTCGTGCGGCTTCCTCGCGCAGAAGAAGAAGTACACCGACAAGACGATCGGCGACCTGCTCACGGCCGCGAAGGTCCCGTGGACTTGGTACATGGAGTCGTACCAGCGGATGGTGGACGCGCAGGGGGGTGGAAACTGTCCCGACGCGCCGGCGGATTGCCCCGGGATGCTGTCGACGTATCCGTGCAACTTCGATCCGAGCGACAACCCCTTCGAGTACTTCGACGCGACGCGCGACAAGCCGGACGTGCTCAAGGACCTCGCGAAGCTCGACGCGGATCTCGCGGCCGGGACGCTGCCGGCGATCGTCTTCGTCAAGCCCGTCGGGTATAGGAGCGAACATCCCGGCAACTCGTCGAAGCTCTCCGACGGCATGACGTTCGTCGCGTCGATCGTCTCGAAGATCCAGGCGTCGAAGTACGCGGCCGACACGCTCGTCGTCGTCACGTACGACGAAGGCGGCGGCTACTTCGATCACGTCAAGCCGCCGGCGACGAACACCGCCGACAACAAGCCGTACGGCACGCGCGTCCCGACCGTCGCGATCGGCCCGTTCGCCAAGAAGAACTACGTCTCGCACGTCGTCATGGAGCACTCGTCGATCGTGAAGTTCATCGAGTGGAACTGGCTCGGGATGCAGACGGGGCAGCTCATGGGGCGCGACGCGAACGTCGCGAACATCGGCAGCCTCCTCGATCCGACCGCGACTGGCGTGAAGGTGCCGGAGTAGACTCGCGCGCAAATGCGAGTACTCTTCATCGGCGCGGCGCTCGCGCTGTGCGCGACGGCGCCCGGGTGCGTGTGCGGTGACGGCGCGCCGAGGCGCGATCCGGCGCGCGACACGGCGACGTTCGGGCAGCTCGGCGAATCGAAGGAGACGCTCGATCCCTATCTCGCGCTCGCGCGCGCGATTGTCGCTCACACGGAGAAGCCGAGCGTCCCGGCGGCGCCGGGGCGGCGCGTGTTTCTCACGATGTACCCCGAGCGCGCGCCGCGCGTGACGACGACGGCGCTCGCCGACGATTTGGGGAAGGCGGTGACTATCGCGGCGGAGGCGGTCGCGCGCGGCGACGCCGGCGCGGCGCCGTTTCGGCTCGAGCTCGACGTCGTGACCGACGCCGAGCCGATCGCGCGCAATGGGATCGCGACGACGTGGGGCGATCTCGGGATCGACGGGTTCGCGCTGTCGAGCGGGCGCACCGGCTTCGGCTACGTCTTGCCGGCCGAGATGCTCTACGAGAAGCGCTTCGAGAGCGGGAAGAAGCCGAAGCTCGCCGACGACAAGCTGCTCGAGACGATCCGCGGCCGCGCCGGCTCGCCGCAGTCGGACGAGATGTTCTACAAGTTCCGCGTCCGCGCGGTCGTCGAGTCGGCGTCGCGCGACAAAGTGCTGCCGCTTCGCCGCGGCGCGATCGATCGCCAGGTCGGCGCGAGCGCCGACGAGCTCCTCGCGTCGGTGAGAGCCGGCGCGGACTACTTGTGCCGCATCATGGATGACAACGGGCGCTACGCGTACATGGTGCATCCGGTCGACGCGCGCCCCGACAACTCGTATGGCGTCTTGCGCCACGCGGGGACGACGTTCGCGCTCTTCGAGGCGTTCGGCGAATTCAAGACGCCGCTCTACCAAGAGAAGGGCGAGAAGGCGCTCGCTTACTTGAAAAAGCGCTTCGAAGGCGGCGTGTCGCCCGACGGCCCGCTCGCGTACATCCTCGATACGCAAGACGAGGAGCAGCAAAAAGTCGGCGGCGCCGGCCTCGCGCTCCTCGCGTTCACCGAGCACGCGAAGACGACCGGAAAGCGCGACGAGATGAACGTCATGCGCAGCCTCGCGCGCTTCATCGTGAGCGCGCAGTACCCGGACGGCCGCTTCAAGGCGAACCGCGATCTCGAGCGGGAAGGGAAGGCGCCGCCCGGTCCGCCGCTCAAGAAGGAGCTCATCTATTACGTCGGCGAAGCGATCTTCGGATTGATGAAGCTATGGGCGATCGATCCCGACGATCGCTGGCTCGAGGCCGCGAAGAAGGGCGCGGACTACTGCGTCGACACGCGCGACGCGACGACGACCGACGAGACGCAGGAGCACGATCACTGGCTGTCGTACGCACTGAGTGAGCTCTACAAAGTCACGAAGAAGCCGTCGTACGCCGAGCACGCGTTCAAGATCGCGCGCGCGATCCTCTTGAAGCAGCACGGAAAGGAAGCGCCCGCGACCGACTTCATCGGCGCGTTCTACAACGAAGCGCCGTCGACCCCGGCGTCGACGCGCCTCGAGGCGTTCGGCGCGGACATCGCGACCGCGCGCGCGGCCGGCAAGGACGACGCGTGGCTCGTCGGTCCCGCCGAGACGATGGCGAAGTTCATCCGCGCGCAGCAGCTCGACGCGGACGCGGCGTTCTTCGCGCGCGATCCGGCGCGCGTCCTCGGCGGCGTCCGCGAGAGCCTCTTCAACTACGACATTCGGATCGATTACGTGCAGCACGCGATGAGCGCATGGCTGCACCTCGCGCGTCTCTTGCGCGAGAAGTGACGTTCGTCATCCCGAGCGAATCGAGGGACCCCGTTACGGCGCCGAGCTGATGTTCGTCGTGCGGGTCTGGCGCGCGTAGACGTTGCCGCCGTAGCCGAACGCCGGATCGATCGAGCCGGTGCGCGTGCGCCGAATCTCGATCGTGATGCTGCAGTTGGCCGTCGTGTGGTTCGCGTCCGGCTTGAGCGAGCCCTTCGGGATCGTGATGGTGCCCGGATCGCCCGCGATCGCGTTCTCGGTGATCGGCACGCCGCAGTCGCCGCCCGTGGCGGCCCACGTCATCTTGTCGCTCGTACCGGACGGCGCGTACGTGATGACGACGTCGTCCGAGGCGCGCGACGGCGTTCCGGCCGGCGCGGTGATCGTGAAGCCTTGCGGCATCGTCACGTTCGTGTTCGGCGCGCTCGTGTCGTTCGCGCGCGTGAACGAGATGACGAACGACGTGTCCGGCGCGTCGATGTTCACATCGGCCACGTAGGAGAGGACGCTCAGTACGTTCTGCTCCTGAAGGCTCGCGCTTTGATCGCCGGCCTTCACAGAGAGCGTATCGCCCGCGCTGAGCTTCACGCGATCGGTGACGTTGTTGTCGACGAACAGCGCCGCATCGACGTGGCTCTTGCCGTTGCCGGTGGCCGTGACGCTGACTTGCTGCGACATCCCGTGGGTCTTCAGATCGGCCGAGTTCACCTTCGTACAGGCGACCAATGCACAGACGCTTCCCCCGAGCGCGACATAAGAAATCGAACGCATGTTCCCTCCTGAGCGAAAGATAGACGGGGCTCGCGGGCAAGTGGAGCAATCTGCAGACCGATTTTTTCGGAGCGCTTTTTGCCGTGCCGCTGAGGTCCGCGCGAACGCGCGTCCACACCGCTCGCGACTCGCGCGCCCGGAGCGCCGCGCTCAATGTGCGCCGCGGTGCTCCGAGCACTCCCCGCGGCCGCGCGCGGCCGCGTCGAACGTCACCTTCTCGCAGCGATGGCAGACGACGAGCGCGCGCTCGTAGTCGAGCGGGTGCGTCAGGCAATCGACCGCGAAGAGCGAGAGCACGCGATCGCGAAGGCGCATCCCGGGCACGTCCACCGCGTACCACCCAGGTTGCGATGGGGCCCCGGCCCCATCGCGTGCAAGCGCGACGACGTCACGCGCTTCCTCGCCGTCGTCGATCCACCGCACGTGCCCGAGCGATCGCGCGCGCGTCGCGAACGCGACGCGGCCGCGCGAGATCGCCGCCGACTCGAGCTCGGCGAGGACGCGCCAGCGCGCTTCGCGGATGACGTCGTCGAGGCGCGCGAGGCCCGCCGAGCGATCGGGCGTGCTCGCGTTCGGATCGAGGCCGGCGATGTCGCTCTTCGACAGCTGCGGCGTGTCGCGCCGCGGCTTGACGATCGCGGCCCGCGTGACGGCGCGGTACGGCCCGGCGAGCCACACCGCGAGATCCTGCTTCGTCCACCCGACGGTGACGCCGTTCAGGAACGCGAGGCCCGCGATGCGGCAGGCGAGCGCATGTTGCTGGTGGGAAAAATTCTTCGATTCGTGAGAGCTTGGGAGAACCATCGCGTCGTACGAGAGAGAGACTTCGCTCCTTCCTCCCGTCTGACGGCAACGCGCGCCGACCCTTTGTCGCCCAAACGAGCGCGTGTACCGTGTGCGCCATGAAGGTCCGCGCCGCCGTCGCACACACGCCGAAGAGCAAGTTGTCCGTCGAAACGGTGGATCTCGAAGGGCCGCGCGCCGGCGAGGTCCTCGTCGAGCTCAAAGCCACGGGCATCTGCCACACCGACGAGTACACGCTGTCGGGGAAGGACTCCGAAGGGCTCTTCCCGTGCATCTTGGGGCACGAAGGGGCCGGCGTCGTCGTCGACGTCGGCGCCGGCGTGAAGAGCGTGAAGAAGGGCGATCACGTCATCCCGCTCTACACGCCGGAGTGCCGCGAGTGCTCGTACTGCACGAGCGGCAAGACGAACCTCTGCCAAGCGATCCGCGCGACGCAAGGCAAGGGCGTGATGCCCGACGGGACGAGCCGCTTCTCTCTAGGGAAAGAGAAATTGTTCCACTATATGGGCACGTCGACGTTTGCAAACTACACAGCGTTGCCGGAGATCGCGGTCGCGAAGATCCGCGAGGACGCGCCGTTCGACAAGGTTTGCTACATCGGCTGCGGCGTGACGACCGGGATCGGCGCGGTCATCAACACGGCGAAGGTCGCGCCGGGAGACAACGTCGTCGTCTTCGGGCTCGGCGGGATCGGCCTGAACGTCGTGCAAGGCGCGCGCATGGCGGGCGCGAACATGATCGTCGGCGTCGACATCAACCCGCGGCGAAAGGCGCTCGCCGAACAATTCGGGATGACGCACTTCGTGAACCCGAAGGAGGTCGCGGGCGATCTCGTTCCGTACTTGGTCGACCTCACCGGCGGCGGCGCCGACTATTCGTTCGAGTGCATCGGGAGCGTCCAGGTGATGCGCCAGGCGCTCGAGTGCTGCCACAAAGGTTGGGGCGTGAGCGTGATCATCGGCGTCGCGGGTGCCGGCGAAGAGATCGCGACGCGGCCGTTCCAGCTCGTGACGGGGCGCGTGTGGAAGGGCACGGCGTTCGGTGGCGCGCGCGGGCGCACGGACGTTCCGAAGATCGTCGATTGGTACATGCAGAAGAAGATCGCGATCGATCCGCTGATCACGCACACGATGCCGCTCGAGAAGATCAACGACGCGATCGACTTGATGCACGCCGGCGAGTCGATCAGGAGCGTCGTCGTCTACTGAGGCGCGCCCGTTCGATCCAGGTGACCGCGAGGTGGAGGCCGAGGACGCCGAAGATCGCGGCGTACGCCCACCCGTGCGGGCGCGGACCGACCGCGTCGGGCGCGATCGCTTGCATGCCGAAGTAGCGGCCGTAGCTCGCGATCGCGATATCGCGAAGGATGCGGTCGCCGCCGAGGAGCGCGAGGATCGCGCCGGCGCCGAGCGTGAGCGCGACGGCGCCGAACGGGCGAAACGCGGAGCCGGCGCCGGGGATCGCGCCGCGCACGAGGATCTCCGGGAGCGCGCGGCGCCCGAGGAGCGCGCCGACGAAGTACGCGAGGATCGCGGCGACGGCGAAACCAGGGAAGCGGCCGATCGGCGTGAGGTCCTCGCCGAAGGCAGCGCGGAGGCGCGTCGACCACGGAGACGCGCTGACCGCTTCGGCGATCGTGGCGTCGTCGGGCGGCGCGGCGTCGGTCTTTGCGCCGTTCCTTACCGCGGCGAGCTCGGCGCTCGCGTAGGTCGCGATGCGATCGCGCGCGGCGCTCGGCGGAAGCTGCGCGATCCAATCGCTGAGCCTCGGCGATCCGAGGCCGTCGGAGTAGAGCGACATCGGCGCGGACGCCTGACGGCCGAGCGCTTCGATCGGCGCGACCATCGCCGCCGACGTCGCCACGACGATCGCCGCGCCGATGACGAGGCCGATCGCG
>Ga0100403_1003999_pt1 | contig 10666 bp, 8 predicted proteins | sample CryGeymet201501t_FD_83663 | JGI IMG/M metagenome (GOLD analysis project Ga0100403, IMG submission 83663) | Groundwater microbial communities from Crystal Geyser aquifers in Utah, USA - Crystal Geyser metaG 2015-01t | ecosystem: Environmental > Aquatic > Deep subsurface > Groundwater | place: USA...
CGCCTGCTGCGCCTGGGGTTCTGGGCGGCGGCGGCGGTGGTGGCTTGGGTGGCGCTCTACGCCGTCGTCCCGCCGCCGACCACCGTGCTGATCGAGATGGAGCGCTGGCGGCTGGGCGGCGTCGCGCGCGACTGGCGCGGGCTGGACGCGATCTCGCCCCATCTGGTGCGCGCGGCGATCGCGGCGGAGGACGCGCGGTTCTGCGACCACTGGGGCTTCGACCTCAAGGCCATCGAGGCGGCGGTGGCGGAGCGCGAACGCGGGCGGGTGCGCGGCGCCTCGACCATCAGCCAGCAGACCGCCAAGAACGCCTTTCTGTGGCCCGCGCCAAGCTGGACGCGCAAGGGGCTGGAGGCGGGATTCACCGTGCTGATCGAGGGCTTGTGGTCCAAGCGCCGCGTGATGGAGGTCTATCTCAACGTCGCGGAGTTCGGCCCGGGCGTGTTTGGCGCCGAGGCCGCCGCGCGCCACTGGTTCGACCGCAAGGCCGCGGAGCTGACGCTGGCGCAGGCGGCGCGGCTGGCGGCGCTGCTGCCCAGCCCGCGCACCCGCGACGCCGCGCGGCCCAGCGCGTTTGTCGCCGGGCGCGCCCGCGCCATCGCAGGCGGGGCCGAGACGATCCGGGCGGAGGGGCGCGACGCCTGCGTGCTGGGGTAGCGCCGCCGCTCAGCCGTCCGCCCGGATGCGCAGGTTCTGCGGGTCGTGGGGACTGTCGGCGACCACTTCGGCGTCGAACAACGCGCGCTGCATCCGCACCTGAACCCGCGTTCCCGGCGCGGAAAGGTCGGGCGGCAGATAGCCCATGCCGATCTGGCGCCCCGCCGCCGCCGACCAGCCGCCCGAGGTCAGCCGCCCGACCACCGCGCCGCCCGACCACAGCGCCTCGCGCCCCCACGGGTCGGCGTCGGCGGGGCCGTCGATCATCAGCGTGACGCAAGCCGCGCGCAGCGGGCGCGCCAGCATCGCCGCCTTGCCGCGAAACTCCTTGTCCCTGTCGATGAAGCGGTCCAGCCCGCTCTCCAGCGGCGTCGCGTCGCGCCCCAATTCCGCGCCGAAGGCGCGATAGCTTTTCTCCTGCCGCAGCCAGTTCTGCGCCCGCGCGCCGCAAAGCGTGGGCGCGGCGTCGGTCGCCATCAGCGCGTCGAACAGGTGGTTCTGCATCTCGATGGGGTGGTGCAGCTCCCAGCCCAGCTCACCGGTATAGGCCACCCGCACCGCCAGCGTGCGCACCATGCCAAGGTCCAGCCACTGCGCCGAGAGCCACGGGAAACGTTTGTTCGACAGCGCCGAGTTGGGGTCGGCGTCCACGATCAGCGGGCGGATCGCCTCCCGCGCGCGCGGCCCGGCCAGCGCGAACACGCCCCATTGCGTCGAGACGTCCCAGACCTCGATCCAGCCGAACGCGGCGCGCTTCGCGGCGGCGGCCTGGTCCAGATCGTCGCCGTCGTAAGCCGTCTGCGCCCCGGCGGAGACCAGATAGAAATCGTCCTCGGCCAGCCGCACGACGGTGTATTCGCTGCGCACCGTGCCCGCCTCGGTCAGCGCGTAGGTCAGCGCGATGCGGCCGACCTTGGGCAGCTTGTTGCAGGTCAGCCAGTCGAGAAACCGCGCCGCGCCGGGGCCGCGCACGCGGTGCTTGGCGAAGGCGGTGGCGTCGAACATGCCGCACGCCTGCCGCACCGCACGCGCCTCGGCCTCGGCGAACTTCCACCAGCCGCCGCGCCGGAAGCTGCGCGCGGCAGGGTCGTCAAAGCCCGGCGGGCCGAAGTAGATCGGCCGCTCCCAGCCGTTGACCTGGCCGAACTGGGCGCCGCGCGCCTTGAGGCGCTCGTAGCACGGCGCGGTGCGCAGCGGGCGGCACGCCGGGCGCTCCTCGTCGGGGTGGTGCAGGATGAAGACGTGGGAATAGGCTTCCTCGTTCTTTTTCGCCGCATACTCGCGGTTCACCCAGCGGCCATAGCGGCGCGGGTCGAGCGCCGCCATGTCGATCTCCGCCTCGCCCTGCGTGATCATCTGCGCGAGATAGTGGCCGGTTCCTCCGGCGGCGGTGATGCCGAAGCTGAAGCCCTCGGCGAAGTAAAAATTCTCCACGCCCGGCGCCGGGCCGACCAGCGGGTTGCCGTCGGGGGTGTAGCAGATCGGGCCGTTGAAATCGTCCTTGAGGCCGCAGGTCTCCGACGACGGGATGCGGTGGTTGAAGCTGGCGTATTCCTCCTCGATCCGGTCGAGATCCAGCGGCAGCAGATCGGCGCGGAAACCCGGCGGCACGCCGAACTTCGCCCAGACCGGCGCGCCCTTTTCATACGGCCCCAGAATCCAGCCGCCACGCTCCTCACGCACATACCAGCGCGCGTCGGCGTCGCGCAGCACGGGGTGTTCGGGGTTGGTCCTGCGCCAATCGACCAGCCGGGGATCGGGCTCGGTCACGATGTATTGATGCTCGACCGGGATGGCGGGCAGCGAGCAGCCGATCATCGCCGCCGTCGCCTGCGCGTGATTGCCGGTGGCGGTGATGACAACGTCCGCCACAATCTCGAACGGCTCGCCAGGTTCCAGATTGCCGCCGCGCTCACCCATGATCCGCCCGCGCACCCGCCAGTCAGCCCCCCGGCGCTCGAAGCCGTCCACCTGCGCGCGGCGCACGATCTCGACGCCGCGCAGCCGGGCGCCGCGCGCCATCGCCTGCGTCACATCGGCGGGGTTGATGTAGCCGTCGGTGGGGTGAAACAGCGCGCCCACAAGGTCGTCGCTGCGCACCAGCGGCCAGCGTTCACCGATCTCGCGCGCCGTCAGCCATTCGAACGGCACGCCCACGGCCTCGGCGGTGGCGGCGTAGAGCATGTATTCGTCCATGCGCGCTTGCGTCTGCGCCATGCGCAGGTTGCCGACCACGCTGAAGCCGGGGTTCAGCCCGGTCTCGGCCTCCAGCGTCTTGTAGAACTTCACGCTGTAATCGTGGATGTGACCCACCGCGTAGGACATGTTGAACAGCGGCAAAAGGCCCGCCGCGTGCCAGGTGGAGCCTGCGGTCAATTCGTCGCGCTCAAGCAGCACGACGTCGGACCATCCCGCCTGCGCCAGATGATAGGCGATCGAGCAGCCGACCGCGCCGCCGCCCACAACCACCGCCCGCGCATGACTTTTCATCGCTTCAGCCTCCGTCGCCGCCCCGCCCGACCATCGCGCCTTCGGCGGGCGCGCGCAGGCGGGCGAGCGACCTGCCTGCGGAATTTTACGACGCGAACGCGACGATCACGGCCCTTCATACTTTCGTAAGGGTTGTCGCCTTACCTTCATATTCTACTTATGTAAGATAACGAAATGAGCGCAAAACGCGCCGCAGCGCCGGGAGACGCCGAAATGCTCGGATTGATCGTGTTCCTGTGGTTTGCGTTGAATTACGCCTTTGCGGCGCAGCTTGTGTATGTGGCGGCGCGCCGGACTGGCGCGCCGCGCGGAACGGCGCTCAGCGTCGCGGCGCTGTGGCCGCGCGGATTGCTGTTTCCGGCCATGTCGCCGATCTGACGCTTCAGGGGGCGGAATCAGTCCCCGTAACCGTGACCGAAGCCATCACCGGCGCCATCTCCGAAAGGATGGCGTCGGGCAGGTGGCAGCGCAGCCGGTGGCCTCCGGCGAGCGTGCGCATGGGGGGCAGGTCGGTTTCGCACCGGTCGCCCGCCACCTGAGCCTTGCGTGGACAGCGGGTCTGGAACGGGCATCCCGGCGGCGGGTGCGTCGCCGACGGAATCTCGCCCTCCAGCACGATCCGGCTCCGCACCACGCTGGTGTCGGCGACCGGCGCGGCGGACAGCAGCGCCTCGGTGTAGGGGTGATAGGGCGGCTGGAACACCTGGTCGGTGGTTCCCTGCTCGACGACATGGCCCAGATACATCACCACCACCCGGTCGCTGAGATAGCGCACGATGGAAAGGTCGTGGCTGATGAACAGCAGGGTGGTGCGGCTTTCGTGCTGGATCGCCATCAGCAGGTCGAGCACGGCGGCCTGAACGCTGACGTCCAGCGCCGAAACCGGCTCGTCGGCCACCACCACGCGCGGCGCGCCAGCGAAGGCGCGGGCGATGCCGATGCGCTGTTTCTGCCCGCCCGAGAGCTGTCGCGGCAGGCGGTCGGCGAAGGCGCGCGGCAGTTTCACGGTGTCGAGCAGCCGCAGCATCCGCGCGCGCCGGTCGGCCTGATCGTCGCCGACGCCGAACATCTCCAGCACGCGCAGGATCTGGGCGCCGACGGTCTGGCTGGGGTTCAGCGTATCGAACGGGTTCTGGAACACCATCTGGATCCGGCTGACCGTGGCGGCGCCGCGCGCGCCCACCGCCAGCGCGCCGATCTCGAGATCGCCCAGCTTGACGGAGCCTGCGTCGGCGGTCTCCAGCCCCAGCAGCACCTTGGCCAGCGTGGATTTTCCGCAGCCGGATTCGCCGACGATGGCCACGGTTTCGGCCTCGCGCGCCTCGAAGCTGACCGCTTCAACGGCCTTCACCGTGCGGGTCTCGCGCGCGCCGAACAGGGCGTTGGCGGTGACGGCGTAGCGCTTGCTGAGGCCCTCGACGCGCAGCGCCACGGCGCCGGGAGGCGCGGCGGGGGCGCGGGCCTCGACGGCGGGCGGCGCCGCCCAGTCGATCTCGCCGTGGCGCAGGCAGCGGGCGACATGCCGCGCGCCGGGCGCAGGGGTCATGGCGACGGCGCCGCTGTCGCAGCGCCCGGCCTGGAAGTGGGCGCAGCGCGGGGCGAAGGCGCAGCCCTGCGGGCGCTCCTGCGGCAACGGCGGCTGGCCGGAGATCGCGACCAGCGGGCGGCTGTCGCGGTCGGCGCCGGGCAGCGGGATCGAGCGGAACAGCCCCTGGGTGTAGGGATGGCGCATCCGATCGAACACGTCGGCGATGGCGCCGGTCTCCACCGCCTCGCCGGCATACATCACCGTGACGCGGTCGCAGGTCTCCAGCACCAGCCCGAGGTTGTGCGAGATGAACAGCATCGAGACGCCGAACCGGTCGGCCAGATCCTTGACCAGATCGACGACGCCGGCCTCGACCGTCACATCCAGCGCGGTGGTCGGCTCGTCCATCAGCAGCAGGTCGGGCTTTGACAAGAGCGCCATGGCGATCACCACGCGCTGCTGCTGGCCGCCCGAGATCTGGTGCGGCCAGGCGGTCATCATCCGCTCGGGGTCGGGCAGGCGCACGGCGCGCAGCATCTCCAGCGCGCGCCGGGCCGCCGCGGCGCGGGACAGGCCCTCGTGCAGCATCGGCGCCTCGACCAGTTGCGCGCCGATCCGCATCGCCGGGTTCAGCGACGCCATCGGCTCCTGATACACCATCGCGATCTTGTTCCCGCGCAGCGCGCGCAGGCGCGCCGCATCGGCGGTGACCAGATCCTCGCCGCGAAACCGGATCGACCCGCCGGTGATGCGCCCGCAGCGCCCAAGGTCGCGCATGATCGCCAGCGCCACGGTGGACTTGCCGCAGCCCGATTCGCCCACCAGCCCCATCGCCTCGCCCGGCGCCACCGTGCAGGAGAAATCCGTCACCGCCGCAATCGCGCCCGCGCGGGTGGCGAAGCTGACGCTGAGGTTGTCGATCTGCAGGATCGGTTCGGTCATGCGGCGGGTCTCCTCACGGGCGCGCCCTCACCCCGACCCTCTCCCGCATACGGGAGAGGGGGCGCGAGGGTCGCCGATGGCGCCGCCGCTGCATCCCTGCGCGCTGGCGGCGCCGCTTGCGCTCCCTCTCCCCCCCTTGGGGGGAGAGGGTCGGGGTGAGGGGTCTGTCCACCCGCTCAATCCCGCAGCGCCTGTTCGCGCAGGCCGTCGGCCAGCAGGTTCAGCCCCAGCACCAGCGACGCCAGCGCCAGCGTCTGCGGCAGCACGATGAAGGCGCCCAGCCGGATGAAGCCGCGCGTCTGGTTGATCATCGAGCCCCAGTCGGGGCTTTCCGGCGCCAGCCCCAGCCCGAAAAACCCCAGCGTGCCGAGCAGGATGGTGGTGTAGCCGATGCGCAGGCAGCCATCCACGATCAGCGGCCCGCGCGCGTTGGGCAATATCTCCCACAGCATCACATACCAGGCGCGTTCCCCCCGGGTCTGGGCGGCGGCGATATAGTCGCGGGTCCTGATGTCCATGGTCAGCCCGCGCACGATGCGGAACACGCCGGGGCTGGAGGCGAACACCACGGCGGCGAAGATGTTCAGCACGTTGGGCGCCAGCGTCACGAACGGCCCCGGCGGCGCGAACACGAGGCCGACATAGAGCCACCCGCCGACCCCGATCACCGCCGCCATCGCCGGGATCAGCACCGCGCGCCGCCCGGCGTAGCGCAGCCAGATCGCCCCGCCCGCCACCAGCAGCGGAAACAGGAAGAACACGCCCGCCATCGCGTTCGGAATCGCGGTCTCGCGCACGCCCGGCGTCACCAGCAGGTAGAACAGCAAGATCACCGGAAACGCCAGCACCAGATTGGCGAGAAACGACAACGCCGCGTCGATGCGCCCGCCGAAATAGCCGGCCGGCAGGCCCAGCGCGACGCCGATGGCGTAGGCCACCAGTGTCGCCGCCGGCGCGATGATCAGCACGAACTGCGCGCCGTGCGCCACGCGGCTGAACAGATCGCGGCCCAGATTGTCGGCGCCGAACAGGAACGCCGCGCCCGAGACGGGGTCGATCACCCCCGGCCCTTGCCGCTTGACGGCGCCGAACTGCGCCAGCGGATCATGCACCGCCACCACGTCGGCGAAAACTGCGGTCAGCGCCCAGAACAGCACCAGCCCCAGCCCCGCCATGCCCACGCCGCTGTGAAACAGCCGCCCGAACAGCCCCAGACGGCCCCTGAACGCCAGCCCTGCGCCAAAGATCGCGGCGAGGCACAGCCACACCGGCCAGAACTGCGCGAAGGCCTGCGCGACGATCTGCCCTGCGGAGAGAAACTGCATCTCACGACACCCGGATGCGCGGGTTGAGGGCGGCATAGCCGATGTCGGAGATCGCCTGCGTCGTCAGCACCACCGCCACCGACACCAGCGAACAGGCCAGCAGCAGGTCGATGTCGTTGTTGTTGGCGGCCTCGACCAGCGTCCAGCCGAAGCCCTTGTAGTTGAACAGCGTCTCGACGATCACCACGCCGGTCAGCAGCCAGGGAAACTGCAGCATGATCACCGTGAACGGCGCGATCAGCGCGTTGCGCAGCGCGTGGCGCAGCACGATGGCGCGAAAGCTGAGGCCCTTCAGCCGCGCGGTGCGGATGTATTGCGCGGTCATCACCTCCGCCATCGCGGCCCGCGTCATCCGGCTGATATAGCCCATGCCGTAGATCGCCATGGTCATCACCGGCAGCGCCAGCGTGTCGAAGGTCGGCGCGCCCGCCCGCGCCACGCCCTTCAGCCAGCCCAGCCCGGAGGCGAAGATCACCGTGAAGATGATGCCGGAGACGTATTCCGGCGTCGCGGAGGTGACGATCGCGAACACCGAGAGACTTCGGTCGGTGGCCGATCCCTCCCGCATCCCCGCCAGCACCCCGATCAGCAGCGCGCCGGGGATCATCGTGACCAGCACCCAGAACGCCAGCACAGCCGTATAGCCCAGCCTTGGCCACAGCACCTCGGCCACCGGCGCGCGAAACCGCGTGGAGCGCCCCATGTCGCCGGTCACGACCCCGCCCAGCCACGCGCCATAGCGCTCCAGCAGCGGCGCGCGATAGCCGTTCTCGGTCAGCCAGCGCTCGACCGCCGCCGCCTCCATCCGGGTGTTGTTCTGCTCCAGCGCCAGCTTCCTGAGGTTGGGCTCAAGATTGACCAGCGCGAACACGATGAAGCTCAGCGCCAGCATGGTGAGCGCCATGGCGCCCGCGCGGCGCAGGATGAACGCCAGCATCGGCGCCTCCGGTCAGGTTCGGCGCGCGCGGCCGCTCAGGCGTCCAGCCACACCTCCTCGAGGTGCATCTCGTGGGTGGGATGCTTGGCGTAGCCGCGCACATGCGGCGCGGAGTGGTTGTAGAGCGCCTGCCAGTAGGACTGGATCAGCACGCCGCTGTCCTGCAATATCTTCTGCAGCTCCGCCATGATCTGCCGACGCTCCTCGGTGCTTGGCGTCGCCAGCGCGCGGCCCAGTTTCTCGTCGAATTCGGGGTCGGAGAAGCCGCTCTCGTTCCACGCCGCGCCGGTGCGATAGGCCAGCGCCAGCACCTGGACGCCCAGCGGGCGCATGTTCCAGTTGGTGGTCGAGAACGGATAGGTGGTCCAGTTGTTCCAGAACGACGAGCCGGGAATGATGGTGCGCTTCACCTTGATGCCTGCGTCGCGCATCTGCGCGGCGATGGCGTCGGTGGTGTTGCGGCGATAATCGTCGTCGATCGAGATCACCTCGAACTCGGTGTCCATGCGCCCCGCCTCGGTCAGCAGGCGGCGCGACTCCGCCGCGTTGCGTTCGAAAGGCGGCAGCTTGGCGTATTCAGGGTGGATCGGCGCGACATGGTGGTTCTCGGCCACCGTGCCCGCGCCGCCAAAGCCCAGTTGCAGCACCACGGCGTTATCGACCGAAAGCTGAATGGCGCGGCGCACGCGACGGTCGTCATAGGGTGGGCTGTTGACGTTCATCCGCGCCACCACGGTCGCCGCCGTCACCACCTCATGGCGCACCAGGTCGAGCGTGTCGAAGATGTCGGCGAAATCGGCGGTGGACCAGTAGTTGGCGTCGATCTCGCCGGCCTCGAACGCGGCCACCTCCGCCGCCGGGTCGGTGCCGTAGTCGGTCCAGGTGATCCCGTCGAGATGCGCCTCGCCGCCCCACCACGCGCCATTGGCGCGCTTGCGCACCTCGGCGCGGTCGCCGACCGCCACCGAGACGAATTCGAAGGCGCCGGTGGAGATCGGGTTCTCGCTGAAATTGGCGCCGGTCTCGTCGAACGATCGGTGCACGATCAGCGCGGGATATTCCGCCAGCCCGGCGATCAGCGCGATGTCGGCGTCGGCGAGGTTCAGCCGCACGGTGTGGTCGTCCAGCTTCTCGATGGCGCCTGCGCGCGCAAGGCCGGTGTCGGGGTCGATCAGGCCGGAGACGCGGCTGGCCATCGAGTTGCCCGGCGCGTCGCGTTCGCACCAGCGGTTGACGTTGAACACCACGTCGTCGGCGGTGAAGGCGTCGCCGTTGGTCCAGGTGACGCCCTTGCGCAAGCGCAGGGTGTAGGTGCGCACGTCGTCCGACACCTCCCACCCCTCCAGCAGCCAGGGCTGGAAGGTGTAGTCCTGCGTGTAGCGCACCAGCGGCTCGATGCACTGGCGCGCGACGTTGGACATTTCCGACCAGTCGAAGATGCGCGGGTCGGCCACCGCCAGCACGTTCATCGACAGCCGCAGCACGCCGCCCTTCTTCACCGCCGCCTGCGCGCGGGCGGGCGCCGCCTCGCCCAGCAGGCCATAGGCGGTCGCCGCGCTGGCGCCGAGCGCGGTGGACAGCGCCAGAAACTCGCGTCTGTCCAGCCGCCCGGCGCGCGCGTCCTGCGCCATGGGCGCGATGGCGGGGTGCTGGCGGCTGGTCATGGGGCGGTTGGTCAGGCGGCGCGTCGTCATGGGAGCCTCTCCCTGCTGGGCGTGTCGTTCATCGACCATGAGATGACGCTAACAGACCAAGCATGGCCCCCCATTGCAACCCTTCATGCGCGCCGCCCGGCGGTCAATCGTCGTCGTAGTTTCCCCGCGCCGCGTCGCGATGGCAGGCGACGCAGTTGGCCTTGGAGCCGACTTTGGGATCAAGAAATTCGGCGGGCGACACCTCGCCGGGGCGGTGCTTGCGCAGCCAGTAGGGGGTTTCGGTGATGCGCAGCGGCGTCGCCGAGGCGTCGAGGTTGCGCATGAACTTGCCGCGCCGCCGGGTGTCCGCCGCGTTGGCGGCCAGGTAGGACGCGATCTGCTGCGTGGCGGCGGGGTCGAGCGCCGCGTTCTCGCCGAAATGGTCCTCCAGCCCCGCCATCACCGCGTTCCACGACCGCGCGGGCAGGAAAGCGGCGGAAAACGCCATGTGGCAGGCGGAACATTCCGTCTGCGCCAGCGCGTCGGACAGCGGCGGGTATTTCTCCTCGGCGTTTACGGTGGCGCAGGCGGCGGTCAGCGCCAGCGCGGCGCCGAGCGCGGCGCGGATCAGGCTTGTTCGGGTCATGGCGTCATCCTTGGAGGGGAGTTGCGGGGCGGGTCAAAGGCTCGCCATGTAGGCGATGAAGTCGGCTTTCTCGCCGGGGGTGCAGGCGCGGCCGAGCACGCTGTCGCAATTGCGCCCGAACCACTTCTCGACGAACTTGAAGTCGGTGTAGCGCGTCGGGCTGACCGAGGCCGCCATCGGCTCGATCGCCTTGCCGGCGCGGGTGCGGCCCTCGGCGCGCGGGTTGGCGGTGTGGCAGGTGCTGCACGACGGCGTGTCGGGCTTGCCGCCGACCTGGGTGGCGGCGAAGAACGCCGCGCCGCGCTCGGCCGACGGCGCGGCGCCCGCCTCGGCGGCGTAGCCCGCCATCAGCGAGGCGGGCGTGTCGGGGCCGGGGGCGTTGGCGGCGGGCGCGGCGGCGGCGATCAGCAGCAGCGGCAGGAAGGCGAAGCGTTTCACAGGGTGGTCTCCTTCGGGATAGAGATGTTGGCGGGATAGAAGCGGCCGGCCGCGCCGTCGCCGTGACAG
>Ga0100403_1004000_pt1 | contig 10665 bp, 17 predicted proteins | sample CryGeymet201501t_FD_83663 | JGI IMG/M metagenome (GOLD analysis project Ga0100403, IMG submission 83663) | Groundwater microbial communities from Crystal Geyser aquifers in Utah, USA - Crystal Geyser metaG 2015-01t | ecosystem: Environmental > Aquatic > Deep subsurface > Groundwater | place...
CTTTGGCCGCCCGCATCGCGATATTCATGCCTTTGCCTAGGCCTAAATTGGCTTTATTAGGGATAAGCACTTTGTTGGGCAGGCCGGGAAAATTCTGGGAGATATGGTCGGAAACCGAGCCATCAGGGCTGTTGTCCGACACGATTACTTCGTAATCGTTGTGCGTGCACCCCGGGATGTCCCGCAAAAACTTATCCAAATCAGGGCGCATTTTGTGCTCTACGCAGCAGATGGATATTTTCATGGCATAGTTCCCACAATAAGTTCATCCTGATTATCCGTTTCGACCCAGAAAGACATTACATTCTTGAATAAAATATGGTGATTTGCCCTGCACATTTGTCTCACGCCCTGCCTCATTACATCCGTAAATTCAAAAATTAACGAAATATCATCTACGTCAATATCCTCAACCATCATCTTTTTACCGATGAACTGCCTGTAGTATTCTTTAAGGTCAACAGGCGGGCCTTCCTCAATATTGGCCAAGTTTCTCTGCACCGCTTTCTTCAGGTCCATGGCTATTTTTCCCCCCCGATATGCCTGATTTTAAGGCACCAGTATCTTCCCGACTGGCCCGTCATGTCCCAGAAATCCTCCACATTGAACCCCGCGTGGGCCAAAAGAGCCCGCGTCTGGGCGTGGTTGGTCACAATGGTGTGGTCCGCAATATTGGTATAACATTCATGGGGGACCATAACCACCATCCTGCCGTTTTCTTTCAGCACCCTGTTGCATTCCCACAAAAGAACAAGCGGGGCAAGGGCGTGCTCAAGCACTTCCCACAAAATCACGGCGTCAAAAGATTTGTCCTGATAGGGCAGGTCATGCACATCCCCTATGGTAACGGCATCCTTAATCCACTCGCCGTATTTCTTTATTCCCCATTCTTTTTCAGCAGGGTTGATAGTAATGCCCGCAACGTCTTTGCCTGCGTCGCGCAGGGCGTTCATTGCAACACCCGTTCCGCAGCCCACATCAAGGATTTTGTAACAATCGGCGACGTAATCAAGGTTGCCCCTGCCAAGGGGCAGGCTCAGGTCCTCATCACCCCTGTCCCTGTCGGCCATCTCGCGGGGCATCAGGCCAAGAAATCTTTTCCATTTTTCATCGTTCATAATTTAGTCTTCCGGAACAGAGAACTCTTTCTCGCTCTCGTTGGCGGGGGGCGTTTCTTCCTCGCTAGTCGCGGGCTCTGCTGATTGCCTGCCATCACTATTAGGCGCGGGGTTACGGGATATGAGCTCAACCGTGTCGGCCTCTATAAGGCGGTTGGTGAACCACTTCTGCTCTTTGGTCTTGAACCTGTCGCCGAAGAACTTGCCCGACACGAGAACGGACTGGCCCTTTTTCACCATCTCGTTAAGGGTCTCCGCCCTCTTGCCCCACACCTTCACATTAAAAAAGGTGACAACTTTGTTCTTGCCGCGGAAATCGTTGCTAGCAATATCAAAGGTGAGCACCGCCGTGCTCTTTTCGGTGTATTTCAGTACTGCATCCTTCACCACATTCCCTAGAACCACTATCGTATTCATTAACCCTCCTTCGCTGGTAGCGAAGTCCCCGCGGCCATCCCGATGGTCATCGGGGTTGCGGGGACCCACTTCCTTATTTATTAATTGTTCAAAATCGTCTTTGAATTTCTTCAAATCGAACATGCCGAACGCCGCTCCCTGAGCGGTTTCGCCGATAGCCTCAACCATGCTCTTTGCCGCGGGAATATTCCACGAATGCACCACCACGGGTGTTTCCTTATTTATAGAGCCGGGTATGGCCTGCGCAACGGGATAGCCCGAAGCCTCTTTATCGGTCTGGGGCACAAACACCTTGCCGCCCAGGTCATGGTCAAGAAAGATGATATCGAACTTCGTTTCCATTATATGTTTCAGGGCATCAACGCAGGCGGAGCAAAGAGTGATATCCCAGCCCTCAAGCGCGGAGCGAAAGGTCTTCGCTCGCTCCTCGCTATCTTCCAAAATAAACGCCTTTATGACAGACATTATTTCTGAATCTCCGCATTTACTTTCGCATTCTGTAAGTCCGGCCAGTCCCGCAGAAAAACATTAATATCATTCTGCGAAACCATTTTGTTGTCGGGATTCAAACCGTTGTATTGCTCAACTTCTTTTCTTAAGGATTCATCCGCCAGATATCCGCCAAGCATAAAAATCGCCCCATATTCTAAAACCGGGTAGCACACCTGAATGGCTGCTTTCTGCCCGGGGCCCACCACATGTAAATTTTGTCTTACGGCTTCTTTTAGGTCCATAATCTCTTCCCTTGAACTATGGTGAACTTGTAAGAAAAACTTGACAGTTCAAAAAAGCAGCGCGGGGCAGGGGGTGCCACCCCGCGCCTTATCCAATGGTTGCTAGCGCAAAATTGTCTGCACCTCAACCTCCGTTTCCTGCTCGTAGTTGAAATCCTTATTGATTGTCGTGGAAACGATTTTGCCGTGCTTCCCCATAAGGATGTTCGCAATTTCTGTGCACTTTTTCCCGAGTTGCTGGCCATCAGGAAAATGCACGTCCACTTTCCCGTTTTTTATCCGTATCTCCACCCTCGTCCTGTTCCCTTCCATACAAAAACCCTCCTTGAGTTGGCAACGAAACCCCGCATGCCGCCCTGATAACAGGGCTGCGGGGGCAGCTTCCTATGCCCCGCTCTGACCCGTAGGCCCGCCAGTTATGCTGGGCGGGCACACTTCCTATGCCCCGACCTGGACTTCCATCAAAATGGTCCCATCCGCGGTCACGGTATCTCTTTCCACTGTCCCGCCCATTTCCACCACAGCCTGATACGTCATCTCCCTGGCGTACTCATCGGTAATCCTGTTGAGCACGCTGTCGCTGCCGCCGATGAACATAAAACCTTTCGCCGACTTTTTGAAGCCGAAGCTCCCGCAGTTGACATCGACACCCTCTGTGTCGTTGTGGTTCTTCACTTCGCCGCCTTCCTTCACCCGATAGTTCATCTTCTTCAGAACCTTTTCGAGACAATCCCTATCGCGGATTTCCGTCTCGACCTTAATCAAGCAACTCATGCTGCCTCCTTGAATTGGAAATGAAACCCCCGTGTCAGTTTCATAAGAAACTATGGGGGTGCACTCCCCTTATTTTGTTTATTTTGGTGCTGGTACCTTTTTTGATTCTATCCTTCCGCCTGATATGTTGACGCAAGCCTTGCCCTTGTTCCCTGGCCGTCCTTTATGGCCACCCAGTCTTTCAGCGCGTCAATACTCTCTTTCATCGTGTCGAACATCCGTGTTACCTCCCCCACGGCCTTGAGCAACCCCGTCTGGGTCACTTCTTTTTTCGAACAGAACGCGTCTATGAGCGATATCACCACTATCTGCTCTATTTCCGCCCCCGTATACCCCTTTGTGGCATCCGTAAGTTGCTCGAAGTTCAGATTCAGGGCATCGGGGTCACGCCTTCTTTTGCGCAGGTGAATCCTGAATATCATCTCCCTCTCAGTCCTGTTGGGCAGGTCCGTAAAGAACATCTCATCCCACCTGCCGCGCCTGGTCATCTCGGGGGGGAGGCTGGCTATGTCGTTTGCGGTAGCGGCCACGAACACGGGCTGTTTCTTATCCTGCAGCCACTGCAGGATGGTAGCGGCAACCCTGGCAGTCACACCAGCATCGGAATTATTCGAACTCTTTATTCCCGAAAGGCCCTTTTCTATTTCATCTATAAAGAGCACGCACGGAGCAACAGCCTCAACCGTCGAGAGCATGTTTCTGGTATTGGCTTCGCTAGAACCAACTGTGGCAGAAAAAAGCTTCCCCATGTCCAACCTGATAAGGGGCATGTTCCACACGTGAGCTATCGCCTTACACGCAAGAGACTTCCCCACGCCGGGGATGCCTATCATAAGGATGCCTTTGGGGTCATCAATGCCGAAATCGCGGGCTTCCTGCGTGAAAATGGCCCTGCGCAGATTAAGCCACCTTTTCAGCTCATCCATCCCCCCGACATCCTCAATGTGCTCGGGCTGTTCCACCCATTCAAGGAACCCGCTCTTGCAGATATTCTGCTTTTTCATCTCGGAAATGACGGCGGGAACTATTTTCTTGTTCTTCATAATGGAATAGCTTGCGGCCCACAAATCCTCCTGCTGGGTAAGCCCTTGCGCGGCCTTGCACACATCCCGCATAGTCTCTTCATCAAGAACGTCTATCTGTATCTTCATCTTTTCCTTATTCTTGCTGTCCGGCTCATCGCTGACATACCCTTCCTGTATATCCTGGAAGAACTGCCTGTGCTGTTCCATGGTGGGGAGGGGCCAGTCAAGAACAACGACTTCCCTCTCCATCCACGAAGGCAGTACGTTTATATTGGAAAGAAATATAAAGGTAATGCTTGTCCTTGAGACGATATCCCTTATCTTGGATATAGCCACAAGGTCGGGGCTGGACTGCACCCCGCCTCTTCCCAAAATCTGCATGACATCGCGGATTAAAACTATCATCCGCTCTTCCGCGCCGCACAGCCCCATGACCTTCGCGAGCGCCGGGCCTATGCCCGACGTAGCCTGGTCGGAACTGGGTTTTTCCTGGGCAAGAGGATCGCGGACTATCAACCCCGTTCCCAAAGACCACTCGTAGACGGCGCACTTCTTGGCCGCCTTTTCCGCCTTCGGCTTTTCCTGAAAAATCATGTCCGCCACGTTCCCATCGAACCAGTCAAGAAAAACTTCCTGGTCAAGCGCCGTCACATAAATGAGCGACACTCCCGCCCTCACAAAATACTTCAAATCCTTCGCATCCATTCCGACCCCTTCGTAGGAAACGAAGCCCTAGCAGATAGATTCATAAGAATCTGCAAGGGCGCGCTCCTTATTTATATTGATATTCTCTTTTCAAATCCCTGCCTTTTTATTTAGTTATACATAACGGTTTTGAGTGTTCAGCCACCCACTCAAACATGTCGTCAATCGTTTGCTCGGGGGAAATTTGGGGCTCCCATCCCAAAAATCCGCGTATCTTGCTGTAGTCCCCCTGCAAGATGGGCACATCGCTGGGGCGCATCCTCTTGGGGTCCGGCTGGACCATAATGTTCCTGTAAGAGCGCTTATGTCTGGCACAGAATTTTTCATACCCGGCAAACACCAAATCAAGCCACTCCTGCATGGTCTTTGTCTTGTTGGTAGCTATGTTAAAAATCAGTTCGCCGACATCATTGGTATCACGGAGCCTTTCCGAAATCATCCAGTAGGCGCGAACGATATCCCGCACATCCGTAAGGTCTCTTTTCGCCTCAAGGCTTCCCACCTGAAGAACGGCTTCTTGTGTCTTATCATGCGATATGGCTTCCAGTTGATAAACCCAGTTGGCGATAGCTGCCTCATCCCGCTGGCGGGGACCGAAATGATTAAATGCCCGCGTGGTTGTGGCGTGGAGCTTATAACTGCGCACATACTGCTCCACAAGTTTTTCCGCGGCGACCTTTGAAACGGCGTAGGGGGACATGGGCCTGAGCGAATTATATTCCCTTATCGGCACCTCATCCTCGCGCACATAGCCGTATTCCTCTGAGGACCCGGCTACAAGCAACGAACAACCGGGATTGAAATCCCTGACCGCATCCAGCAGGTAAAGGGTACCCAGCACATTAACCTTAAAAAATTCCTGTGGGAACTGAAAAGACTTGTCAACCGCAATAAGGGCCGCGAGATGAAAAATCCTGTCCGGGCATATCTCTTTAACGGTTTTTCTCACAGCCTGCTCATTGCATATGTCCACCATGCGAAAATTGATTTTATCTTGGATGTGCGATATACGGGAAAAATCATTGTTGTAATCTATCCCGAAAAGCTGCACATCAGGCACATTGGCAAGAATGTGGTCCGATAGGTGACTTCCCGCGAAACCATTAATCCCTGTTATTAAAACTCTCATTTCTGCCCCACAATGTCATCGGTAAGAACAAACTGCGCGCCCGCCGAAACCATCTCGTCAACCGCCGCAGCGCTCGCATCAAGGTCAACCCCGGCAATGGCTTCTTTTATCACTATAACCTCAACGCCGAGATTACGAAGCCCCAGCACAACCGCCTTAACGCAGTAATCCGTGGCAACGCCTGTCACAATCGCTTTCTTTACTCCCTCAAAAAGCTTTTTGGCGTTGGGGTTGGAAAACAGGTCAATTGTGTTCTTCTGGATTTGAATCATGGGGCAGTAAGCCAGGGCATCAAGAATATCCTCTTCGGGAATTTCCCGCAGGGGCACAACAAAAACATCTTTTTTTGACCCCGATGAATCCCACCTGTCATAACCAGCGGTGCCCTCAACGCAATGGGGCGGAAAAGATTTAAATTCGGGGTCATCGGGCGCGTGGCAATCCATAGTGGCAATTATGGGTATCCCGCATTCCCTCGCCCATCCATGGGTTTTCATAATAGCGGCCCTCACGGCACAATCCGCTCCCATCACAGGCAACCCGCCATCCTTCAGTATAAAATCGTTCTGCACATCTACCTCAACCAGAACCATACCTTCCAAATCATCAATATTCATACCCCCCCCCGAAGCCCCGATGTTGTATCGGGGCGCAGGCCCCCGCAGAATACCTTAAGTTATGCTCCTGCGGGGGCAACTTCCTTAATTAAATTTTTTAAAATTCTTTATCCTGGATTTTTTTAATGATGCTGATTTCGTCTTTAGCCCACATGGTGTAACCCTTAATCGCATTATCGAAAATGTAATAGGTGCCTTCATACAGCAGAGCCTCGAAGGTCTGGCCTATCCACGCCTCATAACGATTATATCCCGTGTTGCGCTTTATCCTTATTAAAAAGGCTTTCATAAGTTTTCCTTTGCTGGGAGCAAAGCCCCGCGGCCACCTTGATTACAAAGTTGCGGGGGTCACTCCTTAATCAATAAAATCCGGGATAATCCTGCGCACGGCCTCGGCAGTCTTGTCTGTCGTGTACTTTTTAAGATTATCCCTGAAACCCGCGGTTTTTCTCATTTCATCGCAAAAAGGAAAGTTTAACTCAAATAAACTCCTGATGGCGGGGAAACACTCCTCCGGAACATAATAAGATGTTTTCTCCCCACCCGCATCGACAACATCGACTGATTTACCTATCGCGCCCAGCAATGTCGCAAAAAACTCCCTCAACACCTCTCCCGCATCAGGCCCAGCCAAACACGACGGCACATACAATCTGCATACATCGTTCCCGCACACTCGCAATTCCGATGTTTCAAGAAACTTCTTAAGTGCCAACGATGCTTCCTGTTCCCGCAGGTATCCGCTTATTTTTTTTGCCGCCTGCCTGCGGGCAATCAGACAACTCTTTGTGAACTGAGCCATCATCTCTATCTTTTGCTTGACAAAGGAACAAACCTTTTCATCCGGAGACGGGCATTGCTGCGCATCTCTGTTGCTCGTGCGCCAGAAAACAAAAGCTTCTCCATCCTCGATATCAATATAAACCTTACCCACTATCTTGCTCTCAACGGAAGACACGTCTAACCCATCGTGTCCGACCTGCAAAAACTCATTAAGCTTATCAATGAATGCCTTTTCCAGCCACATAACACCCCCTCGGAGCCCCGATGTTGTATCGGGGCGCAGGCCCCCGCAGAATACCTTAAGTTATGCTCCTGCGGGGGCGTTCACATCTTACCATAGCTATACATTTGCGAAGCACATGTAGAGCGCACCCACTTACCATCCTACTCTTAACAGCTATACATTATAGCACATTTTTGCCCAAAAGTCAAGTGAAATCGTATTTTAAGCGTTATTTTTTTCAGGAACGGCGTTTGGCAGGGTTTTCTTCAGATGCTCAAAATACGGCTTAAACTCTTTGGATTCTATGGGCCTGCCCTGCCATGTGACCACAACCTGCCCGCCGTAATCCAAAATCACCACCGCAGGAACATCCCTGCACCCGCGCTGCATCATTTTTGACAGGCCGTCAACGGTCTCCGTGTCATGGTATTCCACCACGACAGAACCGGCAACGCCCCATCTTTCCAAAAACAAGGTGAACTTATCCTTGATGCCACCGCACACAGAACAATCTTTTCTACCGAAAATCTCTACTTTCATTTATTAAACTCCTGGGCAAGGGCGCGGGCTCCGCGAATAGTTTCTCCCATATCCCAGTACTGCCAGCTGCCGTACCTACCCACAGAATAAATGTCTTTGCTCTTTAGATACTCCTGAATAGTCTCCACGCGTTTTTGCCAGCCCTTGTCAAAAATGCAATAAGCCGGGCTCAGATAATCTATGGTAGGCATGGTAACGCGGATGCCGTCTATCTCCGTATCCTCAAAATGCTCCAGGTCCTCAAGCCACTCTATTTTCTTATCCATAAAAACGGGCAACTCCAGCGAAACCTGCTCATAACCCTCAGGGCTCGTGTTCTCGGAAAAAGCCTTCATGAAATAAGCCCTGCAGAAAGGAAACGACGGGTCGGGCAGGTAAACCCAATGCGTGTTGACAAAGTCTTTTTTCCCCGACTTCCAGATAAACGTCAGGACATACATAGACGTGTACTTAAGAGCTTTGGCGCACCGCCTGACAGCGGCGGGAGCATTGCGGATGCTGTTCACAAGGTCGTATATCGGAACGGAAGACACGATTTTATCCCATTTGTAAGTGATTTTGTTCGCCGTAAAAGTCTTCTTGTCTGCATCTATATCTTTCGGGACGGCACTCGTTAAAAAGTTCTTGGAGTTCAGGGTTTGCGTTATGGCGTTAACGGCCATGCCGCAGCCGCCCATATTCGGGTAATAAAACGACGAATTATATCCCCTGCTCTGAGATGAAGGCACCCTGTTGGAACCCACAACATCTATCCTGTTGGTGGGGAATTTCCAGTACTTCTTATTGTAAGGGCTGAAAAAATGCTTCATTATGCCCGGGCCGAACCGGGACTTCAGCCACGCCGAAAGATTTGACATATCCGTAGCCGCACCTTCTTTGGCCAGGCCTTTCCCGCATTCGGCAGCCACCTTTTCCCCGGCCTGCCCATAAAACGTCTGGAAGGGGTAATCTATGGCTTTCGGGGCATCGTAGTATTTCCCGGAAAGATAAATCCTGGCAACCCTGTCTTTTTGACAAGATTCACGCCCAAGCTGTTCAGCCACGACACTTCCGTATCGGCAAGGGAATGGAACACATGGCCGCCCCTGTCCATCACAATCCTGTACCCTGCCCCAAGGCTCTTGCACAGGCCCCCGACAAAATGGTCCTTCTCCACAATGAGAAAATCCTTGTTGCGCAGGAAGTGCGCGAAGGTAAGCCCGTATAATCCCGCTCCGAATATCGCTATCATGACGCCTTCTTTGCGAACAAAAAGTCTTTGGTGGTAAATCCCGCTGCCTGCTTGTGGCCCCCACCGCCGTATTTCATCGCTATCCTGGACACATCTATGTCATCGCGCTTGGTGTATAACGAAACACACCACACCTCTCCCGTATAGCTGTAAACCGCCATTATCTCATAAGAGTTGGGGTCAATGCCGTCAAAAAGATTGCTGTCTGCACGGGGGCAGTTGCAGCAAATAGCGCGCAAGCCCTCAAACTCGGAAAGATAAGCATTCCTGACAATGATTTCCTGATTCCTCATCGTTTTGTACTGGTTCACCACCTTGCCCATTTTCAAGAAATGCTCGGGGTTGTCTCTGGCCTGCCTCCACAACTCAATATTGTCGGGAGAGGTATCAAGGGCATCAAGGGCCGAGCAGAAATTCACAGTATCCTCGCCGTAGCGCCATGCCCACACATCCCTGTCCGCGACAAGCCTTATATAATAAGGAAAAGCTTCTTCGGGCAGACCCGTGAACTCGGGCAGGAAATACTCATAAGTAAGCATGCAGGCCGCCATTCCGTCCCTGCGCAGGCCATCGATATGGCCCGGGTAATCCTTGAATTTTTCTATCGAGGATATATGATGGTCTATCCATGTCACGGCGGGCGCAATGCTCTTCAGGGTTGTCATATCTTCGGGAGATATGTGGTAGTCCAGAAGATAGACCCTGTCATTCTTCCGGATGGTTTCCATGGGGAACGGCTTATCGTAGTTCATCGGTATCTGCAGCCATTTTTCACCCTCAACCGCCGCGAACTTAAGGGCGAGATACGCCGAAAGCCTGCCATCAAGGTCATCGTGATAAAATATTCTTATCATTTGGGCAACCTCGTGTTTCGCAAAAAGAACGAAGACACCCGAGTTTCCCTCACGAGAGGAGATGCCTCTCCTATTTCCCACAGGCGCTTCACCGTTTCGGGGTCCTCGCGCAACAGCTTTTCCGCCAGCTCACCCGCCTCTTTCAACATCTTTTCTGCTTTTTTCATTTAACCTCCCCCGAACACTATCTTTTTTCCGTTCCAGGAACAATTAGGGCATTCTAACTTGTGCAAGGCTTCTATTTTGGGTTTATATTTCTGCATCACGTTCCTGCTAAGCATCCAAACCTCATTATGTGTCTGCCAAACCTCATCATATTTCTGCCGAGCCTCTTTACGTTTCTACTTCGCCTCATAATATTTCTGCCGAGCCTCATCATATTTCCGCCAAGTCCTTATAACTTCTTCGGGCAGTTTCCCCCTGACAGGTTGAAACAGTTTCAGTCATGTTTCTCTTTCACTTGCAGATTTATAGTTCTCAATATAGTCTACCCTTTCCTCATAATCGTAGCACCA
>Ga0100403_1004004_pt1 | contig 10657 bp, 11 predicted proteins | sample CryGeymet201501t_FD_83663 | JGI IMG/M metagenome (GOLD analysis project Ga0100403, IMG submission 83663) | Groundwater microbial communities from Crystal Geyser aquifers in Utah, USA - Crystal Geyser metaG 2015-01t | ecosystem: Environmental > Aquatic > Deep subsurface > Groundwater | place...
ATCGAGCAAGGTCACGCGCACGCGATCCTCGATGGCAAGATGGTCGACGTCGGCCCAGGCTCGACCATCTACGTGCCGCGCGGGACATGGCATTCCGTCGAGAGCACGGGCGAGCCGATTCGACTCGTGTGTGTCGTCACGCCGAGCGGGCTCGAGGGATTCTTCCGCGCCGTCGGCTCCGCGCCGGGCGAGCCGGTCAAGGCGTTCACGTTCGCCGAGATGCAAGAGATCGGACGGCAGCACGGGACGACGTTTCGCGCGCCTTGAGCGCGTGCTCGGACACGCTTCAGGGGATCATGAACTCTGCGGTCACCGTGATCGCGGGGCGCCGGTGAAAGTCCGGGACCTTCACTTTGCGATAGCGCGCGGCGATGCACGCGCCCGTCGGCGTCCCCGCGAACGGCGGACCGACCACGTCGGATCTCGTCGCGCTCCCCGTCGCCTCGAACGTGATGACGACGCGCCCCGCGCCGCGCGGCCCGCGCGGCGTCCGACACGCTTCGAGATCGAGCTCCGCGTCGGCGAGCGTGCGGACGATCGCGCCGCGTTCGAGATCGGTGTCCGGATCGTCGGCCGCTTGCGGATCGCAGTTTCGAAGGCCCTCGCACGGATCGCCGTTGCCGTGCGGCTCCCATTTCGGGATGGGCGGCGCGTCCGCGACGCACAGATCGACGACGGGATGCGATCCCGACGGACACGCGGCGATCTCGCCCGTGTGATCGTCGCGCGGCACGTCGAGCACGCTCGCGCGTACCGGCGCGAGCGGCGGCGGCTCGCTCGCGCACGCCACGCTCATGAGCGACGCGCTCGAGAGGAGAGCCACGAACACGCTGCCGCCGCGCATGATCGACCGTCGTGCATCGCACGTGCCTCTAGCGCAGCCGCGTTGCGCGCCGGGAAACGCGCGCACCTCGCACGGTCGAGCCGCACGCGCGCGCGCCCGCGCATCAGGCGGTTTGCCTCAGGCGATGCGTCCGCGTCACGGGCGCGTCGGAGCTCGCTGAGAAGTCGCAGAAGCTCGTGCACATCGAGTCGCGGACGCCCCGATGCGAACGCGGTCGCAGGCACGAGCGCGAGTCCGAGTGGAAGGAGAAGCGTTGAGCGCGCGCGTCGCGTGCGGCCGTCTGTCGTGCGATCCACGTCAGCGCCCCGAGAACACGATCGGATACTCGACGCTGACCTTCGCGCCGTTCAACTCCGGCGGGAACTCCATGTGCGCGAACACGTCGACGACGCACGCGATCACCTTCTTGTCGGCGAGCGTCGACGACCCAGCGTCCCCCGCGTTCTTCACGCTGCCGTCCGGATGAATGACGAAACGAACCGCGACGCGCCCCGCGAGCTCCGGGCGCTTCGCCGCGTCGTGACACGCAAGAAGCTTCTGCGTGCTGTTTCGCACGAACCACTGGAGCACGAGAGGGTTGAAGCGGCTGCAGCGATGCACGCCCGGCCACGTGTACGGGAACGCGTCCTCGGGTCGGTTGCCGTGCAGCGAAGTAGACGGGACCGGCGTCACAACGTCGTCGTCGAAGCGGAAGCCATAGTCGTCCTTCGGGTTGCACCCGACCTGGGCCTGAGGGAGCGCGACGTCGCTCGCGGAAGCCGACGGTGCCGGCGCGCTCGTCGACGGAGCGATCGCTGCGACGGAGGGTGACGGCGCTCGAGCTGGCGCGCTCGTGCACGGCGCGGCGGCCGCGACGGGCGCGGGTTGCGGCTGCGCGCCGCAGGCGCACAGAGCGAAGAAGGGCGCGAACACCGATAGGCGACGGGGCATGCGCGAATTCTACTGCCGTGGCCATCGTTCGAGCGAAGCAAGCGCGACGCGTCCCCGCCCGAGAACGCGCGGCGCGCCGGTAGCATCCAACCCACGATGGAAAGCTCCGATTGCCGCGCGGACGCCGGCACGTTCGCGCCGCAGGTGAACCGCGCCAAATGCGAGGGCAAGTCCGATTGCGTCGAGGTATGTCCGTACGACGTCTTCGAAGTGCGGCGCATCGACGACGCGGACTTCGCGGCGCTCGGCGTGCTCGCGAAGCTGAAGAGCATCGCGCACGGCCGAAAGACGGCGTACACGCCGCGCGCGTCCGCGTGCAAAGCGTGCGGCAAGTGCGTCGAGGCGTGCCCCGAGAAGGCGATCAAGCTCGCACGCGTTTGACGACGCTACTGCTTCGTACACGCCAGCGATCCCGCGATCGCTGCGCCCGGACAATACGCGCTCGATCCAGGGAACGGCCCGAACGTACCGGCGACGGATAGAAACAGAGTCTCGCCCGCGAGCGCCATTGTGCTCGCTGTGACCAGAAGCGGCTCGTGCGTGTCCGCTACCGTACCCGACGACGGCGGCGCGGCGCAGAGCGCTTCGAAGCGCTGGTCGTTTCCGACCCGCGCCGCCGAGATGGACGACGTAGGCGCGTATTCGATCGTCCCCGACGCTGCGAAATCGCCGCCGTACGTCGCCGCGACGTTCGCTCCCGACGGCGCGATCGTCAGCGTACCTTTGTCACCGCCCGCAACGAACACCGCGCTCCCCGTGCTCGTCGTGCTCGATCCGACGGTCGTCGCACGGCAAGCGTACGTTCCGGTCGGGAACGCCGGGGCGTTCGTCGGCGGCTTCGCGGGCGCGCCGCCACCGCTACAGACGAAGGTGATCGTCGCCGCGTTCTTCCCTCCGTTGCACGGACGCGCGTTGGGATCATCGGGCACCGTCGCTCCCGCGAGCGAGAGGAAGAGCGTCCCCGCGTCGTACGTCAGCACGCCCGACGCCGCGTCGAACGCCGCCGAAACGATTTCGAGCGGTCCGACCGTGCACGAGAGGAGCGCGCTCTTCGCGCGAAACGTCTGCGGGGAAGCCAGCGTCGCTGCGACGTCCCCGACCGCAGTGAACGCTAGCGTGCTGATCGTCCCGTTGCCGTCGTCGTAGCTCGCGGTGACGCTCGCTCCGTTCTGCGCGATCGTGACGCTTCCGGGGACGTCGGGACCGTTGCCCATCGCCGCGCCTCCGGAGAGGACCGCACAGTGCGAATAGACTCCCGTGAGGATCGAGCCCGCGCCGGAATCGAGCGGAGCGCCGGAGTCGAGCGAAGCGCCCGAGTCGATCGACGGTCCCGGAGGGCCCGCGTCCGTCTGCGCAGAAGGCGACGGAAGCTCGGAAGCCGCGCCGCACGCCGAGACGAAAAGAGCGCACGCGGCGAGCGCTGCCTGCGAGAGGAGCGTGGCCGTTCGCATGAGCGCGCGAAGCGCAACATCCGTGCTGAGCGGGAATCGCGGGAAAACGCGGACGGATGAGCGGAGTCCTGCGATCGCCGTGCGCTGCACGAGCGGGAGATGGCACATGATGGCGCGAACGACGGCGTACGACGGCAGGCGGGTCGCCGAGGGCATCAAGTTCTACGAAGATCGCGTCCACACCGCGTGGCTGTGGCTCCTCGCCAACGGAGCGCTTTGCGGTCTCGCCGCCCCCATCTATTGGTACGGCGCGTTCGACGTCGTGCACAGCCTGGTGCTCGGCGGGGCGGCGGCCGCGCTCCTCGTCTCGGCGTGGCTCGTGCGAAGCGGCGCCAGCAAACCGATCCTCGTCGGCATCGTCGTCAGCGTGCTCGATGCGTACTTCTTCCTCGACGAGCCGAACGCCGGACGCGCGCTCATGGTGCTCGTCGCGAAGAGCGTGTGGATCGGCATCATGTACAGGGCGTATCGGGCTGGGCAGATCGTCGCGACGCAGCGACGGAGGGTTGCCGCTTCCGCCTAGCGTCATGCACGCCGCGCGCGCGTCGACGACGAGCAGCACCATCGTCACTTGAAGGCGAACATCGCGGAGTGGGTGTCCTTTGCGGGGGGCCGTCCCGCCGACGAGCGCGCGCTCGCGCACACGAGTCGCCGCCCAGGATACGCGGAGCTCCCAGCGGGTACCGCCGTTGCACTCGCGCGTGCGGCGGAAGGAGATGCCCATGATTTCGTGGAAGATCGCTGTTGGGTGCGTCGCGTTCGTCGCGGCGGCGATGGGGATGGGGTGCGCCAGTGGTGACGCGGCTCATGAAGGAGAAGCTTCGGCTGCGACGGTCACGACTGCGTGTCCGGGCCAGTGGGCGAGCGCGCCCAATTACGACCACCTCGCCTGAACGTACTTGCGCGCCGCGTGGTCGCCGCGGGGGGACGTCGCGTCGATCGCGTTTCTCACCGAGTACCCGCTCGATCCGTCGCGCGCGGCGGGCGCGTACTACGTAACGACGACGTCCGGCGCGCGCGCCGGCAGCTATGTCGCGGTGCCGGACAACCCGGCCATCGGAGCGAACCTGCTCCTCGGCGACGCCGCGTTCCCGAACGACGGCACGCAGCCGAGCGTCGCGCTGTTCGTGCTCGGATTGCAGCACGACGGCTTCGGACGAATCAGCGCGCTCTGCGTTTCGCCGACGACGAACGGCGTGCCGTTTGCGCTCGTGCGCGCCTTTTGATCCACGAGATCGAGGCGCGCGTGCGCGACGCGACCGTCAGCGGGTCGGGTCGACGAAGCCCGTACCGTCACCGGCGGGCCCGTTGTGGCACTGGAAGCACCAGCCGTTGGTGGGTGCCACGCTGCTGTAGCTCGTCGGCTTGGTGCCGAGGTTCGCGTGGCAGCCCTGGCAGACTGTCGTGCCGCCATCGACGCCGAGGACGTAGACGCCGTGCTGATCGAGACCGTTCGTCTTGAGAAGCCAGTTGTAGAAGGCCTCGCCGTTGCTCGCGTGCACGTTGCTCGTCGGCGTGTACGAAGAGAGCGGCGCCGCGGTGCCGAGGACCTTGAACTCGATCTTCGGCGTTCCGAGCGTGACGATCACGTACGGCTGCTCGTTCGGGATGATGCCGCCGTCCGAGTACGCCGAGATCGGCGACTCGCCTTGGCCGGCCGACCACGTGTTGATGCGGTATCCCGCGCCGACGGCGGGCTGCACGTAGCTCGCGCGGAGCTTCTGCCCGACGCGCTGCTCGACGTTCTTCGTCGGATCGTCGATGCGCGTCGGCACGAGATCGTCGGCATCGCCGTCGACGCGGATGAAGTAGTCGCCCGCTGCGACGCCGCTCAAGTCGAAGACGGCGGCGCCGAAGCCGATCGTCGCGGTCTTCACCGTCGTGCCGGTCGTGCTGAGCAGCACGGCGTCGGTGATGACCGTCGCCTTCACGTTGTCGTCCGGCCCGTCGAGCGTCGAGTCGAGTCTGAGCACCAACTTCGCCGGCGTCGACGCGTCGCCCGCGTCCGGAACGCCGCTCGGTCCGGGAGGCCCCTGCACGCCTTGCGCTCCTTGCGATCCTTGCGGCCCGGGCTGGCCTTGCGGCCCTTGCTGGCCTTGCTGTCCTTGCGATCCCGCGGGGCCCGTCGCGCCCGGCTGGCCGTCTTTCCCGTCGTTGCCGCTGCACGCGAGCAGCACCGCTGCGCCGAGGCCCGAAGCGAAAATCGCAGTAAGCACGATCGATCGAGTGTTCATGTGCGTCCTCCCAGACGGGCGCGTAAAGCAACCAGCGATCCAATGCGATCGAACGGGCTTTTGCCACCATTCGGTAACATTGCCTGCTGCGCCGCGCGCACGCATTGCGCGACCGCGCGCGGAATGCACATCTCGTCCAGGCACGTGCGCAAGGGCTTCGGACGAGCGCGGCGATCGCTGCAGATCGCGCGTTGCGACGGTCAGCCATCACATCGCCCATATCCAAGAACCAGCATCGCCAGCGTCTCCAGCGTCGCCAGCGTCCGCACCGCCTCGACACCACCCCATCGCCGTCGCGTAGCAGCCACTGGAGGTGCCGTCGCCCTGGCCGGGGTATGCGCACGTCAGGCCGATCGGGAAGCAAGGGTGATTCTGCGCAGCCTCCGTTCGCAACTGTTGGTAGGTGGCCGGGCAGCGAGGATCGTTCGTGACGGACGGGTATCCGCAGTCGTGCGGCGCGTCGGTCGGCGCGTCACTCGCGTCGGCGAGGGCGCTGCCGTCGCCGGCGTCGAGACGATCGCCACCGTCACCGTGCACCGCTCCGTCGGGCACGTCGCTCGTCGCCGCCGAGCTGCACGCGACACTCGATACCGCCAACGCCGTCGACATCAAGAGAGCAAGCGAGACTCGCATGGGCGCAGGCGTCGCAAGAGGCAAGCCATCCTCGCTCTTCGAATGGATCTGCGTGAAAACGCGAAGCGACGCGCGCGCTGGCATGCATCGCGACCGAGGCGCGGCACACGTTGGCCCGGCGGTCCCGCGGAAAGACGGTGGCACGCGAGCGCGCACGCTAACCTCCGCGCATGAAGACGCTCTCGTTCGTCGACGCGCGCGCGTTCGCCGCGTGGCTGGCGAAGCACCACGACTCCGTCGAAGGAGTGTGGCTCGAGATTCCGAAGAAAGGCGCCGGCGTGCCGTCGGTGTCGTACGCGGAGGCGGTCGAGATCGCGCTTGCGTGTGGATGGATCGATGGTCAAAAACGGCCGCTCGACGACGAGCGCTGGCTTCAGAAATTCTGTCCGCGCGGCGCGCGGAGCTTGTGGTCGAAGATCAATCGCGACAAGGCCGACGCGCTCATCGCCGCCGGGAAGATGATGCCGCCGGGGATGATCGCGATCGAACGCGCGAAGCGCGACGGTCGGTGGGACGCCGCGTACGACTCTCCGAAGTCGTCGACGGTGCCGCCCGATCTGCGCGCCGCGCTCGACGCGAACGAGCGCGCGGCGGCGGCCTTCGCCACGCTCGACGGCTCGAACCGCTACGCGATCCTGTGGCGCGTGCAGACGGCGAAGAAGCCGGAGACGCGCACGCGCCGCATCGCGGACCTGGTGGCGATGCTGGCGCGCGGCGAGGTGCTCCATCCGAAGCGCGCGAAGAAGGCGACGAAGGGCGCCGCTCGCGATTCGGATCGCGGTACGCGCCGAGCTCGACGCCGCTCGTGACCGTGTACGCTCTCGCGGTGACCGCCGATCCCGCGCGCATCAGCGTGACCGCGAAGGTCTCGGCCTATTACCGCAAGCTCTCGGACATCGCGTTCGCGGAAGAGGCGGCGAAGCTGATCGGCGCGGACGAAGCGTTCGCGGAGATCGTCGATCTCGCGCGAACCGTCGTTCTCGACCATCCGCGCGCTCGGCTTGTCGCCCGCCGTCATCGAACGGATGCGCACGACGTTGCGCGTGTGGATCATGGCGAGCACACGGGAGAAGGGCTGACGTTCGCCGTGTACACTAGGGACGTGAACATGCTTCGTTCCGCGCGCTCTTTCATCCTCGGCATCGCTCTCGCGTGCACCAGCATCGGCTGCGTGAGCAAACCGACGATGCACTTGAACCACGCCGAGATCAGCGGCTTCCAAGCTGCGACGTATCCGCCGAGCATCGGCGTGCTCATGACCGTCGTCGTCGACGTGTACAACCCCAACGGCTACGACGTCGCGATCCGCGCGATGCGCGGCCAAGTCATCATGGCCGATCGCTATCCGCTCGCGCTCGACTACCGCGCGCCCACCGCCGACGGCGTGTGGCTCGCGTCGAACCGGACGACGTCGGTGCGGGTGCCGATCACGATGCCGCTCGATCTCGCGATCGCGCTCGTGCGCGAAGGCATGAGCATGCCGACGATTCCGTTTCGCGTGATCGGCAAGGCCGACGTGACTGGGACGCGCACGCTGCAGATCGAGAGAGACGATTACTCCGTCGACGAGCGCGGCGCGGTCACCCGCGAGCAAATGCTCGCGGTCATTCCGAGCTCGCTGTTCCCGCACTGACGCAGCGTCGCGATCGCGAGGCTCACTTCAAGGGGATGTCCCAAAACGCGGCGTGACCGTCGGCGAGGACCGTGTCCGCGTGGATCCGCAAATCGACGGTCCAATCGCCTTGCTTCGTTCGCACCGACCGCAGGTGATCGCTGCTCAGGTACAGCGTGTCGCCGGTCAGTGCCGCGAGCGCCTCGGCCGGAACGGTCAGCGTTCCGTCGCGCGCTGGAGCTTCGCACGTGAACGACGTAAAGGACGATCCCCGCCCGGTGACGCGCATGATGCCCGCGGGACCCGCCGATGGCGCCGCCCAGGTGAGCGTGATCGCGCTGTCGCGCGTCGCCGCGCTCGGCGCCGTACGCCATGCGATCGGACCCGGCGCGACCGCGTCCAGCGCGAACGCCGGGACGAATCCTCCCGACGCCGCCAAGTGGACCGTGTCGCCCGGCGCATAGAGGGCCATCGCCGCGTTCGCCTGGTCGTAGCCGCCTTTCTTCGAGGGTGCGACCGCCAACGGGATCTTCCCGCCGCCGAACGTCAGCGTCCCTGCGTTCCGAGGCGGCGGCGGCGTGTACGGAGTGCAGCTGTAGATCGAGCACGCGCCGGCCTGCTGCGTGGTGCAGTCGCCGCCGGATTCCTCGAACGACGCGAAGACGTCGTACGACCGCGCCGAGACGTAGAGGTCGACGGCGCCGTACGGGAACGCGGCGGGGCCGAGCGCGACGGAGCCGGCGCCGCCATCGTTCCCGTCGCCCGATGACCCGGCGTCGGACGGAGTCGAGGACCCGCCGGAGCCGCAAGCGAGCAAGCCGACACAGGTGAGAAGAGCAAGCCGAATGGAGTAGACCATGCTCTCTTCGACGACGCCGTCGAACGATGATTCAGGCTGTCGTCCGATCGGACGACATCGGTCGAGGGTCGTAATCGACCTACCGCGGTCTTTTGGCCACGACGCTCCCAGCGCGCGAACATTCGCGGCATGGCGGACGACAAAGCATCGAGCGAGCGGCCCGACTCCGACGAGACGCGCGCGCTCAAGCGAAGCCTCCTCGTGCAGCAGCTCGATCTCGAGCCGAAGAAATTTCGATCCGAAACGCGCAAGGCGTGGTTCGGGCTGGCGAGCGGAGTGCTGACGGCTTCGCTCGTGCCGATCGCGCTCACCCTCTACGAAGGCTACTCGAAGCGCCAGGCGGAGGCGAAAGCGGCGGCCGATCGCGCGCTCGATCAGGCGCGCGAGGATCAGCGCGCGCAAGCGGACATCGCACAAAAGGACAAGGACGCGAAGAACGCGCTTTTCGCGTCGCTCGCGCCGCTCGTGCTCGGGAAGAACGCGGACCCGAAGAACTGCCCGCTCGTCTTGGAGGTGTGGAGCGAGCTTCGCAAGGACGATTCGACCGACGTCTTCGCGAAGGCATGTCCCGGCGCGGCCGCGCCCGCGCAGGCGCCGCTTCAGAACGAGTGGGCGGTGCTCGCGGCGTCCAGCCCGGAAAAGACCGTCTCGTGTGCCAACGCCAAGAAGCTCTCCGACGCCGGCTACTCGAAGGTGCTCGTGTTCCGCGACGTGAAAAGCCTCTACGTGGTGATCGTCGGCGGCTACCTCGCGCGAACGCAGGCCGAACAGGCCGCGGTGTCGCTGCGTTCGATGTTCGGGCCGGGCATCGTTCTTCTACTCGAGCACGCGGTCGCTTCGAGCGCGTTCGTGTCGTGCGACGGAAGCGGCGCGGGCACGACGAAGCCGTAGACCAACCTGCTTCGTTCGGCGGTGACGGCGAAGCGCGTTATCCTGCTCTTTGACACTCATGGCGACCCAAGTGACCACCTCTGCGAGCTGGAGTTTGCTCGGCGCCCTCCAATGTCCTCTTTTTGTGATCACGTCCCTGGCCGCAGTGGTCGGTTGCGGCCACGGCCACGATCCGTCACTCGCCCCGGTCAAGTCACCCATCGCCTCCTTCGAGGAGCCGTACGACGTCGCGCGCGTCGCCGCCGACGTCGCGAAGACCCGCGGACTCGCGCTGAAGCAGCCGATTGCGTTCCGCTACATCGACGACGCCGGGCTTCGCCGCCAATTCCAGACGAACGCGCTCACCGACGCGGCCTTCCGTCGCGACTCGCTGTTTCACGCGTTCGCGATCGCCAAGCCCGGCGAGCGCGCGAGCGAGCGGCTCCCGGAGCTTCTCGCGTCGACCACGGCCGGGTTCTACGACACCAAGAGCAAGACGCTCGTCATGCGCACCGCGAAGGCCGAGGACAACGCGCGCCGCCGCTCGGTGACGCTCGTGCACGAGATCGTCCACGCGCTCCAAGACCAGAACGAGCTGCTCGTCGTGCTCGGCCAAGACAAGACGAACGACGACGGAATGCTCGCGCGTCGCGCGGTGTCCGAGGGCGACGCGGTGCTCACCTCCATCGTCCACATGACGCGCGGCAGCGGCGCGTCGCCGCGACGGCTCTCGCGCGCGCTCGCCCGTGCGCACGATCTCGCGTCGAGCGACGAGCAGGCCAAAGCCGGGAGCGCGATGCCGGCGTTCGCGCGGAGGCAGTGGGTGTTCCCGTACGTCGACGGGCTCGTGCTCACCGGGCAGCTTCTTCGCGCGGGAGGTTATGCGCTCGTGGATCGCGCGTTCAAAGCGCCGCCGATCAGCACGGAGCAGGTGCTGCACGTCGACAAGTACCTCGCGGGCGAACAGCCCATCGCGGTCGCGCCGCCGCCGGCGCCGGAAGGGACGACTCTCGTCGCGAGCGGCACGATGGGCGAGCTTCATACCCTCGCGATACTCGAAGCGTGCGGCGCGTCGCTCCCTCCCGATCGCGTGGCGTGGGGAGGCGACGCGTTCAGCGTGGTCGCCGACCCCCAGCGGAGGCTGAGCGTTCTCTGGAGCACCGCGTGGGACGACGAGCGCGCGGCGGCGGCCTTCGAGGAGCGGATGCGCGGGCGCGCGAGCTG
>Ga0100403_1004005_pt1 | contig 10657 bp, 7 predicted proteins | sample CryGeymet201501t_FD_83663 | JGI IMG/M metagenome (GOLD analysis project Ga0100403, IMG submission 83663) | Groundwater microbial communities from Crystal Geyser aquifers in Utah, USA - Crystal Geyser metaG 2015-01t | ecosystem: Environmental > Aquatic > Deep subsurface > Groundwater | place: USA...
CAAGGTGATTCATCCGCACCTGCGCGACTCGCCCGAGGTGGCGCACAGGTTCGCGGTCGAGGCGAAGGCGGTGGCGAAGCTGCGCCATCCGAACATCGTCGAGGTGTACGACGTGTCCGGCGAGGACGAAGACGAGCAGTACCTCGTCGTCGAGCTTCTGCGCGGCGCGACGTTACGCAAGCTCTTACAGAAGCACGGCGCGCTCCCTCCGGAGATCGCGGCGGCGTTCGCGCTCGACTTGCTCGCGGCGCTCGCGCACGCGCACGCGGCCGGCGTCATCCATCGCGACGTCAAGCCGGAGAACGTCATCGTCGAGCACCGCTCGCAGGCAAACGCGGGCGAGCGCGTCGCGGTGAAGCTCACCGACTTCGGCATCGCGAAGCTCCTCGACGCGCAAGGCGTGACCTCCACCGGACAAGTCCTCGGCAGCCCCGCGCACATGGCGCCGGAGCAAATCGAAGGCGGCGACGTCGACGTGCGCGCGGACGTCTTCGGGCTCGGCGTGTTGCTGTACGAAGCGATGGTCGGGCACCTGCCGTTCGAAGGCAGCAACCCGGCGCAGGTTCTACGGCGCGTCCTCGACGGCAGCTATCCGAGCGCCGAGGCCGAGCGTCCGACGATCGGAAAGCGCTGGAGCGCGATCCTGGATCGCGCGCTCGCGCACGACGCGAACGAGCGCTACGCGGACGCGAATGCGATGCGCGACGCGATCGCCGAGGAGCTCGCGCGCGCTGCGATCGACGATCCGCGCGACGAGATCGACGCTTGGCTCGGCGATCCGAAGGCGTACGAGGAAGCGCACGCCAAGAAGACGATCGATCGCCTCGTCGCGAGCGGCGCCGAGGCGCGCAAGCGCGGCGACGCGCTCTCCGCGGCGGCCGATTACAACCGCGCGCTCGCGTACGCGCCGAACGATCCGGCGCTCCTCAGAGTGGTCGCGACGATGCACCGCGCCGACGCGCTCTCGCGCACGCTCGCGCGCGCCGCGCGCGGCGCGGTCCTCATGGTGGGCCTCGGCGCGATCGCGTTCTTCGTGACGCGCGCGGTGCGGAGCACGATCGCGGCGGATCCCGCGCTCGAGCCGATCAAGACGGCGAAGATCGATCTCTCGGCGATGCTCCCCGATCCGAGCGCGGCGCCGAGCGTCGTCACGACGACGAGCGCGCCGTCCGCGGTCGCGTCGGTGCCGCCGCGGATCGTCGCGCCGATCAAGAGCGCGGGCATCCCGAAAGAGACGAAGCGCGAGGTGAACCTCTCGGTCGGCTTTCCGCAGTTCGGCGTGCTCGCGCGCTTGGATGGCGACGCGGACGTCGACGTGTCCGGCAGCTACACGTTCACGACGACGACGGCTGCGCACGTCCTCCATCTGAGCTGTAAGGAGGACCTCTGCATCCCGCGCGACATGAGCGTCGCTGCCGGTGACGAGAACGTGCCGGTGAGCGTGTCGCTCACGATCCGCCCCGCGACGCTCCTCGTGCACGGCGACGCGAACGCGATCTATCAAATCAGCGGGACGCTGCTCGCGCCGCGCGCCGAGGTGCCGATCCCCGTGCCGATGAAGGGCAAGAGCGCGCGCTTCACGATCAAGCAGCTCCCCTCCGGCGCCGAGCAGACCATCGAGCTCTTCGCCGGCAAGAGCGGCGAAGTCACCTTCGCGCGCTGACGCGCCGCCCCGCGCGACGTTTCGTGCGCGAGCGCGACATCGTCTACTCTGCGGGCGTCACCTCCATGACCTCGCGCCCTCTCGTCGCCGCCGTCGCGCTGGCCGCCTGCCTTCTGGCCGCGCCCGCGCGCGCCGACGAGCAGTCCGATTTCGAGAAGGGCCGCGCCGCGTACGCGACGAAGAACTACGACGACGCCGATCGCCGCTTCAGCGCGATGCTCGATCCGAAGAACGGCACGCTCCACGATCCGGCGCTCGTCGCCGACGCGCGGATGTATTGGGCCGCGACGATGATCGCGCTCGGCAAGAAGAGCGAGGCCGCGGCGATCATCGAGAAGCTGCTCCTCGCGCGCCCCGAGTACGAGCCCGATCCGCTGCGCTTCCCGCAGGACACGATCAACTTCTTCATCGACACGCGCGCGCGCATCATCGATCGCATCAACGAGGCGAAGGCCGTGGCCGCGCGCGCTGCGCAGGAAGCGCACGACCGCGAGGTGCGCGAGAAGGCGCTCGCCGCGAAGCGCCTCGCGCTCCTCGAGTCGATGGCGTCGCAGGAGATCGAGATCGAGCGGCACTCGCGCCTTTTCGCGATGATCCCGTTCGGCGTCGGGCAATTCCAGAACGGGCAGCCGGTGCTCGGATGGATTTTCCTCGGCACCGAGGGCGCGCTCGCGCTCGCGGCGGGGATCACGATTCCGGTTTACCGATCGCAGCTGAGCTCCGCGGCGCAAGCGCACACGCTCGGGCAGACGGTCGAAGAGGACGGATGGATCTCGCGCGCGAACACGACGCGCACGGTGAACCTCGTTCTCGTCGGCGCGTTCGTCGTGACCGCGGTCGCGGGGGTCATCCAAGCGCAGCTCACGTTCGTGCCGGAGATCACGGTCGAGCGAAAGCGCGCGATCCCTGCGGTCACGAAGCTCGTGCCGACGCTCGCGCCGATCGCGACGCCGGAGTCGCGCGTCGTCGGCGGCGTGCTCGGGTTCGAAGGGCGGTTCTGAGGAGCTACGGGGGCGGCCGCGTCGATTCGAGCGCGCCGCGCACGAAGAGGTTCTCGAGCGTCTCGCGCTTCGGCGTGACGCTCTCGACGCGCGCGCCCGCGGACCACGCACGCTCGATGAGCGCGCGCACCGCCGCGTCGTCCGCGAGCTCGAAGATCAGCAAATCGCCGGCGCGGCTCCCCGCGTGCCCTTCCTCGGCGAGCGCGCGCGCGAGCGCCGCGTCGACGCCCGCGAGCGCGACCTCGATCCGCCGCGCGCCGCCGAGCAAATCGTGGATCAGCCCCGACAGCGCGACCTCGCCGCTCCGCAGAATGCACACGCGATCGCAGAGCATCTCGACGTCGCTCAAGATGTGGCTCGAGAAGAACACGGTACGTCCGCGCCGCTTCTCCTCGACGATCAAATCGCGCACCTCTTTGCGACCGACCGGATCGAGCCCGCTCATCGGCTCGTCGAGCATCAGAAGCTCCGGCTCGTGCACCATCGCCGCCGCGAGCCCCACCCGCTGCGTCATCCCTTTGCTGAGCGTGCGCACCGCGCGATCGATCGCGTGCGTCACGCCCGCCGCCGCGATCACTTCCTCCACGCGCTGCGCGAGCTTCGCGCCGCCGAGCCCGCTCAACCTCCCGCACAGCGACACGAACTCGCGCGGCGTGAGGTACGGATAAATGTACGGATTCTCCGGAAGGAAGCCGACGCGCGCCATCGCGTCCGGCGACGGCACCGCGTGCCCGAAGAGCGTCGCCGATCCGCGCGTCGCCGAAATCAGTCCGGTGAGCATCTTGATCGTCGTCGTCTTCCCGGATCCGTTCGGCCCGAGGAAGCCGAAGATCTCGCCGCGCGCGACCTCGAACGACACGCCGCGCACCGCTTCGACCTTCTTCCCGGTGAACGGCTTGCGGAACGTCTTCGCCAGGCCGTCGACGCGGAGGATGATCTCGCTCACTCCTCGTCCTTCTCCTTCGCAGGCGCGCTCGGCGGCGGTCCGCCGGCGTACTCGTGGAGCTTGTATTGAATCTTCCGCGGCGACACGCCGAGGATCATCGCCGCTTTCGACGTCGAGCCGCCGCACGCTTCGAGCGTCGTCAGGATCGCGTATTTCTCGAGCTCTTGAATCGTCGATCCCGGGATCGGCGGGAGCCCCGCGCGCTCGTTCTGCGGGACGAGCGTCGCCGGCAGGTGCCGCTTCTCGATCCGCGGCCCCTCGCACAAGACGACCGCGCGCTCGATCACGTTCTCGATCTCGCGCACGTTGCCCGGCCACGAATACGCGCCGAGGACGTCGAGCGCGTCGTCCGCGAAGCCGTCGATCGTCTTTCCGTTCTCGGCCGCGTACCGCCGCAAGAAGAAGCTCGCGAGCGCCGCGATGTCTCCCGGGCGATCGCGGAGCGGCGGCAGCTCCACGCTGACGACGTTCAGCCGATAGAACAAATCTTCGCGGAACGCGCCCTTCGCCATCTCCGCCTTCAAGTCGCGGTTGGTCGCGGCGATGACGCGCACGTCGACCTTGATCGTCTCGTTGCCGCCGACGCGCTCGAACGTGCGCTCTTGCAGGAAGCGGAGGAGCTTCACCTGCGTCGCCGCCGGGATCTCGCCGATCTCGTCCAAGAAGAGCGTTCCGCCGTCGGCCTGCTTGAAGCGCCCTTCGCGCCGCGCGACCGCGCCCGTGAACGCGCCGCGCTCGTGCCCGAAGAGCTCGCTCTCGAGCAGCGACTCGGAGAGCGCCGCGCAGTGCAGGCGCACGAACGGCATCTTCGCGCGAGGCGACGCGACGTGAATCGCCTCCGCGATGAGCTCCTTTCCGGTGCCGCTCTCGCCGGTGATGAGGACGCTCGCCTTGCTCGGCCCGACCTGCGACACGAGCTCGAGGATCGCGAGCATCTTAGGATCGCTCGACACGATGTGCCCGAACGCGTTCCGCTCGCGCAGCCGGTCGCGCAGCTTGCGCGCTTCTTGTGCGAGTCGCGCCTTTTCCATCGCGCGCTCGACGACCGCGCCGAGCGCGTCGGGGTCGAGCGGCTTCGTCAGGTAGTTCTCCGCGCCCTTCTTGACCGCGTCGACCGCGCTCGAAATCGTCCCGAACGCGGTCATGACGATGAAGAGCGCGCCGGGCGCCGCCGCCCGCGCCTTCTCCATGAACGCGATCCCGTCCAGGCCCGGCATCTTCAGATCGGTCAGGATCAAGTCGGGCGAGAACTCTTCGAGCTTGCCGAGCGCCTTGAAGCCGTCGGCCGCCGTCTCGGTCGCGTAGCCGTCTTCACGCAGGATTTCGCTGAGCGCGGCGCGCGCGTTGGCTTCGTCGTCGACGATGAGGATGCGTCCGCGGGCGGCCATGATCGGCGCCAGCCTACCGCCGTTTTGGGCCGGGAGCCCAAGACACAAATCAGGGTCAGGGTCGGCTGTACACGAATCGTCCACTTGCGTGCAGAGCGCACGCGTCGTGCCCGCGGAAAAAACAGGCTTTGCGATGAATGAACGGCTTCTACCTCGACCACGTCCAGTGCTAAAAGGCGGGAGCCGTACGTCGCTTCGGCTTTTTTTGCAGATGCGACGCGAAAGTCGTCAGCGCCGTTGATCGGCGGCCATCTTTGCGATGCACAGAAGCACCTAGAGAGATCCCGTCCCTCGGAGAGCCATGCACAAGATCGGTTTTACGGTTCGCCGTCGTGCCCTCACAACGACGCTCCCGCTTCTCTTCGCGGCTTCTGCCACCCCGTTCTTCTTCACTCCCGAGGCGCACGGCCAAGGCAAGGTGACGTTCGGCGGAAGCGCGTCCGGTGAAGCGGCGACCCCCGCGGCGCCCGCGCCGGCTGCGGAGCCCGCGGCGCCCGCCGGCGACAACGCCGACCAAGCCGCGCAAGACGAAGAGTGGCTGCAACGCGACCGCGCGCTCCACGAGTCGAACACGCTCTTCGGCGGCACCGGCCTGTTGCGAACGCAGCACGCGCAAAGCGGCATGCCCGGCCAGTTCCGACTCGGGTTCACGACGGAGTGGTTCTCTGCGGGCTTCCTCTGTACGAGCGACTACCCGTGCAAGAACCCGCGCGGCCCCGGCAACATCACGAGCGACACGATGAACCACATCGGCGCGACGATCACGCTCGGCGTGACGATCGCGAAGATCGGTCCGGGCTTGCTCGAAGGCTACGCGGCGACCGGCGGCTACGCGAACTCGGACGACGCGAACCGTCCGTCGCTCCTCCAGGTGCTCGGCGACACGACGCTCGGCATGAAGTACGTCTTCCCGCTCTCGAAGGTGCTGCACGCGGGTCTCGCGGCGGACCTCATGCTCGTCAACGGCACCGGATCGGTCGGCCTCGACGGCGGCGGAACGAGCGGCCGCTTCACCGGCCTCTTCACGGCGGACCTTCGCGGGTTGCAGTCGAAGGTGCCGCTCCGGTTCAGCACGAACATCGGCTACATGTTCGACAACACGGCGGACGTCCTCGCGTCGACCGAAGCGCCCGTGTCGGCGGGCGGCCGCGGGACGTCGGTGACGCGCATCGAGCGGTTCGGTTTGAACGTGAACCGCGTCGATCACCTCGACCTGCGTCTCGGCGGTGAGTTCTTCGCTGCCGAAGAGCGCGTGCGTCCGTTCGTCGAGTACGGCATCGCGCTGCCGAACAACCGCCAGGGCTACGCCTGCAAGCCGAACAACATCAGCGGCGACAAGTGCCTCGCGAACGAAAAAGTCGCGCCGAGCAGCCTGACGCTCGGCGTTCGCGCGTTCCCGTGGAAGAAGGGCTTCTCGCTCACCGCGGCGCTCGACATCGGCGTCACGGGCACGAGCACGTTCATCGAAGAGGTCGCGCCGACGCCGCCGTGGACGCTCTACATCGGCGCGGGCTGGGCGGTCGACACCAAGGACCGTCCGCCGCCGCCGCCGGTCACGAAGCACATCGAGAAGCGCGTCGAGGTCGTGAAGGCCCCGGTGCGCGGTCACATGAAGGGCTTCGTGCACGAGCAGGGTAAGCAGGATCCGATCGCGCACGCGATCATCAAGTACGACGGTCACCCGGAGATCTCGCCGCTCGCGACGGGCGACGACGGCAAGTTCGCCGACGAGCTCGAGCCGGGCAACGACTACAAGCTCAACATCACGGCCGACGGCTACAAGCCGGGCAGCTGCGACGTGAAGGTGCCGAAGACGGGCGGCGACGTTCCGGTCGACTGCGCGCTCGAAGCGCTGCCGAAGGTCGGCAACATCGTCGCGACGGTGCGCGATGGCGACACGAACGCCGGCATCGGCGGCGTGAACGTGCGCGTCGTCGACACGCAGAAGAAGGAGCAGCTCCTCACGACGGACGGCTCGGGCACGGTGAAGCTCGACAACCTCTTGCCGGGCACCGTCGAGTTCACGATCACGGCCGACGGCTACCTCACGCTCGTGCAGCAGGCGGAGGTGAAGGTGCGGCAGACGACGAACGTCGATCTGATCCTGCGCGCGAAGCCGAAGACCGCGGCGGTCGAGGTCGGCAAGAACGAGATCCGCATCAAGCAGCAGATCCAGTTCGCGCTCGACTCGGCGGTCATCCTTCCGGAGTCGTTCGGCCTCATGAGCGAGATCGCGGACGTCCTGATTCGGAACCCGCGCATCAAGCGCGTCGAAATCCAGGGCCACACCGACAACACCGGCACGCCCGAGCACAACAAGCAGCTGAGCCAGCAGCGCGCCGAGTCGGTGAAGTTGTGGCTCACGCAGCACGGCGTGCAGGGCGACCGCCTCGTGGCGCAGGGCTACGGGCAAGAGAAGCCGCTCGTCCCGAACGTCACCGCGAACAACCGCGCGCGTAACCGCCGCGTTCAGTTCCAGATCCTGGAGCAGGACCCGGCGCCGGCGACGAAGCCGTAGCGTTCTTCGCGCTCTGGAGATTGAACAGGAAGACGGGGAGACGGGAAGGATTGAAGGATCAATCCCTCGAACCTTCCCGTCTTCCCGCCTTCCCGTGATCTCGTCCTCTGGTTTTGCTTGCGGGATGCCGCGTACCGAGCTAGGTTCACGCGCCCTGTAGGTGGTTGAAGTCTGACGCGGGACCCCTCCGGGGCTCGCGTTTTTTTTTGCCTTCAGTTTCGTTGTCGGATGGGGCCCCCGCCCGATCCAGGAAAGCAGTCGCGAATGGGCGCGTACGGCATCGATCGCAAGAAGCTCGACGAAGTCATCGGGCCGATCGTGCGCGCGCACGGCGCGGAGGTCGTAGACGTCGAGGTGAAGACCGAGCGAAACGGCTGGGTCTTGCGCATCTTCGTCGAGAAGCTCGGAGCCGCGGAGCAGAACCTGTCGACGCAGCAAGCCGCCATCGATCTCGATTTGTGCTCGGGCATCGCCCGCGAGCTCTCGCCCGCGCTCGACGTCGTCGACATCATCCCGCACCAGTACAACCTCGAGATCAGCTCGCCCGGCGTCGAGCGCGCGCTCCTCGGCGCGAAGGATTACGTTCGCTTCGCCGGCAAGAAGGCGAAGATTCGCGTCACCAACCCGGTGCGCGGACAGAAGGTCGTCGTCGGCGTCCTCGGCGGAGTGCGCGACGGCAAAGCGCTCGTGCAAGACGGCGGCGCTTCGTACGAAATCCCGCTCACCGACATCGAATCCGGCCGGCTCGTCTTCGAGTTCGGTCCGTCGTCCCGACCGGGCAAGCCCGGCTTCAAGAAGAAGAAATAAGCCGCACGTCAGAAGTCAGTAACTGAGGAACCGATCATGGCCATCCAACAGCAAGCGCCCGTCAGCACCGATTTGAGCCTCCTCCAAGCGATCGAAATGGTCGCGAAGGACAAGGGGATCGACAAAGCGCGCCTCATCAAGACCGTCGAAGAGGCGATCCTCAAAGCGGCGCAGAGCGCGTTCGGGATCAACCGCGAGCTCGAGGCGCGGTTCAACGAAGAGACCGGCCAGGTCGATTTGTTCCAGTACATGACGGTCGTCGACGATCCGAGCGACGAAGATCGCGAGATCGCGCACGAGGACGCGCAGAAGATCGGCCTTGAAGCGGAGATCGGCGAGGAGCTCGGGTTTCAGATCTTCTGGCATCCGATGGACGCGAAGAAGGCGGCCGAGCAGGACAAGCAGTACGGCGATTTGCTCAACGTGAAGCAAGCGCGCGCGACGTTCGGGCGCATCGCGGCGCAGACGGCGAAGCAGGTCTTGATTCAGCGCGTCCGCGACGAAGAGCGCGACCTCATCTACAACGAGTTCAAGGATCGCAAGGGCGAGCTCATCAAAGGCGTCGTTCGCCGCTTCGAGAAGGGGAACAACATCATCGTCGACCTCGGGCGCACCGAGGGCGTGATGCCGTTCCGCGAGCAGACGCCGCGCGAGACGTACCGTCCGGGCGATCGCATCGTCGCCTACGTCAAAGACATCGATCGCGAGGCGCGCGGGCCGCAGGTCATCCTGTCGCGCAACGATCCGAAGCTCGTGGAGAAGCTCTTCGAGGCCGAGGTGCCGGAGATTTACGAGGGCATCGTGCGCATCGTCGCGTGCGCGCGCGAGCCTGGTGCGCGCAGCAAGATCGCCGTCACGAGTCGCGACGCCGACGTCGATCCGGTGGGCGCGTGCGTCGGCATGAAGGGCGCGCGCGTGCAGGCCGTCGTGCAGGAGCTTCGCGGCGAGAAGATCGACATCGTCCCGTACGACCGCGATCCGGCGCGCTTCGTGTGCGCGGCGATCCAGCCGGCCGAGGTGAACAAGGTGATCGTCGACGAGGCCGACGGGCGCATGGAGCTCGTCGTTCCGGACGAGAAGCTCAGCTTGGCGATCGGGCGCAAAGGCCAGAACGTCCGCCTCGCGGCGCTCCTCACGGGGTGGAAGCTCGACATCATCAGCGAAGCGAAGTTCAAGCAGATGGAGGAAGAGGCGATCACGGCGCTCCAGCAGATCGACGCCGTCACCGAGCAGGTCGCGCGCAGCATGTACCGCCTCGGCTTCCGCACGCTCGAGGAGCTCGCGGAGGCGACGCAGGAGGAGCTCGCGGGGATCCCGGGCCTCGGCGGCGCGGAAGCGGCCGCGAAGATCCGCCAGAGCGCCGAGACGACGATGGAGAAGCTCCGCCAGGACCGCATCTCCGCCGCGTCGTCCCGCACCGAGCCGCTGACGGAGAAGGAGCGCCTCCTCTTCGTCCGCGGCGTCGGCGAGCGCACGATCCAGCTGCTCGAAGACGCGGGCTACAAGAGCGTCGAGGACATCCTTCGCGAGGACGAGGACAAGCTCGCGATCAAGACCGGCCTCGGCATCAAGAAGGCGCGCGCCATCAAGCACGGCGCGGAGCACTTCCTCACGAGCGAGTCGAAGGTCATCGAAGCGGCGCGCCGCGAGGTGAAGGCAAAGAAGGATCGCGAGGGCGCCACGCACGCGTGACCGCCACGTGAAGGTGAAGGAAGAACGAACGAAGCGATGGAAACCGTGAACGAGACCCGACACCAGAAGCCGACGCGAACGTGCGCCGGTTGCGGACGCCACGAAGAGGCGGACGCGATGGTGCGCCTCGTTCGCGGGCCGGGCGGCGAGGTCGCGGTGGACGCCGCGGGCTCGGCGTTCGGGCGCGGCGCGCACGTCCACGCGCGCGCGGCGTGCGTCGAGAAGGCGTGCAAGGGCGGGCTCGCGAAGTCGTTCAAGGCGCAGGTCGCGGTGGACGCGGCTGCGCTCGCGTCGCAGATCGGCGAGGCGTTCGATCGGCGCATCGCGGGGCTGCTCTCGTCCGCGAAGCGCGCCGGCGCGCTCGCGGTGGGCGCGGACGCGGCGTGCGAAGCGCTCGAGGCGGGCGCGTTCGCGGTGATCGCGAGCGACGCGGGGACGATCGTCAGCCGCGGGGCGATCGCGCGTGCGATCGCCTCCGGGCGCGCGATCGCGTGGAAGGACAAGGCGTCGATCGGCGCGCTCGTGTCACGCGACGAGGTCGCGGTGTGCGCCGTATCGGAGAAGAGAATCGCGGTCGAGCTCGCGAAAGCTCGGGCGCTTGCAGATGCGGTGACGAAGTGATGCGCAGATCGAGGAGTATGG
>Ga0100403_1004010_pt1 | contig 10645 bp, 10 predicted proteins | sample CryGeymet201501t_FD_83663 | JGI IMG/M metagenome (GOLD analysis project Ga0100403, IMG submission 83663) | Groundwater microbial communities from Crystal Geyser aquifers in Utah, USA - Crystal Geyser metaG 2015-01t | ecosystem: Environmental > Aquatic > Deep subsurface > Groundwater | place...
CCTTCAGGACACACCACCACGGCGTTTGCTTTTGCTTCAGTAGTAGGAGCAAGGCATCCTCTTTATTTTGGAATTCCAGCTTATGCATTGGCAACTTTAGTGGGAGTCCAAAGAATGAATTCGGACTCCCACTACTTGCAAGATGTTTTGGGGGGAGCCACCATAGGGACTGCTTTTGGTCTCGGAATTAATTCTCTCTATGACAAAGAGAGTGACAATAAAAATTTAACTTTTTCAATGATACCACTATCAAAGAATGGCTTTTTCGCTTCTGGGAGATTCACGTTTTGATGAAATTAATCTTAATCTTAATTTTATGTTTTTGTTTTCAATCATTCGCCATGGCCGAAGAATTTCAAGGTCAGTCATTGAGTCATGTGGTCACTGATATTCCTGAAACGTTAAAGATCAGTTGGCAGGATTCTTTCAATACGAAACCGGAAACGCTCAAAACGTGGGCGGCGGTCATTGCTTCATCTGTTTTCTTTTATATATATGATGAAAAAATATATACTCACGCTAAGAAGTTTGGACGAACTCTCGGTTTAGGCAATGATGATCATACCAAATCTTATCTTTCTATTTCTGGAACAAACATACTTCAGGGTCCTTCAGACGTGGGGTCAACGATCTATTATCTAGGAAATGGTTGGACTCAATTTTTTGTTGCATCATCATTTTATATAAATGGAAGTTTCAATAAAGACTTACGGGCCCAAAAAACGGGCACCCAGATTATGACGGCCTTACTGTCTGGCTCTTTGCCTACCCAACTGATTAAGAGAGCAACCGGAAGAGAAGACCCCAATAGAACGACCGTTTATAGAGGCAAATGGAAGCCCTTTTCTAAAGATTACGACAAGGATGTTTCGGCACATGATGCTGTTCCCTCTGGTCATTTGATGGCCGTGACTTCTACTATGACAGTCATTGATACCAATTATCCAGAGTACCGTCATATCACTCGTCCCATCGCTTACACCGCTTTAACCCTCTTAGGCTTTCAGATGGTAAATATTGGCGTTCATTGGGTGAGTGATTATCCATTGGGAATCGCTATTGGATATGTCGCAGGTAGGGCCGCTACAAAAGTCGGAAGTGAAAAATCTAATGAAGTTTCGAGTTGGAATCTTCAACCTCTCTATTACGGCTCTGGCAAAGATGATAGAACGTATGGATTGATAACAAGTCGAAGTTTTTAATCAAGGAGTTATGATGAGCGAAGATCTAGCTAAAGAAATTGAAAGACTTAAAGCTGAGAACGAAAAGCTTAAAGCTGATAAGAAAAAGTCTCGCGATATCACTTTTAAAGTGAGTGCTAAAGGCGCTGTTTCTGTTTATGGGATGGGAAGATTTCCTGTGACTCTTTATAAAGAACAATGGGAGAAGCTTCTCGATAAGCGTGATGATATACTCGAGTTCATTGCCGAGAATAAGGCCGAGCTTAAAACCAAAGAGTAGTCTCTATCTAGCTGATTTTTAATGTTATTTTAGTTGCTTTTAATACTAAAGCTTATATGTCGGTTACCGATAAGTTAGTATGGGGCAAGCCTTAAAAAAACAGATATTGATGGGACCAAAAATAACACTGAAAGAAGTGTTGGAGTACATGGTTCATGATTCGTTAATTGACGAAGTCTCGGCCCAAAAAATCTTTTCAGAAAATAAAATAAGTCGCAATCATCCCCTTTCCATTATTTCTCAGCATGGTGTACCTGATCGTAGACGCGCTGGAAGAATGATCAGCATCGATGAGCTTACTGAATTCTTAGCGAATAAAATTGAAGTTCCTTATATTAAAATTGATTCCATGAGCATGAATATTGAATCAATTGTAAAAGTGATTCCTTATGCCTACGCTTCACGCTTACAAATTCTTCCAGTTTTTGTAGATGAAACATCCGTCGTATTTGCTTCTTCCCAACCAAGAGATCATTCTTGGGTCGATGAAATTAAAAACATTATTAAAAAAGATATTATTATAAAGTTTGCGAGTCCTACCCAAATTAAATTGGTTCTAGATGAAATTTTTGTCGTTCAAAAAACCCTTAGCAGCATGCAAGGGGCTTCAATTGCCGAGAGATCTAAGCATGAGCAAAAACTTTTGCGAGATGGGAAGATCGAAGATCTTGATAAACTTATTGAGATTGGAAAGCAGAAACGTTGGGGCGATCAAGACAGCTCGGTGGTTAAAATTGTCGACTGGTTGATCAATTTCGCTTACACCGAAAGAGCATCAGATATCCATATGGAACCCAAAAAGGGTATGGGACAAATTCGTTTCAGAGTCGATGGTAAACTTAAAGTTGTTTACAAAATTGATCCTGAGGCCATGTTAAGTGTTATCAGTCGTATTAAAATTCTTTCAGAAATGAAGCTTGATGAAAAACGCAAGCCTCAAGACGGAAGAATTAAGCGCTTTCTAGATAACGGTAAAAAGATTGAAATGAGAGTTTCCTCTGTTCCAACTTATCATGGCGAGAAGATCGTTATGAGAATTTTTGATCAGACGGTTGCTGGGCAAAATTTAGACTTTATTGGGTTCAGTGCTCCCGATGTTGAAATGTGGAATTCCATGATTCATTCGAGTCAGGGTCTGGTTTTGGTAACTGGTCCAACTGGTTCAGGTAAAACAACGACTCTTTATACTTCTCTCAATATCGTAGCAACTGAAGACGTGAACGTTTGTTCAGTGGAAGATCCCATCGAAATGAATATAGATAGCATCAATCAAATTCAAGTAAATCCTCAAATTGGATTGACCTTTGCTGAGTCCATCAGATCATTCTTAAGACAAGACCCTGACATCATCATGGTAGGGGAGATTAGAGATTATGAAACGGCCGAATCGGCGATTCAAGCTTCGCTCACCGGTCACTTAGTTTTCTCAACTGTCCACACCAACGGAGCGTTGGCCACGATTCAGCGTTTAATTGATTTAGGACTCCCGTCATTTTTGATTAACTCTTCATTAAAAGGGATTTTGGCCCAAAGATTAGTTCGAAGACTTTGTCCCGACTGTAAGGAAAAAGTTCCGACACCAAAAGATAAATGGAATATTCTTTTAGACGGCAATAAGTTTAAGGCTCCCGAATATATTTATAAACCAGTGGGTTGTAATGAATGTAAGAGCACAGGGTATGTAGGTCGTCTGTGCGTCTATGAGTTAGTTGAATTCACAGATGATATGAAAAAAATCATCCATCAAAAAATAGAAATGAGTGAGCTCAAAGAAAAGTCAAAGGGACTCTTTATTCCTTTCAGAGTTAATTGTGCTCAAAGAGTTCTTGAGGGTGAAACTTCTCTAGAAGAAGTTCTCGAAGTCGCCTATTAAAGATATCTCAACCCATTTTCTTCTTGTATAATAACCCATGATCAATATATTAAGTTGGATCGCGCAAGGTATCGTTTATCTCTTTTATAAGAGTTACCGGTTTACCTATATCAATACTGAGAATCTCGAAGAGGCAAAAAAACTAAACCCTCAAGGCAGTTATTTGCTTTCGATATGGCATCAAAATCTTTTTGCAGGAATTCTAGCGCAAAAAGAGATTCCGCATGTGGTTATTGTTTCTCGCTCAAAAGATGCCGAGATCTTGGCCCGAATGATGATTCGTATGGGACATACACCCTTTCGAGGAAGTTCACGCAAAGGCAATGTCGACAAAGGCGGTAAAGAGGCCAAGAACGATATGATAGAGGTATTAGCAACAGGTCTTCCTGGAGCCATCACTGTTGATGGTCCGAAAGGTCCAGCTCATATGGTAAAGCCGGGTATCGTAGATATGGCCAGCAAAGCGGGAATACCCATCGTTCCCTATTATGCAAAGGCCCAGTCACAGTGGGTTTTTAATTCATGGGATAAATTTCGCCTACCAAAGCCCTTTAGTAAAATCGTCGTCAGTTATGGTAAACCCCTGCAGGTTGCTAAAGAACTAAATGAAAATGAGTTCTCAAAAGTACAGTCAGAGTTGGGACATCAGATGGAAGATCATGAAAAAGCGGTTTCCGAAGCCTATTTCTAACTAAGCGATTGAATTCACTGTTCATTAAAGAAAACGTCATTCAAGCAATGTTTACATTCTATCTATGTCAAAATTCATCCTTCATTTATGATCCTCCAACAAAAAAAGTTTTACTCAACGAGGAGATTCATATGAAGGCCCTACTTTTAGCTGCTACCTTTTTATTAGGTTCAACTGCATTTGCTCAACACCGCCCAAATCGTCCAATTGATATCGATATTGATATCAACGTGGGTTCACTTCCGGTTTGTATCAAGCGACTCGCTGATGCTCGCGAGAAAGTTCAAGACCTTCGTTCAAGATTACAGTCTTGTGAAATGAGAGGAACAGATACTAGAGAGATCGATCGTTTGCTCGAAGAGAATCGTCGTTTAAATTTTGAAGTTGATCGCATGAGAAGTGATAATTTAACGATCATGGAACAAAATAGAGAGCTAAGAAGACAAATTGATGATCTTCTAGGTAGAAATAACACAAGTTCATTCTTGTGTTCTGCTGGTTGTACTGATCGCTTTGGATCTGTTGATACGAAGTATTTATCCCTTGGTTCAGGTCAATTCGAAGTTGAGGCCGATGTTAATGCAAAAAGAGAAGTTCAATCGGCTTATAGTTGTAATTACGGTGTAAAAACGGTTAAATGTGAGAAAGTAACTTCTGAAATCCCACAAAACTTTTGCGTTGCGGCGTGTACTGATCGTTTTGGATCTCTTGATGAGAGATATTCAGTTGGCGAACGCGGAAGAAATTTGGTAGAAGCTGAGACGTTAGCGCTTAAAGCGGCCCAAAAGAAATTTTCTTGTAATTACGGTGTAAAAATTAAAAGCTGTAATTAATTAATAACCTTTATCCATTAAAGACCGGCCCCTCGAATGAGGGGCCTTTTTATTTTTTATTTAAGTTCCAATCGTAATCATTAAATTCAATATCAACTTTATGATTTTGAGATTCAGGAAAATAGGATTTTAGAAAGGCTTCGAGACTTCCAGAGCTTTTCTCAAAATCTTCTCGATACCATTTAAAGATTGGGGAAATAGTAAAAGTTTTTGAATTTGAATCAAAACGATTTCGTGATTGATCGGCGAGAAATTTAATAGCTGCATTTGAGAGTTGTTGATCTAGTTTTGTCGGCTTAAAAGCTTCGGCCGCTAAGGCAGGGCAACCAATTGACGCACAATTGACAGCAAAATGAATACGGGGTTCATCAAAATTCTTACGAATCATTTCATGTTCAATCATATCGAGACTGACTATAGAACCGAATAGTTTAAAAATTTTCTTTTTCCATGGGCTAGAAAAAAGTGAGCCGGTGTCCTTAATTGATTTAATTGGATAATGATCGGTGATGAGTTTGAGGGTATAAAGGTTATAAGCATTGATTAGATAGGCCAATCTTTGATTTTCAGTCATCGCCTTATAGGATATTTCATCTAAAGACTCAAAGTCGGTCACTATTTTTTCAAGTACTGCCTTTTTTTCTTTCAATAACGAATAATCGACCACGCTATTTGTGTTCGTTTCCGTAACAACAAGTTTGAGGAGTTGATCATAATCTTGATATTGAGAATCAAAGGCCCAAGATTGCGGTATTAACAAAAAAAGGAGTAAATATCTAACCAACAAGTTTGAGCTTACCTTTCTTATTTTCTTTTGATTGATTGGAATGAAAGTCACTGACTTCGTAGAAGTGTAGAAACTTTTCTTTATAAAAGAGATTATAACAGGTTGATATAAGTCCTTGAGTTCCACAACCTAAAATAATGTTACGAACCGCGATAGCATCTTTGTGAGATACTTTTTCATTCTCTCCATGGGCGAGAGCATTTCTTATTTCAATGAGATGATTATTTTTAACCACATCGCTAAAGTCTTTTAAGATATAGCGAATGAATTCCTTTTGCTCTGAAAAAGCCTTCTTGAATCCAAGGTGAGATTGATTGTTTGCATAGTCTACAAAATGCAAAAGAGTATTGATCGAAAAGTTCTTACTATATTCTTTAAGCGTCACAAAATAATCTTTACTTGGTTGAAGATAGATTTTAGGAGGGGCAGAACTTGTATCGACGTAGAAGTCTTCTGCTTGGCCTTTGCGTTTTATATGGTGAATGATTAAGTCATTCATAATCACTTCGAGCGCTCTCAAATAAGAAAAAGCAATTTTATGAATATTATGATGTCTTTGTTCAAGCATATCAATTTCAGCTGTTTCAATTTCTAATTTAGCAGCATGAGGGATTTTTGCATAAATTTCCTCCGGCAGAACGAAATTATGAATGAGCTTGAGAACTTGATGGGCATTTGATTTTAAAATGGCCGGATTTTCTTTTAAAACAAGATGACTAATTTCATTTTGATCATATTCATCAAAATATTGTTCCAGTTGTTGATCTTCGATAATACAAGGATATTTTACCGAAGTGGTAAAAGGAGACAGTCCTTGTATTTGAAGAGCGGAGTAGGAGTTATCCATTTTGAGATCACTAATACGTTTTGCAGTCTCAATATGTCCATGTTCGAGAAGGATGAAATCCGAAATTTCAAACCAGACTTCGACTTTTTTATCTTTATAGAAGGAGAGCGTATTGGCATTTTTTGGCAGTAGTTGAGTTACTGCTTTGACTTTTCCCACCCAAAGATTTTGAAAATCGGTGATAAAAAGGTGAGTTGAAAAATGATTTTGATTATTATTGTTTAAAATTTCATGAAAGGCGCCTATATCGATAGTCGCATCTCTGTCTTTATTGATCATTTTTCCCCAATAACAAGTTGCTGAGGGATCGATAGAAACTAATTCTTTCATTAAATCATAGAATTCGTGGGCCTGAGTATAGCCTTGCTCTTCGTTCTGATTGAGATAGGGATTAAAGGTTAAATAAAAGTGATAAAGCGAATCCATGAGACCTCGATTATTTGAGTCTCTTTATCGGATGATCTCATCATTGAAATGAATCAATTTATCAAAAGGACTCAATTTCAAGGACTTAGAAATTTAAGTACACATAAGGTCTTTGGACCGTCATACGAGTACTCTGTCTTTGTTCAAGCGCAGAAAAAACCTTATCAGTGATATTAAAAAAGCCGGCACGTGCCTTATCAATCTTAATTTTGACCACATTTTTCTCTCCATGTGACATGTACTCAATATCTCCATCTACAGTCAGATTCACTTTAATATCGAGATGTGCTTTGACATCAATTTTAAACTTGTTGCGATTCACTGAGAGCATAAAGTTATCGAGTTCTGTATCATTGGTCGCCAAAGGATTTATTCCTCCAAGAATTGCTCTTAAAAAGGATGCGAGAGGTGATTGACCTCTTGTGGTTTCTTGAATCAGCATATGAGAGAAAGAGACTGTGCCATCTGTTGTACAAGCATCAAGAACCTTTCTCCATTCAGAACTCATTTGAGAGTCTTTTAGGCATTCGAGTTTTGCCTTTTCAATCACCAAATGATTTGTTGGATTAAATCCTACTATTGCTTCAATTGAACTCTTAACAATTAATGAATTGGTTGAATGCTGGATGGATTTGAGTACGAGTTTTTCTACACCTAAAATAAATTCTGGAATTTCTTCAAATACTTGCTCTCCGTTGGGATGAACCAAACGAAGAGAGGCTTCTTCTTTATAAATTTCAAAATGAACATCATTATATTGAGCTTCGCCAGGTCGCTGCCAAGTATCGGCGTGCCCAGCTCCACGATCGAGAACGTATTGACCTGAGAAGTTTGTGATTTGGCTCTTCTGAAAACCTGCATATGTGGGAGCAGAGAGAGCAAGTGATAAAAGCATCCAATACTTCATAGAAAACCTCGATTCAGTGTTGATATACACTCTTATCGAACTCTCAGATTGATCTATCAAAATTGAAGGGAATCTTTAGCTTTTGAGGCAAAGTTTGCTGAAGTGTCTAAAAGTTAAACACCTTTGGGTGGAGATTTTACAAGTTTTCCCATAGGGGTAAACTTTTTTGGTAGTCTTCTTGGGATGAACACGAGAAAAGGTGCCTAATTATGCGAATTTACATGACAAGCATTATGCTTTCCCTTCTGTTTTTAAATGTTTCTTTTGCAGAAGAAAATTTACCTCTCTATTATTGGGATAATCAAGATGGTCTTGTCTCTGCGCAAGATTGTAAGATCACAACGACATCACTATCTCCCTTTAGAGTAAGCTCATATACGGGAAACAATAAACAGTTAACAGAGAACATTCGTAACTTTGCCGGTGTTCGCCAGTCTAATCTTCCAACAGGTTCATTAGTAAAATTTGTAGAAACAAAAAATGTAAAAGAAGATTTTCAAAAAATTCAGGTTATCGGAAATAATGAAGGCAACCCGATGTCTCCTCATCGTTGGTTTTCTCAAAGAGGTGACCAAGGTTATCTCTACAATCAATCTTTGCTTCCAGCTGAAGATTATATTTTTGAATTAGGTCTTGGAACTCCAGATATTAAACAAGATGAAGTCTTTAAAGATTTATTAAATACCAAATGGGCCCTAATTTCAGAGTCTCAGTATTATAAATTGTCGTGTGATCGTCTTGATCAGAAGCGCGATTATATTGTATTTAAAGTCTATCGTGTCCATGATCTCTATCGTCCAGCGGCCCTCGTCGGTGTCTCGGCAGAAGAGACTGAAGTTTTTAAATCATTTTCAAGCACACCAAAGACTGAAATGGCAGATAAGATTCCTGCTTTTAAGCGTGAAGCTTTGCTTGTTCACCTTATTGGAAATGAAAGTGAATTAATTGAAGCTTCTGATGAAGTGGAAGTTAAAGAAAAAATTGAAGAAGAAGAAGTACATGAAGTGACGGCGCTTGAAGCCGCCAAAAATACTTTTGATGAGAAAGTTGCAAATCCATTAAGGGCCATTGTCGGTGGTTTAAAGAAAGTTGTTTGTATTAGTGGTGATCGGCTGAATGTTAGAAATAGTTCGCTTGATCAAGTCCTTTTTAAAACACAGTTAGGTGAGCCGGTAAAAGTTTTTCAAAGCTTCAATGGCGAATCAAAAGAAAAGTTGATCAATGGTGAGCGATATGTTTTTGTTAAAGTTCAATTTCCAGAGAGAGAAGAATCGGATCAAAAAGAAGGATGGATTGCAGAACTTTTCATTAAGGCTGAGTCCGATTGTAAGTATATTGAAAGCAAAGTTGACGTTTCAATTTCTCATTTAGATATCAAAGGTTTAAACGATTCTAATTGTTGCGAATTTCCAACTGTTAAAAAACCGACACATGCTTTTACGTCTGGTGCACGTGCCTTTGGTGCCGGAAGAAGCGGTGGAGCAAGAAAACATGCGGCCTGTGATTTATATCGTTTTGAAGAAGAACCTATAAAATCAGTAGCACCAGGAACTGTCGTGAGAGATCGTTATTATTTTTATCAAGGAACTTATGCTTTAGAGGTCGTCCATAGCGGTGGTTTTTTGGTGAGATACGGTGAATTGGATAAGAAAGCTGTTTCCGGTATGTCGAAAGGTCGAAAAGTTAAGATGAGTGAACGCATCGGGTACATGGGGAAGGTCAATTCCAACTGTTGTCGTCCAATGCTCCACTTTGAACTTTATAAAGGGACCGCCCGTGGTGCACTTACAACTGGTGGATCTGGATTTCAAAGAAGAAGTGATTTATTGAATCCAACTCAATATCTGTTAAAATGGGAAAGTGAAAAATTCTAAAACTTTTAAATTTATTGTCTTGGCCATACTCTTTTTTGGAGTATGGTCTTATCTCAAAAAAGACCAGTTACCTCTTGAGGCAAGCTTAGAAAGCGAGCAGAAAGAATCTCCAGCTTCTCAAGTCAATATTCAAAAAATTGAACCTGAAAAGACAGTTGAGTCCATTTCTAATACTTCAAGCTCAAATGCTCTTTTTGTGGCACAAAATAAAGATGAAGAATCGCTCAGTTTAATGACACAAATTCTGAAAGATTCTCTTCCTTTAGAAAAAGAATCACAAGATTTGGTGAGAGAACTCGAAAAAAATCAACTCTCTCCTGAACTTGCTCGAGATACAAATCCCTATACTGGGGATATGATGATTGTTAGAACTAAACGTAATTTGCCAGGAACACGTTATTTTCATGCTCAATATTTTGTTGGAGAAGATGGCAAAGAGTTTTTGCAACATATGTCGTTTGAATTCAAAGGCGGCGCCGGTGCCTTCGATAGGGCCATCTCTGCGGCCCAAACCTTGGCCAATCTTGGAACTCCCGTAAAAAAGACCAAAGACTTCGTTCAATGGAATATCAGTGAAAATAGGGAAGTTTGGATTAAGGTCATGGGGGAAAAAGATCTTATTGATGACCCTTATAATGCTTATACCAAGGCCGATATTGGCACAATTAGGCTCGCTGTGGAGAAAAAAATCCATGATGACCAACATCAAGACCACATCGAAAACGAACAGTAAGTAAAATACTCAACTACTGACCGGAAAACTTTGTCTCCTACACCATATTCCTATCTCGCGATAAAATAAAATGAGTTTGGTTTTTACCTAATTTTTTTTAAAAATCTAGAGGATTACCCCAATGAAATTTTCAACTGTTCTCTGCCTGCTTTCGGTTTTTACAATAACTAGTTGTGAAGATCAAATTCCAAAACAATTAGAAAAACTTATGTC
>Ga0100403_1004012_pt1 | contig 10643 bp, 9 predicted proteins | sample CryGeymet201501t_FD_83663 | JGI IMG/M metagenome (GOLD analysis project Ga0100403, IMG submission 83663) | Groundwater microbial communities from Crystal Geyser aquifers in Utah, USA - Crystal Geyser metaG 2015-01t | ecosystem: Environmental > Aquatic > Deep subsurface > Groundwater | place: USA...
ACCGACGGAGATGGTGTATCGGACGGTGTTGAAGTAGAGACGGGGCGCTATCCTACCATTGCTGGACCTGATGATATTCGGAATCCAGGAGAAGTGCTTCGTCCACATGCAGAAAGTACGACAGCACCAGTAAATATGACTGATTCAGTTGCACAGACTTTTTTTGCTGAATATTTGTCACGACGTACATATGAGCCACTCTCCTCAGAAGAGGAATATACGATTATTGATTCTGTACTACAAAATGTCAATGCGCCAACACAGACACTTTTTCCTATTGAACAGGTACAGACGGTTGTTTCAAATGAAGAGACAATGCGCGCATATGGTAATGAGCTTGGTGAAGCATTGGCGAAACATTCGCCAAAGGGTTTAGAAAATGAATTCGCCATATTTTCTCGTGCAGTAGAGAATGAAGATGAAGTGGCATTGGCACAATTAGATCTTATTATAGAGGCATATAAAGGCTTTTTAACTGAAATATATACGATGCGTGTACCAACAGAGTTCATCACTAATCATATATATCTTGTGCATAGCGCAGAGTCTGTATTATCAGGGGTTGAGGGAATGCGTGCGTTCTTTGAGGATCCTTTACGTGGTCTGAAGTCTGTCAGCTTGTATGAAGTAGCAGTCAATGATTTAATACAGAGTCATCGGGGACTCATTAATCTTTTTCAAGAAAAAGGAATTATATTTAACCCACAGGAAAGTGGATATATTTTAGAGCAAAGTGAGATATAATTAAACAATGCGAAATAACTACACGCGATTTTTGTGTAGTGGAGTTGGTTGCACTGTCATTGCACTCATGCTTATTTTTTCCATGCCTCAAAAAGTATATGCGCAGGCTGTAATTGCTGTGCCAACAAACGACGCCGCAAACCTTCTTGTGAACACTGCAGCATCAAAAGCACTTGTTGGATTATTTGCTAAGGAAAATATATTTGATGGCATCTTGGTTGAGCTTGGCAAGCAATTGATTCGCCATATGACAGAAAGTATCGTGACGTGGATTGACGGAGGCTTTAAAGGATCTCCTAAATTCGTGAGCAATCCCGAGGCCTTCTTTACCGATTTGGCAGATCAAGCAACCGGTCTATTTATTGATCGACTTGGTGCGGGATTCCTCTGTCAACAATTTGATTTTAGTATACGTTACGCATTGCAACTTGATTTTAATTATGGTGGGCGTGGTGGCTATTTGGATAGATATGCATGTACGGCAAGTGCTGTCATTGATAATATTTCAAGCGGAGAGATTGTTGATCTTGGTGCATTCTTTGATGTTGCAGTGACAACGAGTAATAATCCATACGGTGCATATGTCGCAGCAAAACAAGAACTTACTACTCAAATCTTTTCTCAGACACAAGTACAGCGAGACATGCTCAATTGGGGGAATGGTTTTCTCTCTATTCGTGATAAAAATGGCAACATTACCACTCCGGGTAATGTGATTGAAGGGCAACTATCAAATGTGCTTGGAAGCGATTTACGACAGCTTGAACTTGCTGATGAAATTAACGAGATTATTGGTGCACTTGCAAACCAGCTTATTACACAGGTTATCGATGTGGGTGTGAGTGGCCTCAGTATTGGATCAAGTAGTGGAAGTGGGCAAAAGCCAATTGATACCTATAAGGATATAGGGAATACTTCAGGAAAAACTACGAATCTCAATAATCAAATTAATACTGCCCTTACTAATGGAAGGTCAAATATAGCAAGTGGACTTGATCAGAATAATCAGTATGTTGATACTGGCTCAATTGCAAATCCACAACAAGCAGTACCACAACGGTTTAATATTGCTATGCAAGGTACAGCATCACAATCAAGCACCTATTCAAACTATGTTGCTTCAGGAGCTATTGATGGTTCGAAAGCACGTATTTCTAACTACCACAATGCCGCCGCTTTTCCACATGTAAATTATACAGGTGAGCACTGGTGGCAATTAGATCTTGGTAAAGAGTATCCTATTAATGAGATCAATTTTTATAGATATTTGACTGGTGGTGCAAACAAGATATTTATCTTTGTATCAAAAAAACCAATGAAAGAACTTACATTAGAGGGTGATGTATTTTTACGTTTTTATATGAATACTCTTCAAAGAGGTCAGTATTATTTCCTCCTTACCACAGCACAGACTGATATAAATAATCCAAAATATGCTGGTATTCAGGCAATATATCCACGATCACAAATAATTGGAGGACAAGAGGCATACGATACATTCTCTATTTCGAGAGACTTAGAAACAATCTCTTTCGATACATCTCCAGTAGGAAGGTATATTACAGTCTTCCAATTAAGGACAGAAAGCGCAGGGGTATGGATACACGAGCTTGAAGTATATCCAAACAATGCGCCACTTCTTAGTCTAGAAGGACAAGCACGAATCACTCTTTCAAAAGAAGATGCTGTATTTACTGATCCGGGTATCATTGTACGTGATACAGAAGACACAACATTTGCACTACATAATGCGACTGCGCGCCTTACAACTGAATCAGGAGAATTGCTACGAGAATATGCTATGGATGCAATACAGCCCATTACCTTTACTGAAGTAGGAACATATACAATCACGTACACAGCAACTGACTCGGGTGGTGTTGGCGGAATACCAATAAAGAGAACTATAATCGTACAATGAGAAAATTATTTATCATACCTTTCATACTAGTTATCTTCCTTGGATGTTTTAGTCCTGTGTTAGATGTGCATGCAGAAGGGGCAATACAAGGGAATACTTTTACTGGCTCGGCCTTGCCACAAGCAAATCTGTCAGATGGTACACTAACTCCTGCTTCTCAAGGATCACAAGCAGTGTCACAACAAGAAGGTGCGATAAGCGGATGGAATCCTGTTTCAGTGATTTCATCACTTATTTCATTATTTTTTGGCACTATTGCAGACGTAGTTATTCGAATTGCAGGTTTCTTTGTTTGGCTTCCCGCCGTGCTTTTGAATTTAGTCATTGATATTAGTGTGATAAATATGGGCTCAATTGTAAATAACATGGATGCAATTGAAGGATCGTGGTCTGCACTTCGTGATATATCAAATCTGATTTTTATATTTGTACTGCTCTATGTCTCTATTGCAACAGTACTTCGTCTTTCAAGTTTCGGTACGATGCGTTTGATACGAAATGTAATTCTCGTTGCATTGTTTATCAATTTCAGCCTCTTCTTTACAAAGGTGATTATTGATACTTCAAATCTGCTTGCACTTGAAATGTACAATAGAACAGGCATTGCTGATACAGGAGCTGGGAATAAGTTTTCAGAAGCAATACTCACCGCAACACGCCTTTCTACTATTTATAGTCTTGATACGAGCAATTTACAAGGGAGCGGAGCATTATTTAATGATAGTATTGCGTATAAAGCAGAAGGAGTGCTATCTGATACGACGCGCCTATTACTTATTACCGTTGGAGGCTCCGTATTTTTACTTGTACTTTCATTCGTACTTTTTGCAGCGACGATACTATTTGCAAATCGTTTTGTGACCCTCATTCTCTTAATGGTGTTTTCTCCGCTTGCATATCTGGCAATGATACTTCCACAAACACAAGGATACGCACGTACATGGTGGCATGCGCTTTTTGCACAAGCATTTTTTGCGCCACTTTTCTTTGCTTTGATGTTTGTAGTACTCAAAATCGTACAGAGTGAGTCTTTTGCGCAGATGGCTGTCGTGTCTGGTGGAAGTTTTTCCGATGTCTTTATTAGCGGTTCTGTTGCTTCAGTAGGAATTGTTCTTAATTTCGTCGTTGTCATTATTCTGCTCAATGCATCACTTATTATTGCGCAAAGTCTTGGTATAAAAGGTTCAAGTAGCATAATTACATTAGGAAAGAATATTAAGGGGCGTTTGCTTGCTAATACGGTTGGACGCACTGCACTGGGAAGTATTGCAGCGACAGGTTCAATAACTAGAGGGATTCAGAGAAGATTAGAAAGTAATGCCGTTGGAAGAGGTATTACAGGTTCATTAAAGACACTGAATAGACTTACTGGAGATGTTCCTAGTGGTGTTGTGGGTGTAGTACGTCAAGGGATTAAACGAGGTGTACAATCTGTTGCTGATAGTAAGTTTGGCGGCACTGTTTCATATAAAGATATAAATAAAGAAATCTATACATATAATACAGAAGTAAATGTTGCAACGAAGAAGCAAGAAATCAATTCATTTGCATGGAGGATTGACAAAGAAAAAGATCCGACGAAAAAAGAGGCTCTTAAATCTGAGTTACAAGGTATACTTAATAGTATTTCAGACAAGCAGATTCTAGAAATTGGTAAGAGTAACTTGGTGAAGATGGCAGACATGCTCAAAGATAAGCAAATTGACGCGATAAAGAAGAGCGATGAATTTAGTGAGGCAGATAAGGAAGAGATCAGTAAGGCACGCATTAAGGGGCTTGTTGATGTGTTGGATAACGGGGGTTCTGTAGCTGAGATTAAAGCCGAACTCGCAAAATTCTCTAGTAAAGCAAAAGACGAGTTTATTCCAGACCTTATGCAACAATATCCAGATGCTTATATTGTAGGACCTGAGACTGTTTCTGGAGGTGAATTTGAATCTATGATGAAGAGTAAAGACCTCACTGGTGAACAAAAGAAACAACTATCAGAAAATCGATTTAAAGGAATTACTGAAGCTTTAGGAGGACTTGATGGTAAGGGGTCGGTTAATTCAAAGCGAGTTGAAGAATTGATGGAGAAATTAACACCAAAAGACGTAGCAAATTTGCCTGATATTTTGAAATCAAATGCAGAGTTGTTGAAACATATTACTACCCGTCATATCAAAGCGATGATTGAAGAGGGTATTGAACCAAGTGTGTCAGCAGAAATAAGAAGAAACCTTAAGGCACCTGACCTCACTAGCACGCAAGAAGATAGACATAACGAAATTATTGAGTATATAACTAACGGTTTAGGTAAAGGAATGTTTGCTTAAAATTATGGAAAATATTTCACGAGAACAAATACGAGCGGAGTTTAACAAACTTACACCTGCTCAGAAAGAAGTCTTTCTTTCTGAGGAAAGTGCTCAGGTAATAAGCTTGCTTGGTGATTCATTGCATCTAAATCGTCATTCAAAAGGAATGCTTGCTCTAGAGATGAGTTATTTTGTGCTTGGGTTACGTACCGAAGAAGGTATTGCACGTGAGCTTATGCACAACCTGGAAATAGATACTACTGCGGTAAAGAAAATACTTGATCAGGTAAAGAATACAATTATTACAAAAATGTCTCAGGCGGCTAAAGAAGTACAGATTGACACAGACGAAATCAATGAAGACGGTGACGAAGAAGTGGATCCATATCGTGAGCCATTTGGTAGGGAAGAAGAGCCGGAAGCAATATACAATGAGCCAGAAGAAGAGGAATCACATGAAGAAGAACATATGCCTGAGCACGAAGTATCAGATGTAGAGAATATGCCCCAGTTGACTGATATTGATCAAGAGATCGCAACACTAAAAGGGAATGTGCATGCACTTGAACGTGAAAGTGAAGATGAGTCTGCTGATAATATGACACGACTCGTTGTTGCAAAGAATATAAAAGATATAGAAGATAAAATCGAGAAACTTGAGGCAAAGCGAGAAAATATTATTTGGTCAAAATATTAATTAGATTATATGCGTTGTTCAACAGAAGAACTTGAAAAGCATTTTACCTTGCTTCCAGAAGAGCTGCGCTCGGTTGTGCTTTCATTACCCAAACATGAAGCGTTTAATGAGCTTGCATCAAAGTACTCACTCAATCGTGAACAGCTTGCAAAGGTGATTGATGAGACAGTGCTCGTCGTACTTGGTCTGACAAAAGCGCGCGAATATACACATGAGCTTACAGATGCTCTGCAGATGCCCCGTGTTGAGGTGTATCCAATCGCAACATATATCAATGAACATATATTCAAAGAAGTTCGTGAACATTTAAAACATGCGTATGAAGAGGGGAGGTTTGGTCAAAAAGAAGCGGTCAGTATTCAAGAAACATCAAAAGAAAAAGTTGGACCTGTGCCGGCTACTCCTGTAGAGAAAGAACATGCACTAGAAGAGCCGCGACAAGAGGCGACACCAGTAGCTCCACTTGCCCCACCAATACAGGCTCCAGAGCCAATTGCGATTGATACAAAGCGTATTGATGAAGTAACTGCCCGAGAGGAATTACGTACGGAGCGAAGAAGGGAAGCTGTGCGCCGTTATGAAGATCCAACTATTCAAGATATTTATGAACGATATGCACTTCCTGATCTGCCTGCTTCACCTGCTTCGTCTACGGCATCTACACCAGCTCCTGCATCCATAACGCCACCCATACAAGCAATACCAAAGGAATCGGTGCCAGAAGCTCCTTTGCCCACTATGCCACCAAAACAAGAAAACCCTATTCCAAAACCTCCTTCACCAGTCATGGAGCAAGAAGTGAAAGATGTCTCTGAACAAAAGAAAGAAATTGCCACAATAGCACCTTCACCAGTAGCATCTCCTCAAAAGGAGGCTCATTCTGATACATTGAGCCCTAAAAACAAGGACGGTAGTTTGGTGGATGTACATGCATCTGCAATGAAAGCAAATGAAAAGGTTGCCGGAGACGATGTGTATACTATCGACCCGTATAGAGAGCCTACCACTTAGGTGAATAGGTTGTGGATAGTCTGGAATCTTGGGTTGACTTTTGATGTTCGAAAGAGTATTATATTGATGTGGCTTGGTTGAGGGTGTCTACTCTTAATCAGGTTTTATTATTTAATAATATTTCTTTGTTATGGAAGAAAACAACAATGGAACTCCAATGCCAGCAGGCACAGAGGCTCCAGCAACTGAAGCACCAGAAGAAGGAGCAACACCAGCTCCTGAAACAGAAGCTCCAGCAGCTTAACTATCTCGTAAAAACCCATACGTGAATCCATGTATGGGTTTTTACTTTGCTTTTTAATTCTTAAATTGCTAGTATTTTGTAACAAGTAGACATGCGGGATTAGTTTAGTGGTAGAATGACTGCCTTCCAAGCAGTATACGGGAGTTCGATTCTCCCATCCCGCACAAATATACTGAAATAAATACGGAGTATTTATGAAGATTTATTTGTAGCAGAGATGGGAGAATCGAAAGACGGAGGTCGCGAAGCCCCCGAGCTTGTCGAGGGGTGGTCGAGTCGGGGTCGCGAACACTTTGTATTTTGTGAGCAAAGCGAAACAAAATACTTAGTGATTTGTGACCGATTCTCCCATCCCGCACAAATATACTGAAATAAATACGGAGTATTTATGAAGATGACGTAAACAAAAAACCGCTTCTAGCGGTTTTTTGTTTACGTAAGAAAACTATAAAAACTATTTTACAGCGTCCTTGAGTGCTTTTGCAGCACGGAATTTTGGTACGCGCATTGCTGGAACCTGAATAGGTGCTCCAGTCTGTGGGTTGCGAGCAGTACGTGCAGCACGCTCTTTTGCAGAAAAGATACCAAGTCCTGCAATTGATACTTCATTACCTTTCTTCAATTCATCGGTAATAGTATTGATAACTGCATCAATTGTCTGTTCTGCTTGTACTTTCGTACCTCCGATAATACCATGAATCACTTCAACAAGTCCTTGCTTATTCATACTCTTATAAGACTAACTGGTAATTTTGAGCTTGCGCTCAACACTTCTCCTAAAAACATTATATAGTAAGCCACTTTTTGTGCAATAGGGTTGTGTATAATGATAAAATATTGTCTTATCAATATTGAGGGATCGAAGATGCTCGTATAATACCCTTTTATTATCGAGCGTACTCTATTGTTCTATTCTCGCGAATGATATTTACCTTTATTTCTCCTGGGTATTTGAGCTCTTGTTCAATACGTACCGCCATAGCACGGGCAAGTTGTTTTGCCTCAACATCGCTTACTTTTTCAGGAACAACGAATACGCGGATTTCTCGGCCTGCTTGTAATGCATATGCTTTTTCCACACCATCAAACGATGTAGCGATGGTTTCAAGCTCTTGGAGGCGCTTGAGATAGTTTTCTACGCTATCACGGCGTGCACCAGGACGAGCGCCAGATATAGCATCAGCTGTTTGTACAATTCTTGATTCAAGTGTTTCGTAGGGATATTCTTCATGATGTGCTTCCATTGCTTTAATTATCCTTTCATCTGCACCAAACTTCTGAAGAATACGGCGTCCGATTTCAACATGCGTTCCTTGTACTTCATGATCAAGTGCTTTTCCAATGTCATGTACCAATGCACCTGTTTTTGCAATAGCCACATCTGCGCCAAGTTCTTCTGCAATGAGGCCTGCAATATGTGCCATTTCAATTGAGTGCTGTAATACGTTTTGGCCATAGCTTGTTCGGAAGTATAATCGCCCAAGGATGGATACTATTCGTGGGTCTAAGTTGTAAATACCGCATTCATACACTGCTTGTTCACCTTTTTCTTTTATCGTTTTATTGACTTCTTTTTGTGCTTTTTCAACCATTTCTTCAATACGTGCTGGCTGGATTCGTCCATCAAGGATGAGGTTTTCTAATGCAATACGTGCAACATGTCTACGGATAGGATCAAAAGATGAAATGATAATAGTGCCTGGTGTGTCATCTACGATGACCTCAACACCACTGGCACGTTCAAACGCTTTGATATTTCGTCCTTCTTTTCCAATGATTTTTCCTTTTATGTCATCTGAAGGTAATGAAACCGTCGTTGACATGACATCTGACGTTACAGAGTTGGCGAATCGTTGGATTGATGTAGTAAGTATCTCTTGTGCTCGGCGGTCGAGCTTTTCAGTATTTGTTTGTTCAAGTTTCTGCATACGCACAAGCAAGTCTTCTTCAGACTGTTTTTCAATAATCTTCATGAGCTCATTGCGCGCATCATCTTCTGATAGTCTACTTACTTTTTCAAGCTCTGTTTTTTTCTGCAGTTCAAGTGCTTCTGCTTTTTCTCGAATTGCTTTGATTTCAGCGACACGTTCTTTTACATGCTCAACTTCTTTATCAATATCAAGCTGGCGTGTATCAAGCAACTCTTCTTTTTTGATAAATCGCTCTTCTGTTTTCTTTACTTTTTCTTCACGCTCTTTTAATTCAGCGCGAGTCTCTTCTAAGAGCTCTGTAGCTTTTTTTTCTGACTCTGATGTAATACGTTTTGCTTCTTCTTTTGCTTCAAGCATCATCTGCTTGATTTCAAGCTCCATTGAGCCTCGTTTTCCAAGGGAAATGATAAGGCGCAAGAAATAGCCACCCACAGCACCAAGAAACGCTGCAATAAGTACTATAAGTAATATGAGTTTTAATGACATGGTGATTGCTCACCCTCTAATCTATGGCGATATGTATAAAAGTATTGTATTGATTAAGCATAGTTTCTACTTTCAGACAGGTATTATGGAATAAAGGGTGTTTAAATTACAAATAAATAACTCCTCTATACTACTAGATTTTTGTCAAATTGTCTAATGATGGTATATTTTTATGAGCGTAATAAAAATACCCCTCATAAAAGGAGTATTTTGTTAAATTAGAGTACTGAATCTACGATACCGTATGATTTTGCTTCATCAGCGGTCATCCACTTATCTCGTTCCACGTCTTTTTCAATTTGTTTTACTGGTTGACCGGTGTTCTTAGCGAGCATTTTGTTGAGCCGCTCACGGAGTTTTAATATTTGTCGTGCGGTGATTTCTATGTCAGTCGCTTGTCCTTCGGCACCTCCGATTGGTTGATGCACCATGATTTCTGCGTTTGGAAGTGCGTAGCGTTTTCCTTTTGCACCTGCAGAAAGAAGCATTGCACCACCACTTGCTGCCATGCCGACGCATACAGTAGATACATCTGGCTTGAGATGGTTCATGGTATCAATCATTGCAAGGGTAGCCGTCACTGATCCACCTGGTGAGTTGATGTAGAGTGAAATATCTTTTTTTGGATCTTCTTGTTGTAAAAAGAGAAGCTGGGCAATGACAATGTTAGCAGTGTGGTCATCAATGGGGCCAGCAAGAAAGATAATACGGTCACGAAGAAGACGCGAATAAATGTCATACGCGCGCTCGCCAAATTGTGATTTTTCTATAACGGTTGGAATAAGCATACTATTTTTATTTTTAAAAAAATTACTATACACAATAGTATAACAGGAAATGATGTATTTGACAATATCTCAGTTATGTTACCATTTTCTCCGTTCCAAAAACGAAAAGACAGCTTCGTTGGTGAGATAGAAAAACCCGACAATGATACATTGTCGGGTTTATAGATTCTTACTTTCTTTGGCGTAACAGGGACACTATGTTTAGCGTATCATCAAGCCATTCATTCTCCACACATTTCCTCAGTATTGTCTCCAATTCCTCGGTTGTGAGTGTGCGCTTGAGCAATTCCGCCGTCTGGCGCGCGTAACCAAGCTGTCCATCCTCCACATATTTCTGTATGAGTGTGGAAATTATTTCTATGTCCATTTTTACTCCTTTGTTTAGGTTCTGGTTTTTCTATAGGCTCTAGACTAGCTAACACATGCTAAACTAGAGAATATGTTGAAAAGAAAAGCTCGATTAGGAAAAAGTAAAATCAAGAAATTGGTGGAATGTTTTGTTGCAGATGTATCAGCAACAC
>Ga0100403_1004013_pt1 | contig 10643 bp, 12 predicted proteins | sample CryGeymet201501t_FD_83663 | JGI IMG/M metagenome (GOLD analysis project Ga0100403, IMG submission 83663) | Groundwater microbial communities from Crystal Geyser aquifers in Utah, USA - Crystal Geyser metaG 2015-01t | ecosystem: Environmental > Aquatic > Deep subsurface > Groundwater | place...
AAACAACCTCCTCCTCTGCCTCCTGCTCCGGTATTCCCTGCTCCGTTACCCGTACCTCCCTCGCCTCCCATTCCCGAAGCGTCTATCATAGGCGCCGCGGACGAAGTTAAGGTTACATCTCCTTGCGAGCGCAATAAAATAATAGTTCCCGTGCTGTTAGGATTTGAAAACGTCAAAGCTCCACTTCCTGTTATTGAAATAGAGGTATAGTTCTTAATAAAAATTTTTGCCGCTCCTAAGTCTAAATCCGTCGTTCCCGAAGTAATTGTAAGAGCGCCGTCTAACCCGTCGCCTCCAAATTTTAAATCAGAATCCGTAACAATTCCGATAAGATTAGAGCCGTCTAAAGCAGGTAAAGCCGTTCCCGAAGCCCTCACGATTTTCCCTGATACTGCCGCGTCTGAAACATCATCAGCCGTAACATATTTATTTAAATTTGACGGAGTCCCCGAAGAACCAGCCAAAGCGTCTTGTATGTCTTCGGTTATCATCTGGTCGTATCTTGGGAAAAAATCTATTTTGGTAGTGCTTTTGGCTATCCCTAAAGAAACCTCTTTTGTTCCGGTTGAAGTAGCAAATCCTCCGGCTGTGTTTGAAGCAAATACCTTTCCTGCCGTAAATATGGCAGACGCCGCCTCGTGTTCCCCTAAAACAGTAACTCCGCCGGAAATAGCATTTCCGTCAGTCCCGGCGCCTCTTGTAATACCTAATTTAACATTTTCAACCGAAGCGACTGTATCCGCGTCGCAAAGTTTCCATTCTTGGTCAACGGAATCAAGATAAACTAATTGGTCTATTGTTACCGTTTCTCCGGCGTTTCCCGGAATAACAAGAGGAGCATTGGTTATAGAACCTAAAGCCGCGGCGTCTAATTCTTGTTTACGGACTAATTCTGTCGCGGAAACTGCCGCCACGGAAGAAACCGGAGCCAAGCTGAATGTTTGTAAAGCCGCCCAAGTCTGTGCGTTATTTATATCCCCGAATTGAGCGAGGGAATAAGGGTCATTTGTTACTATAACCTCCGCCCCGGACTGGAAAGCCAAACCCGTTGAAGACCCGGCATAAGGCGTAGAGGCGTTTAAATGCCTGCCATTTGTGGCAACTGTTAACGTTGCCGTGTCGTCAGTGGCGGTTGAAATCGCGGTGAATTTTATTATTTCAATACTATCTCCCTGTTTTATGACGATACAGCCGAAAGTCCCGAAATTTGCCGTAGTCAAATTGTTCCCTTTATGGTCTTGGAGTTTTTTTAAAACGACTGAAGTAGCCGTCGCGGTAAGAGGACTTTTAAGTGTTGATTTTAGTGCTTTAACGATGTAGTGTGCCAAAATAGTTTTATATTATTTGATAATTATTCCTTAATTATAACATTTTTTTAATCATTTTTCTACTTACTGATAAACAGATCGTCTCCTATTTTTCTGTCGGACGGTTCGTCGTCTATCCACCACGCCAATAATTGAAACTCGTTTTGATCCCCTGAAATAGTGAATTGGGGCTGAAATTCAAACCAACTGACCGGCTTAAATCTTGAAAACACAAAGAATTTATTTAATTCTTCCGCTTTCATGTCCGCGCCGCCCAAAGAACGGGATCCGTAAGGGTGAGTTCCAAATGAAACATCATCATTAACCGCGTACGTCTTTATTGTCCCTCCGTCTATTTCAAACTCGGTTTCTGTTTTCGCTCCCTCCTCCTCAAAATTCTGCTTTACGTCAACGATAGTTGCCTCATTAAGTCTGCCGATAAGTCCGAAGATACCGTGTCTTTTATATCTTAAATCATGCTCTCCGTGGTAAAGCCCGAAAGCTATTTTTGCCTCGATAGGAGTAGTTAGGTCGCTTCTGCCGGTAAAAAGTTCGAATGTTTCCGCTGTTGCCGAATGATGTCCATACTTAACCCCGTCAATTACCGAAATACACGAAATAGGCAAGTATTGCGGCGGTTGGAAATACCCCTCGATCATGTCCAAAATTATCAATATACCGTCAACCACGCTTACTAAATAGATAGCCCGCTCCAAGTAATAAAGACGTATATTAGTCATATCAATTCTCTCCAAAAGACCCTCTATGTCATCGGAAATAGTCCTGATCTCGTCAACCCCAAGCACTTCGTTTGAGGTAACTCTTTGAATGGTTTTATCCTGCGCGACATAAATAGCGTCGTCCTTGTACTTCGCGACAGCCATTGGCAAAGCCCCTTTCCTGTCTCCGGTCTCTACTTTCTCAACATCAACCCAAAGACTATAAGCGTTCACTCCCGCAGATTTCGTAACTTTGTACCACCCGTCAGCGTCAGATACCCACAAAACATTCTTCCTAACTACGGCGGCGGTAAATTTTCCGTCTATGCGAAGAAGAATAGCGGTTAAAGCCGTTCTGTCGACTGGCTCCGGTTGCGTAAAATTAAATCCCGTAGCCAATGAATAAGTCTCAATATGTGAAAAATACATCGATGGTGAATCGTAAGAACAGATGATAATATGATTTTTATAATTCACCACTACGTCAATATCAAAAGTTGACGCAATTACGTTGGAGAATTTAACCGGCTTGGCTATTATAACATCGTCAGCAACCGGAGTTGTGTCAAAAGTTCCCGAGATAGAGAGAGTTTGAGCGGTAGGATCGTTATTTTGCGATTCTTCCGAATTGGCTGTCGCCGCCGTCCCTATAAAATGAAGCAGTGTTTGGGCTGTTACGTTTCCGGCGTCAAACCCCTGTTGCAGGCAAGTTCCGTCCGCTGTCGGCAAAACCACGGAATTTGATGTTGCCGATTCTACGTCTCCGATAGCTCCATTCCAAACGTAAAGATGAGGAGATCCGTCAGAAATTACCAAGCGTTTTTTAACGATATCAGTAGTCGTATTTATATCAACGAATGTCGCAAAAAAACACCTAATAACATCAGAATCAAGAGCGGTATAAATAGTTCTCCATACATCGTTATACTTAACCTGTACCGTCTGCCCGAATATTCTAATCGGTCTTTCCCCGCTTAAAGCGTCTTTCCAAACAAACTCCGAATGAACACCCAAAGAACCCGAAGCTGCGACTCCGTCATTTTCTATTCCGTCCCTTGTATATATTTTCCCACCCAAAACCAAGACATTTTTTGAGGGATAAACCAAATTAACGTGAGGTATCGTACTCACATCTTTTCCCTCATTGTACCCTTTAAAATCTTTAGCGATCATTTTAATCAACTGCTACGTCGTCATTTTGTAATGAAAACTGCTCATAATCTGAACTTATATCTATCTCCGGAGACTTGGAATAAGACAACGGCTCCTCATCCGAGGGGTGTTTTTCGTTATAGTCGTTGTAAGCGTCCAGCAATTCCGCCTTAAAATCAATATCATGTTTGAACGAAGAAGCCCGCTCAACAAGCAGACAAAGCTCGTAGTGTAATATGCGTCCCGCGTCCCTGTCAAAATTGATCTGGTCTCCCGCGCTATTATCCATAGTTGACTGCCACAACACTCCGGCAGAAGTGGCGTAAGGGTAGTTTGAATAATAATCAAAGTAGAAAGGATCGGTCTTTTGTATGGTGAAGTTATCAATTATTAAATTAAGGGTCTGACCGGAAACCGCCGTACCTATCACTTGCCACTCAACAATCGCCTCCGAATCGGGACTTCCCGTTTCGCTCGCGTTGTCAATGTTGAACCTTATTAAATTCCACCCGTTAATAAAATAGTCCTCTATGTCATCGGCGGTTGTTATAACCGAATAATAATTTCCGGTACTCGAAAGCAATCTGACCTCTATTGAGAAAAGCTTTGTTTTGTCATCAATATAAGTCGGCAAACTGGCAATTCCTTTCAAATAATCCGATATATCTTTTGCCGTGATTGTATCTGAAAGCGTAACACCGGCGTCAGTTATGGAAAATTGTATTGCCCCGCCCCCTTGAATATAATTATGTTCGTTCAAAGAAGCCGAACCTCCCGACTTCGTACCCAAAGAGTTCATGGCATCAATGGTTGTCGAGGATTTGGCTCTATTGTGGTTCAAAATTACGAACCTGACCCCGTTTATGTATTCAAGGGTGAATTTGTCATCCGGTAAGTTCTTATAAAAAATAGGAGGAGGTATATATCCGTATTTTCTCTTTTCTATGCCTAAAACAGCGTGTCCCTCATTTGGATAAAGAGCCGCCGGAGCAAGAACATCAGAGGGAGCATAGTAAGTATAAAGGTCTTGCGCGACACCTCCGTAAATAGGCTGTCTTCTTTTTAGCGTAGTCGGGCGAATTTTGTCCAAGACTTTATTAACGGCGCGTACGATAAAAGAATCCCACTCAATAGAAAGTGAAGATCCGCCCTCAAATTCAGATTTGACGTCCCCTATCAATGTCACGCTTGAAATCATTTTATTATTTTTTTAGATTGACTAATTTTCTCCAAAGACCATAAATACCCATTAAAGTTCCGCCTATTGTACCGAGCAATGTCGCCAATTCCCCTAATTGGAAAAGCAGCGACTTTATTTGGAAAATAATCTCATCCGCAATGCTATCCGCCCCGGCATTGAAAAACATCGCGAATGCTCCAACGGAGACAGCGAAAGCGAGAATACCTTTGGCGGTTCTTGAAAACTTTTCCGGGTTATCGCTTGATTTGAAAAAATTAAGTATTTTTTGCATAAAATTATTGGTTAATACGACCTTTGTAGTGAATTTTTAATCCAGCCAATATCCGATTTCATCTCCGAAATATCAACTTTGATAGTTGTTATGTTGTGGTTGAAAGTATTGTTCAAAAGATCCATTCTTGCCGTTAAATATCCTGAAATAGCGAATAAGCCAGCAATTATAATTCCCATTATCCAGTAAAACGTCTTGCTTTTTATGTATCCATTACCTTTCTCCATAAAGTTATTCATTCGCCTATAATAATTACTTCGTTATTAATTTTCACTTATTACGTTTATAAAATTGAAACCGTCACCATCTCCAGCTATTACAACCGTAAAGGTTCCACTTGATGTGAATTTACAAACTGTATTTGCTCCGTTTGTTGATTCTTCGCCTCCTCCTGCCGCACAATTTATCGCCCCATAATTAGCAGTTACCCAACTGATTATTACAACTCCGTCTCCTCCAGCCCCTCCTGTTCCAACGGGGTTTCCCGATGAACCACCTCCTCCACCGCCCAATCCATCTGTGCCAACACCACCCGTGCCTGATGAAGCACCGTTTCCCCCACCACCAGCACCACCTGTGCCTAAAGTTATTGGAGGTTGATAAGCTGAAGCTCCGCCTCCTCCTGCGTAAGTAACAGAAGAACCTGTTATTGAATTTGCTATTCCTGCGCCACCATTTCCTGCGGTGGTGTTGCCCACCGAATCAGCTCCATTTGCTCCCGCTCCACCACCACCTGCTGCGGGGTAGGTTGACGCACCATTATGACTTGTTCCGCCATTCCCTCCTTGGCTTCCTGTTCCTCCCGGATGGTCGCCTGAACTTGATGGTCCACCACCAGAACCAGAACCTCCATTTATTCCATTTGTATCATTAGCTGGTGCGCCTCCACCACCAGTGGCTGTTATTGAACCAAAAACACTATCATTTCCATTACCTGCAGTCCCAGCAGGATTTACTGCACCTGCCCCTCCCGCACCAACTGTAACGGTATATGTTTGGGCTGTTACGGTAAAACTTGCATTATATTGGAAACCCCCTGCGCCTCCTCCGGCTGATGCCCCTCCACCACCGCCGCCAATAACAAGAACCGCCATTGAAGACGTGGCATAAACTTTTTTAACTTCAAGAATTGAAATTCCGTATATAAGACAAAGTATTAAAAATATATTTATTATTTTTTTCATTTTTCCATTGTAAAATTAGGAACTGACCATTTTTCAGTAATTGGGTCTAAAACCGCATCAACCGTTGGTTTAGGCGCACGATATACATCTTTAACTTTATCGTACGTAAAACCCTTGCTTGGAAAGTTCTTTTTTTTACGTCCATCTTTATATGCTTCCTTCCAGTTGGCAGGATTGCCTACACGCCCAGAGTTTATAAATTCTGGGCTTGCCACTATAACTCTTAAAACAACATCATTATTATCTAATTCAGCAAAATAAGTATGTTCTTTAATGGGTTCTGGTGTTGCAACGGGTGCACCAAAATAAGTCGCACTTGCTACCCCCACAATTCCTATTCCAATAAGCAATTTAAGCCACTTAATTTTTATCCACCCCCAGATTCTTTTCATTTTATTAGGAGATAATAAAGCATCTAAAAACCTCCCCATAAAAGGTTGTTTATTAGAAGGATTTTCGGACCATTCAATTAGTCTGTCTTCCTCACATTGCTTGCACACTTTAGTTATTTTTAAATCATCAGTCATTTATAGTGTAAAACACAAAAAGATTTAATATAGTTGGACTTGTACTATTCACAACAGCAGGAGTTTCAACTGTGAAGTTTAGAATTGAATTAGCCGCTATGCTGGCATTTGAGAATGTGGTTGTCGATGTTTCTCCCGAATCACATCCTATTCCGGCAAGTCCTAAACCTGTACTGTACATAACATCAGTTCCGGCTGTGTTTGGACTGGTTCTTTCGTCTATCTGAACAGTTGAGGAAGCGGTTGTGGAGTTTGAAGTACAGCTTATCTGTGTAATCGTTATGGCTTTGTTTATTTTATGCTGTATGAATCTTCCTGTAGTCGTGGACATAGTGGAAGAAGCGATGTTTACACTGAATGATTTTGTATAGAGTTCAGAATCAACGTCTAAAGTTCCTGACGAATAGGTGAGAGAGCGTCCGTCTGTTGCTTTTCTGACAAGACCCTCGGAATCAATATAAAGCATACCCTCCGAGATACTGGTAATAGCAAGTCCGGCTGAAGATGAAAAACCGGCGGTTGTAATTCCTCCCGAGAAAGTTGAAGTCCCGGAATCCCCGACAATGGTTGTTGTCGCCGAACCGCCCACTCCAAAACTATTCCACGCGTCCACCCCCCAAAATGTTGATGAAGCCGTAGTTGATGTCGCGACAATCTGCCCTACGGTCAATAATCCCTGTAATGTCGGGTCAGCGCCGAGATTCACGCTCCCAGTGAAAGATCCCGACACCGCCAAATCTCCTGTTATTGATACGTTCCCTCCGCTTGCTACCGAAAATAAAACGCTTTCCGTTGAGCTTGCTATCTCAAATAAAGGATTACTCTGACCGGATTGACCCTGTATCGCTAACGTAGCGTATGGAGTTGTCGTGCCTACTCCCAACCCCCACGAAGAAACTACGGTAGAAACCTTGCTCGACAAAACGCGCCAGATATTCTGTCCAAAAACAGTATCAGCCAGCGCAAAAGGGGCTGACAAAAGGAATGTTGCTATTAAAGAAATTGCTATGTATTTTTTCATATTAGAAAAAGTATTGAAATGTTACACCCTCCCCGGAAACAACGGCGTCAATATATATTTCATAGAGATCACGGATATTCTCTATAACGAGAGAGCTTCCGGCTGACAAAGGCGTTCCCTGCCGGGTCGCCAAAGCCGCGACAACGGTCGAACCCCCCACGACGATATAGTCTCCGTTATCAACTTCGGCTGTTATAATGACTTTTCTCGCCGGAGTGGACGAGGTTACAAGGCGCACAGCCGTTCCCGCCGTTGTAACTATTTTTCTTCCGTTCCTTACGTTTGGATACATATTTTTTAAATCATTTAATAATAATAATCACAATCTTATGCTTGCTCCCGTTTCACAAGAATAGGAGCAAACTAAAACTGCGTTAAATAGAAAGGTCTTGGCACCAAACACCCGCCTCAAAGTCCCAATTACCGAAGTAAGTAGAGGAAGCCTCCGCGTTGGTAATGTCATCAAACAGCACATTAAGAGTTTCATCGTTCCCAAGAACAAACGAATTGCCGGTAGCTCCCTTAACAACCTGCGTTGTAGTGGTAGCGATAGTTGATGTAGCAATCACGTTTGCTGTTGGAAGCGTGCCTGATGTGGTTGTTCCTATTGATAACTGCAACGAGGGAGAAAACGCGGAGCTTTTGGCATAAACATAAGCCGTATCAGCGTCGCAATATTTCTTACCCGTCGTGTTGGTGTAAATAGTAGTCGGAGTTCCTGTTGAGGAAACCGAGAATGTCCCGCCTACAACCAATCCGTCAACGGACTGCGCGAATGTTGAAGTGCCTGTAACGTCTAACGTTCCTCCAACGCTTACGTTAAGACTTGTCGGATAAGTGCTTACCGTTGTCCCGACTTTCCTCCAAATATCAACCATTTGGCTTGTCGAGGGTATGCCGACAGTAAGAGCAACGCCGAGCGCCGCTCCAGCGACAACTCCGACTATTCCAAGAGCTTTTTTTGATCTTGATTTCATCATATTAGTCCTTGAAATAAATATAAGAAACGCCCTCGCCCGACACAGCCGCGTCAATATATAGCTTATTTACGTCGGTAACATTGAAGATATACGATCCTCCGGGAACGAGGACTATGCCTCTTTCCGCGCCAGCCGTCGCGACAACCGTTGAGGCGCCTACCGCTATGTTGCCCGTATTGGCGACCCTTGCTTGAACAATCACCCTGCGGCAAGCAATGCTTGACGAGGACAACTGCAAAGCTGTTCCGGCTGTTACGTTTGATTTTACTCCATCACCGACTGTTCTAAATGAGTTCTCTATATCAGCCATGAAATTAAAACTTAATGCTAATGTGGGGGGGCTAAAGCCCCCCCCCCCCGCGACTTTTAAGAAGTTGCTTGCGAAACGAGAATTCCTTTACCCGACACGGCGCCAATTCCGTAAGCGGCGCGACCTGTGTAGGAAAGTATCCACTTGTCCTGATTGATTTCCGGAGTTGCGACCATTGGAGATAGCCATGAAACATAATATGCCTGAAATGATGTTTCCGGCATACCACCCAAAGCCGCCAAATACCAGAAGAATTTTAGAGTAGAATCCGCTACGTCCAGCGCGGTTACGTCAAAATCCACAACCAAGTGCTTGTACTTGCCTTTGTAAGTGTTCTTTACTCCGGCATTAGAGTTTCCTGTCCCCTCAATCGCTTCGGGGCTTGAACTGCCGAGAAGACGCGCGACCCTGTTTACCATAGTAGCCGCCGGGCTGGTGATTATGGTATTCGGCTTCATTTTAATTCTCATCCCGTAGTTGTCCATTACGTTGTATGAGAAGAAGTCTTCCGCTGATTCCAATGCCGTCTCCGAAAACGACGGCGCTCCCGACAAAATGTTCGAATAAGTAGTGGAAGAATTTTTTAGAGTATGTCCCGTGTCAAACACGTCCTGACCGTCTCCGGTAGTAGTGTTAATGGTAAAGCCTCCATTATCAACAAAGGAAGTCCCTATTTTGCCGATAAAATTCCTCATGTCCAATTCGATCTTGCCAACCACGTCAGACGCCGTTGATGTGGCGTATTCAGCCAATTTATGAGCGGTAAGGGCTTTGTATGCCTCCCCCGAAACCAAGCGGGTTACCGAAATGGTTTTTCGGATAATTTCTTTGTAATAGCCCTCTGCCACTCCTTTCTGGACTGACGTTTCGCCCTGAACTTTCTGTTCGGCGAATCTCTCACGATCCATTTCCTGCACTCTTTTTCTATCTACGCTCCAGTCCCCCGTTTCTTTGTGGAAGATTTGTCTTACGTCTCCTCCCGGACGCATGACTTCTTTCACAAATGACTTCTTGATGAGGTCTTGAACCGCGGGAACTGCCATTGTGCTAATCAACATAAGTTTTTATTTTTAGGTTAATAATAATTAGTCAGCTTGGTACCAGAACAAGGTAATCGTAAGCGCTCCGGCAGTTACCAAAGTAAAGTCGGAGGCTGAAGTAATGTGGACATCAGGTACGACCGCCGCTGTGTGCCAAAGAGTTCCTGACGGCGCTCCCAAGTCGCAACCAGCCGTCGCTGTGGTAAATACTGACGGAGTTCCCGTGTTGTAACGATCTACGTCACCGTCGACATCTCCAACTGTAATCACCGCCGAAGTATCCCCGGTGAATCCGGTTATTCCCGTAACCAAACATCTATCAAATACTGCTCCTGCTGGAATAGTGCAGCCAAGAGCCAAAGTTCCGAGGGTTGAACCTCCGTCGGTAAACTCGCTGTAAGAAATAGTTTGCTGATATGAGACCAATCTAAACTTGTCTCCGCTTCTCTTGAATTTACCGCGAACAGCCGTACTTGAAACAAACTGCGTTATCTCAAAACATTTCTGATTTTCGTCATCGACATTTACACCGTCTTCCGAACCCAATGAAACAACCTTTCCCTCGTAAGAAGCTGTTGGGGTTCCTGTTTCTACCGGCGCCTCAAATTCGGCTTCTTCGTGGAACTCTGCTACCGCCACCATTTTAGTGCTGGCGTAGTCCGTATCACCCGAAGCTATTGTCTGTTGAATAAGACCAATCAACTGCGATCTGGGCGTAGTTGATGTCGCCAACGCTAACTGACCAGACGAGTTTAGATAAACCACGTCATTGAAAGCGAAAGCTGTCGAAGCAGGGGCAAGATAAGCCCCTATCTTGACTTCACCCTTAACTTGTTTTATTTCTGCCATGTTAAAAAATAAAAGTTAATAATAAAAAAACGCTGTTTTTGACAGCGCTGAAAGGCAACGCTGTCGTTGCCTCTCGCTATTC
>Ga0100403_1004014_pt1 | contig 10641 bp, 8 predicted proteins | sample CryGeymet201501t_FD_83663 | JGI IMG/M metagenome (GOLD analysis project Ga0100403, IMG submission 83663) | Groundwater microbial communities from Crystal Geyser aquifers in Utah, USA - Crystal Geyser metaG 2015-01t | ecosystem: Environmental > Aquatic > Deep subsurface > Groundwater | place: USA...
AGGGCAGGGAAGCACAGCAACTCTTACTTTTGCTGTTGAGGCTCTACCTATAGTTATAAATATAACATCATCGAAACCAAACGGATATTATACTGTTGGAGAATCTATTCTAATTCAAGTTGAATTTAATAAAAATATTTTAGTAACTGGAACTCCAATTTTGAATTTATCTACGACTAGTCCTGGTATAACAGCACTGAATTACACAACTGGTTCTACTACTTCAAGCTTAGTTTTTACTTATACAGTTGCATCGGGTAACTCCTCTATCGATCTCAGTTATGTAGCCAATTCATCTTTGCAATTGAATGGAGGAACAATAAAAGATAGCTTAGGAAATGATGCCAATTTAATTTTACCTAATCCTGGATCTGCAAATAGTCTTTCTGCCAATAAAGCTATAGTTATTGATACAAACATTCCAGTAATCTCCTCTGTCTCTCCTGCATCAAATACATCTGTAAATAATGTTTTGGTTAGTTATAGTTTATCGGAGACTTGTTTTTCAGGTAGTACTACTTGGACTCGAGTATCAGGGAATCCAGATGCACTTTCACCTCAAATTAAATCCTGGACTGGATCTGAATTGAATAGTGGAGCCCATCCCAATATTGCTCTTACAAATAGTCCTACACTTATTGACGGAGCAGTATATGATATTAGTTTTACTTGTACAGATTTAGCTGGCAATATTTCTGCGACTGTAACAAACAATACAATAAGTTACTCTCCAGGAGTTTTACAAGTTATTTCTGCGGAAACTTTAGACACAGATAATAATGGCAAAATAGATAGTTATAAAATTACTTTAAATAAACCAGTTCTTGATTCAACCTTTCCTGGGTATGTTTCTAATGCAATAGGTGCAGTAACAAATCAGTGGTTAATCGCAGGTTATACAAATGTAAGAATGATTCATGGAACAGCAGTTACTTATGCGACTGATGTTATAAATGATACCGTTATTTACTTGAAGTATGATGAATCTCCATTGGAGTGCTCTGCATCAACCCAAGTTGGCTGCGATACTTCGGCAAAGCCAAACTTGACAACAACATCTACACCTCAATTGCAAGATTATACTACAACTCCGATAGGCCAAATTTTTACCCTTAGCGTTACTGAATCTGATGGTGCTAGACCAACCTTAGTTGGAGCAAGGTCTTTAGGAGCTAATTTAGTTGACGTATTTTTCAGTGAGACTGTTGATCTAGCTTCATCTCAATTAGTTACTAATTATTCAATAGACTTGGGAATTTTAATTTCTAATGCAGTAAGAGATGCAGTAAATACTAATATAGTTCATTTAACAACATCTAATCAAGTAGGCGGAACCATTTATACTTTAGTTGCTAATTCAAATATAACTGATCTCTCTAATTATAGTTTAAACAATCTTGCTAGCCAAGCAATCTTTAGTGGCTTAGTAAAGCCAGTTATATCTAGCTTAGTTGCAAGCTCGGCTACTACTCTAACACTTACATTCAATGAAAGTATCGTTGCCAGTTCTATTGAATGTGCGTCCTCCTTATCTTGTAATAGTATTTTTTCCAGTGCAGGTTCCTTGCCGATATTGTATGCAGTTTCCCAAGCTGGCATAGGAGTTAATTCTAGTATTTTTACCTTAACTGTAAACCCTATGATAGAAGGTCAGTCTTATACTCTAACAGTTATACAAGATACTGCTCAATCTGTAGCAAGTGCTGAAAAGATAGGAAATATTAATAACTCTGCCACCTTCCAAGGTGACGGTAGACCTTCAGTTAATATTAGTCTTGATACAGCTACACAATGTCCAGGTTATTTGACTGCTAATGGAGTTGCTAGACGGGTAGTAGTTCAATATGACCAAGCAGTAAGCCAGGGTGGAGGTTTAAATGCTGCTGATAATCCATTGAACTATGCTATCACTGGTTGTATTACTGGAGTGGCGGATTGTTCTTCTGGTTCTCCTCAGGCATCTGCAAGCTCTGTTACCTATCTAGGTGCGAATAAGTATGGAATTGATTTCACTGCCAATTTTGATACAGATTCAAGTCAGTACCAACTCTCCGTTCAGAATGTTAATGATACAACTGGTAATACCATACCTCTTCCTGGAAATGTTTCTTTTCAATGCGGAACAGATTTAACTCCTCCTAGTTTGATAAACATATCTGTCGTGACTGCAACTGCGGGTGCTACGGTTTTAATTTTAAATTTCTCAGAAAGCTTAGATAACGTAACTGGAAATACAAACGGCAACTATAAATACGATCTCAATGCCTATGGATTTGGATTAAATTCCGCTGCTGTTCAAACGAACACTTCCCAGGTAAGACTAACATTTACTCCAGGTATTCCAAATGGTGGACATCAATTGAGAGTTCAGAATGTCCAAGATCTCTCTGCTAATGCTATCCTAGATAATGATATTAATAACGTGCAACCATTTATAGTAAATGCTCCTGTAGGATTTGTGGGCGGCCCAGTATTCAATGATCCCTTTGCTGATGGAACACCAGCAGGAAGTATAATCATATATGATGGTAAATTGTATTTAGGTGCAGATATATCAGGATCAAAACTTTTTGAAACTGATTTTGGACTTACAACTGCTCAAACAATAACAATGGATGCCGATGGAACATTCGGCTTGCCCTATGCTAGTTTCAATGGATACAATTCTTCCTATAGCGGTTGTAGTAGTCTATCTTATCCGTCTAGTTGCTCTCCCAAGCAAGCAATTAGTGGCGTAGATACAATTTATGCTGCCTGTGTAGGTGGAACATCAAGTCCTAAGATGACTGGAACAGAATGTACGGCAGCTAGCGGAGTAGAGTATTTTTTCCTAGGTGCATTGAATACTATGGGCTATTATAGATCCTTTTGGTATACGAGCACTAAGTCTTCGACCAGTACTGTATTTCCTTTTACAGAAGAATGGTCAGGTGATGCGGGTGGATCTGCTGCTTATAGATCATCCAATATGCTTATCTTCAAGGATCAGCTTTTTGTAAACTTTGGTGCTGAGCTGGGTGGTGGTGGAAGAGGTGGTAGAATTTGCATGAAGCCTTCTGGTTGTTTGGATGGAACAGCTTTTAAAGGGAAGGTGAGTCTTGCAAATTTTGCTAGAATTAAACGAATTGGAGCAAATGGATCAAACTCACTTCGTAACGGTGCATATAATGGTGTAACAGGTTATAGCGGAAGCAGTACAGATAGCCAGGTATTGAATGCAATTAATACTATGTATGAATATGATAATGATGGAGCTGGAGGCAATGAGTCTCAGCTTTATCTGGCAAATGGTGGGTTCTACACAGGAACACTAGGTAGTGCTAGAACAAGCAACTCTGATGGAGGAATCGTACGAAGTGTTCTAGCATATTCTTCAAGGGGTAGTTTACCTGCGGATTGTCCTAGTAACTCATCAGGTTGTTCTACTTATTGGGAAGATATAACGCCCGATAGTAATACAAAATGGAATTCCTATCTTTCGATTCCACTTCCTCAAAACTCTGCTGTAACTGGTGCAGGGAATTGTGGCACGAGTATAATTGAAATGGATTGTGTCTTACCTTATAATTTGGTCGTTCCTTCCCTAAAAGCAATTCCTTATATGCGAGCAGCACCGAATGGTGATTTGTATATGATCAGAAATGCTTGTAGCACAACATCTCTTTGTAGAAATGGAGCAACTTGTGATTTTCGAACAGAACGGCAAGTATGCCCTAAAGGTTCCGAAGTTCCACAAATTTGGATGCTACCTAAGGGTACGACTGCTACTCCCAAGGGAGCTAATGATTGGATATTGGTTGCAGAAAACAGCACTTCGGGGAAATCAAATATGGGTTATGCGAATAATAGCCATTTGAGTCTACTGGACTTTGTAGGGAATACATTATATGTGGGTTATGATAATGCAACTAATGGTGCCAATATATGGAGAGTGGATATGACAAGCTTCCCATCAGGCACAGCACCGAGTTTGGCTCAGTTCCAAATAGTTAATATTGCAGGTATAGAATCAGGTGGAGGAGGATCTAATCAAAAAATATTTGGACATTCTGTAATCCAAGACTCTGGCGTAAACTGGCTAATTATAATTACACGAGACGGATCAAGTTCTATGAAAATTTATAGGACATCAAATACACAGAACTAGAGTATGTGGGAAATTAAAAAAATTAAAATAAATATTTTGAAAAATAAAATTTTCTTCTTAGTCTCAATATTCCATTTATACCTTTTAAGTATTCTAATATTCGAATCCTGCGGTAACTCGGAAGATTGGAAAATTGGGAAATTGACCCCTATGCAAGAATATTCCGAAGATGACCCAAGAGAATGGCAGGATATTGCTAAGGAACATCTTCCGATTGCTCGCTTGTCACTTAATAAGGGAAAGGAAGCACTGCTCATTGAAAATCCTGACTTACATACTAGCTTCAATCATTATATAGAAAGTTTCGGAGCATTAACCCTTGATGGAAAAGAAATTGATTCCTCTAATGTCGAGAGAACAAATATACCTTTAAACTACGGTTATATTGACAGAGAAAATATTCCTAGATCAGATAGCTTTAAAATTTTTGCCAAATGCAACCAACATGATCTCTGGGTTCGGATTATAAAATACGAAGATTTAGTGGAATAGCATTTCCTACATTGTATCTAGTTCTTCTTGTTTCAGATTCGATGGATCATGCCAAAAACTAACTTATTGGATGTATTGTCTGTTATGTTAGAATGTTTTAATTATTTTCAGACATAATAAACAAAATTTTAGAAAAAATAGAGAGGGATGAAAGAAAAACAATCAAAACAGCAATTTTACAGATTTCTCAAGTTGTGAGGGTATATCTTCTTCCTACAAGAGGTTGAATGAAATAGATTATCGATTCATGAAAATCTAAGCTGCCTTTTGATAAGAGTAGGTATGGTAGAGTCCATGCAGAACGAGAGTCGTTACCAGCTTAGAATCAGGTGGTTTATAAATTAAAGATGGAATGGGTGTTTCCTTGTTTAGAGTCAAATGAGTTCTATGGTTCAAAAACCTTAGCAAAGTGATTGCCTCCGGAGCGACTTTGGCAGACCCAACTGGCCACTGGGCGCGAGGAAGGGAAACACTTAACAATTTATTGACCAGAGGGAGAGCTGGATTAGGTGCCCAACTATCGAATCTTCGACCATCTCTCCAAGGTTTTTTCATCAGGGAAAGATTCACGTAGATCACGGATCTCTCCGGATGAATTCAAGAGGTAAAATTTTGGAAGCACTTCCAGTTCAGCATCGAAGCGATCATCGTATTGGAATTCTATAAAAACATCAGAATTTCTCAATACTTCTAATAAGGCGAAGTTATTTAATAATGCTAAGCTGTTCGCAGCAGGGCAGGGATTGAGTTCATTTTCTATTTCTTCGCCACAAGTTTTGTCAACAAATGCTAGTAAGATGAGCTGATTTTTTTGTTCGGCTTGTATATAGGCTAGAGTCGGTTCAAGCTGCCAGCTATTTTCCTCAGTTTGGTTTCGTAGAAAAAACCAATAAATAGCAAATACTATACAAAAAATCAGAGTAATTGATACAGAAATTAAGAGAATAGGGGATATTTTACGATTCAAAGCCATCTTTAATAAAAAATCGTCCATATTCTCTGAAATTACCAGTCGAAATATTGTATGATTGTAAAAAATAGTGCGTTTTCTAGAACATATTTTTTTAATTACTTGTTCCAGAGGGCGTCTGGTTTTTATGGTCAAATTTCTATTTTACCTGAAGGGAGGCTTTAGACGAAAAAAGAATGAAAGCATTGGGAAAACACGTGATTGCCGAATTCTACGACTGTGACCATGAGTCCATCAACAACCATGAGCTTGTAGAGACTATCATGCTTGAAGCATGTGAAGTTTCTGGAGCTACTGTGATTAAACCTTCTTTTCACAAATTCAATCCTCACGGCGTGAGTGGTTGCATAGTGATTAGCGAGTCTCATTTCACAATCCACACATGGCCTGAATATGGGTATGCAGCCGTTGACGTATTTACTTGTGGAGACTTAATTGACAACCAAGCCGCTCTCAACTATATGAGAGAGAAATTTGGTGCAAGACATGTTTCCGTTGTCGAAATGAACCGTGGTGTTCTCAACCTTGGCGTTGGGGAAGAACTACGACACAAGCCGATAGGCGCTCAATGACAGCTCAAGTAAATTTCGAGATAGAAGAGGAACCCCCCGGTGCTAGACTAGCATACGGACATAACAGGGATTATTTCCAAACTATCAATCCTACCAACCACCACCAAACCATCCAGAAACTCTCTGTAACTTTGTTACGAGACACCTTCGTGGGGACCGATAACACAGGTCTCTCTGGGTCTTTTGCGCACTCATACGTGCGGGCAAAAACCAGCTTCTCGTCCCAGAGGTCCACTTCCACGATCTCGCCTTGGGCTGGAAAAAATAAACCAAATATTTTGCTAGAAGGAGGTTTCAGAATATGAAACTCAAGAACAAAGACAAACTGGTGTCCCGATTTTCCTACATCCATACTTCATTAGAATGGATGGAGAACGAAGCAGGACAATCTGTAATTATAGCTAAGGCTCCCATCAAAAAAGGTGAGACTGTAGCTGTTTGGGGCGGAAAGGTAGTGCACAAATCTGAACTTTTCAATTTAGGCACTCACGCATTTGCTCATCCGATTTCTAAGGATCTTTATATCGTAACTCCTGTTCACGATGATGGTCCTGATGCAGTTCATTTGATCCGTACAAGTGGGAATCCCAATTGTGGTTTCAAAGGTGAGATCACTTTAGCTACACTTCGAGACATCGAAGTTGGCGAAGAGCTCACTTATGATTCTTACATGGTTAATCCTGATGTATTGGAATCCAATGATACTTTTTTCGAAGCCATCCGTAAGAGATACAATGGCAATTTTGCAAACTTTGTTCAGCAAGAAATTGACCAAGACCCGAATCTTAGAGTGTTTCCAGCATTCCAAGAAGGTGCTTGGGGACTTCTTACTAGCTTAGATTTGGAATCTTGCAACGGTGATACAATTCGTGATCCAGAAGCAATTCGTCGTTATGTTGTAGAGCTCTGTGAGCTTATCGACATGAAGCGTTTTGGTGAGACTCACGTGGTCCACTTCGGAGAAGATGAAAGAGTAGCAGGATATTCTATGTTTCAATTGATTGAGACGTCTTGTATTTCTGCGCATTTTGCAAATGATACGAATACTTCGTACATTGACATCTTCTCTTGCAAGGAATACGATCCTAAGGTTGCATCCGAGTTTACTAAGAAATTTTTCCAAGGTGGGAAAATGAGAGTAAACGTGGTGAACCGATTCTAGTTCCTTTTTAAATAACTAAATTTGCTATCCTGCTTTTGGAGGATGCAAGAGCTAAGCAAGCAAGAGCTTAGCTGCAAATTTGTTTAACTTTAAGCCTGTCTGGGAAACTTGACAGGCTTTTTTATTAAAGAATGCTGTTCATCTGATTTTCTATAAAAATTTCTTGACTTAAGTCTTTTTACTTAAATATCATTATACCCACTTATCATTTTTAGGGAGAATACAATGGCTAATGAACCATATTCGGAAGTAACGAGTCAGAGCTGGGGCGGAAGACTCATGGAATCCATCAAGGGAGTAGTAGCAGGGGCAGCTTTATTTATTGCTGCTTTCCCAGTGCTTTGGATGAACGAAGGCTGCTCTGTAGACACTGCAAAAGGTCTAGAAGAGGGAGCAAAAGTTGCAGTTACAATTGATTTATCACAATATTCTAATGAAAACAATGGGAAACTGATTCATGGTTCTGGCAAAGCTACTACTACAGACTCCGTAGCGGATTCTCAATTTGGAATAAATTTGAAAGCAATCAAATTAGAAAGAAAAGTGGAAATGTTCCAAAATGAAGAGAATGTAAAAGAAGAAACCAAAGAAAAGTTAGGTGGTGGAAAAGAAACTACTAAAACTTATACTTATAGCACTACCTGGTCTTCCAATCTAATCAATTCGAATAATTTTAAAGATCCGAAAGCTCCCAAGAATCCATCTTCTATGCCATACAAATCTGAGAATTGGCAAGCAAGTAATGTGAAAGTAGGTGACTATAAAATTTCCAAATCGATGATCAACCAAATCTCAACAGATGAGTCTATTGATTACAAATCTGCTGGAATTAGTATCCCATCCTCTATTTCTTCTCGTTCACAAATTTCAAATAGCGAAATCTATATTGGAAAAGATCCATCCAACCCACAAATTGGAGATCTTCGCATTTCTCACAAAGTGGCAAATCCAAAAGATGTATCAATTCTTGGACAGTTGAAGAACGGAGTCGTTGGTGCTTTCACAACATCTCGTGATACAACTATTGAAAGATTGGATGAAGGAACACTATCGAAAGAAGATATGTTTGCAGCAGCTCAGAAAGAAAATACTATCATGACATGGGCCGTTCGTGCAGGTGGATTCTTTATGATGTATACTGGTTTATCCTTGATCCTCAAGCCAATTTCTACACTCGGTGCAGTAGTTCCTTTTCTTGGAAATCTATTGGGAATGGGCTTAGGATTGATAGCTGGTCTGGTGTCATTTGTTCTAACATTGATTACAATCGCCTTAGCTTGGATATTCTTCCGCCCAATCTTAGGGATTGCCTTACTTGCAGTAGCAGGTGGAGTTGGTTTCTTCCTTTGGAAAAAGAAAAAGGATATGGCCGCCCAGGCACCGCCCAATCCGAATCCATCAACAGCTGGATAAAAATATCGTTTGAAAACAGTTAGCTGATTCAAATTAGAAAAAGCACTGGATCTTTGGTAGAGTTTTTTAATCCAAGGATTCAGTTATATTCATTAGGAGGCAGAATTGGAATTTCCATTCTGCCTTTTTTCATTAGAGAGCTTTTCTTTCTTGATTTACAGATTCAATCCTGGCCACAACTTTGTAGAAAAACAAAAGAAGAGGTCATTTTTTGGAAATTTGGTACACAGAAGGTTTAGAAGTTAGTAAAGGTAGAAAAGTAAGTTATAGAGTTACAAAGACTCTAGATAGTATTCAGACCCCCTTCCAGAAAATAGATGTTTTTGAAACCGAAAGCTTTGGACGTATGTTCACTCTCGATGATGTTACTATGGTTACCGAGAGAGACGAGCACTCCTACCATGAAATGATCGCTCATATTCCTATGATGAGTCACCCCAATCCAGAATCGGTTCTTGTAATCGGAGGCGGAGATGGAGGAACGGTTCGTGAAGTTCTTAAGCACCCATCCGTCAAAGAAGTAGTTCTTTGTGAGATCGACAAGGGTGTAGTGGATGCCTGCTATAAATATTTTCCAGAAATTGCCAAGGCAATGAAAGATAAAAAAGTCACTCATTACTATGATGACGGAGCAAAATATGCTCGTGAGAACAAGGGTAGATTCGATGTTATATTAGTTGACTCCTCTGATCCTGTTGGGCCAGCAGAAGTATTATTTAAAGAACCATTCTTTCGTGATATGGAATCAGCTCTAAAAAAACCAGGTATCATTGCAACACAAGCAGAAAGCTATTGGTACCACGGCGATGTGATAAAATCTCTTTTCGAATTCATCCCGAAAATATTTCCTAAGCATGGTTACTATTATACAACTATCCCAACCTATCCATCAGGGATTATTGGATTTACTTTTCTCTCCAATGAGATCAGTCCTTACGAGGTAACGCCTGATCCTAAGCGTGTTCCTGCTGGTTTAAAATACTACAGCCCTGAGATTCATAAGGCTGCCTTTGTGCTTCCTGAATTTGCCAAGGAATACATTAAAAGAAGTTAGATGATGATGCCTACTGCCTGCTTGCAAAAATGGAAAATCCTTTCTAGTTGTGCAATTATTTGCAGTAGCTTTTTCTTTTCCTGTACCGGTTTGAATTTATATCATTCTGGATATGGCTTCGAAGGAAATACAAATCCAACTCCAGAATATACAACTACAGCTCCCATGTTCAAGGGTGGGGCAGTTCTGCACAGCCACACAATTCCTGGAGCTCTCGGTAAGGCTAAGGAAGGTGAATTAAGAAGGGGCGAGGCCTGTGCCTGGTCTTCCCTTTGGCTTTTTGCAGGTGGGGATGCTTCTATACAGGCAGCGAAGCAAGATGGCGGCATTGATTATATTCATTTTATTGAATACAAGCAAGAGGCAACTTTTATCTTCTTTCAACATAGCTTCTGTACAATTATTGTAGGAACCAAAGCGAATATACATTCGAATATTAAGGAAGAGAATTCTCGTATTCAGAATAAACCTCAAGACAATAAAGAAACTGAGGACAATTCAAAGAAATGAAATCTATGAAGCTAGGAATCCAATATTTAATCTTACTTAGTTTGTTTTTATGTTTTTCTTGTGCGGTTGCTCCAACACATGGCTTATTTTATACTAAGGTTGCCTATCCAGGAGATTTCAATTCTGAGAATGATGTTCTCGATAAGAAAGCAGGAAGCTCCTGCCAAGTAAGTTTTCTTGGATTGATTACTTATGGTGATATCAGCGCAGGTGGAGTTGCAAGGGAGTATGCTATTTCAAAAATATCATCAACTGATTATGTTTTTACAGGTATTGTCTATCCCGCCTATGGTAGATTATGTATTATAGTGAGGGGGGAAT
>Ga0100403_1004017_pt1 | contig 10632 bp, 8 predicted proteins | sample CryGeymet201501t_FD_83663 | JGI IMG/M metagenome (GOLD analysis project Ga0100403, IMG submission 83663) | Groundwater microbial communities from Crystal Geyser aquifers in Utah, USA - Crystal Geyser metaG 2015-01t | ecosystem: Environmental > Aquatic > Deep subsurface > Groundwater | place: USA...
AGACGATCGCCTCGAGCCCGCGCGTCCCCCACGCCAATGGAATCGCTACCGCCGTCTCTTTCGTCGTCGTGCAGCGCGGACCGAACGGCGGCGCGATCGGAAGCGCGACGTCCTTGAGCGATCCCTCGCCCGTCGGCGCGAACGTCGCGCGGAGCGCGAGGCCGTCGCACGGATCGTACGCCTCGATCCAGCGCATCGCGCCGTCGGGCGAGACGACCGCGCTCGGCCACGACGCGACGTCCGCGGCCGCCGCTTCGTCGCCGTGCTCGGGATCGACGCGCGCGACGCCCGCCGCGGTGCGCACGAGGAGCTTGCCGCTCGTCTCGAACGCGAGCGCGCCCCACGCCGGCGCGCGGCCGCGCCCGACGCTCGGCACGGCGGCGACCATGCGCACCGACTTCGCGGTCGCCGTCGGCGCGATCTGCGCGATCCATCCCTGCGCTTCGGTCGCGCGCGCGCTCGTCTTCGTCGCGGGCGGACGCTGCGCGCGATCGAGCGCGGCGATCGCGCGCAGCGGATCGCTCGCGGTCGCGTACGCGCGCGCCTCCGCGAGCCCCGCCTCTTCGAGCGCGCGGCTGTTGCCGCACGCCATCGACGCCGCGCCCGCTTTGTGAACGATGCGCGGCGCGCCCGCTTCCGGGCAAATCGCGCGAAAGAGCGCGCGCGTCTGCGCGACGAAGAGCGGCACCGCGGGCGCGTCCTTCGCCCGCGACGCGCGCACCATCGCGATCTGCGCGATCTGCGCGAGCGACGCTTCGGTGGCGGACGCGTCGCGGCTGAGGCCCGCCGGCCGGTCGAGCCAGCGCATGACGGCGCTCACCTTCGGCCCCGGCTCGAACGGCGCCGCGCCGCCTTCGAGCGACACGCGCAGCGCGAGATCGTCGACGCCGTCGCCGTCTTGATCCGATCCGTCCGCTTCGATCGTCATCTTCGCGGCGTTCGCGGGATCGTACGCCAGCGCGCTCCATTTCACCTTCTGCTGCTTGTCGATCGCGAGCGCGGCGAGCCAGCGCGTCGCGCCGTCGATCGCGCTCTGGGTGCAGATCATCGCGAGCTCGACGAAGAACGAGCGCTTCCCGATCGCCGACAACCGCGCTGACGGCGTGCAGCTCGCGTCCGCGACGAGCTCGCCGGGCCCCGCGATTTCTTCCGGCGCGCCCATCGCGCCGCTCTTCGCGCGATAGACGAAGAGCGCGCCCGGATCCGTCTTGCCCGCTTCGTTCGATCGCGCGACGACGATCGCGTCCTTCGCGCCGTCGCCGTCGAAGTCGCGCGCGATCCCCAGCACGAAGAAGCGACCGGGCGGCGCGACGAGCGCGACGCCGTCGAGCGTCCACTCCGTCGCGTTCGCAGGCGCGACGGCCGCGCCGCGCTCTTGGAAAGCTCCGGAGTCGACCTCGGCAACGGCCGGCGCCGCCGCGTCCTCGGGCGTCGCCGCGCTCGACGTCGTATCGATCGTGTACGGCACGTACGGGTGCTCGTTCTTGCACGATTTGCAGCCCGCGGTCGTGAGCGCGAGCGCGATCGCCGATACGCGCATGGCCGTCTGGCGCATGGTCGTGCATGTAGCACGACCAAACACGGCTCGTGCCCTCGCCCTCGTGAGTTCCAAGTAGCACATGGACAACGCCGGAGGGCCGTGGGAGCTTCCGTGGGCGATGCGGCTCGCGTTCGTCGTCTTCGTGGTGTCGCTCGCGGTCGCGCTGGTGACGCGCGGCGCGCGCGCCGAGCCGTCGCGCGCGGAGCTCGAGGCGACGGGAAATGGGACGGGCGACGTCGCCGCGGAGGCGCTCTTCACGCTCGCGCAGATGGACGAGCGCGATTTCGATTTCGCGCGCGCGCTCGCGCGCTACGAAGCGTCGTACGCGAAGTCGCCGTCGAGCCGCTACGCGCAGCGCGCGACGAATCGGATCAGCCAGCTCAAGGCGCACGCGGAGGGCGATTTCGCGCCGCTCGCGCGGCTCGAGCGCGTCCGGCGCGATCCGGCGCTCGCGAACGATCCGGCGGCGATCGACGCGCTCGCGCGCGACGCGGACGCGTTTCCGCCCGGGCTCGTGCGCGTCGAGGCGCGGATGCTCGTCGGCGAAGCGTGGGTCGGACGCATGAACCGGCACGCCGACGGGATCGCCGTGTTGCGGCAGATCGTCGACGATCCGAAATCGGATCCGCTGACGGCGCGGCAGGCCGCGCGCTTGCTCGTCGACACGATGGCGCAAGACGGCGACATCGATCGCGCCGCGAACGCCGCGCGCGAGCTCCGGACGAAGCTCGATCCGGCGTTCGTGACGAGCATCGAGCGGCGCGTGAGGCGAAGGACGTTGCACTATGCAGCGATCGGCGACCTGATCGCGCTCGCGGCGTTCGTCGCCGCGGCGCTCGCGATGGCGAAGCGGCGCGCGCGGCTGCCGGCGGTCGGCGCGGCGCTGCGATCGAGCGCGCCGCTGGCGATCGGCTTCGCGGCGTACGTCGCGATCGCAGGCGGGCTGCTCGCGTCGAGCTACGAGGCGGGGAACGCGGCGCCGTTTCTGTATTTCGGCGGCGCGGTCGTGCCGATCTTCTTCGCCGCGCGCGCGTGGGGCGCAGCCGGCGCGCAGACGCCGCTCGCGCGGCTCGCTCGCGCGGCGGTGTGCGGCTCGGCGATGATCGCTGCGGCGTTCATCGTGCTCGAGCGGATCGATCCGGTGTACCTTGAAGGGTTCGGACTATGAGCGAGCGGACGATCGATCGCGACGAACGCGTGAGCGAAGACAGCGTGCGCGCAGTGCGCGTCGGTCACGGCGCGAACTGCTCGAGCGTCGGGAGCGTCATCGACACGCTCTTCGCGACCGCGGCGATCGGATCGGCGGTGCTCGCGATGGTGGCCGCCGCGCTCGCGTCGGAGCCCGTGCGCGTCGTCGGCGCGAAGCGCGACGAGGATGATCCGAAGAAGGAGCCGCCGTGATCGTCCGCCACGAGCCGTGGGGCGCGTGGGTGAAGCTCGAGTCGACCGCGGCGATCGTCGCGATCGATCACGACGGCGTGCGTGCGCTCGGCCTCGACGCGCCTCACGTCGACGGACCGAGCGCGCCGATCGAAGTGCACATGGCCGTCACGAGCCGCTGCGGCGCCGGCTGCAAAGGCTGCTACCTCGACGCGACGCCGGACGGCGTCGAGCCTCCGCGCGAGCAGTTGATCGACGCGCTCGACGCCATGCGCGACGCCGGCGTCTTCACCGTCGCGTTCGGCGGCGGCGAGCCGACCACGCGCGCGGACATCGCCGAGCTCGCGGAAGAGGCGCGCGCGCGCGGGATCACGCCGGTGCTCACGACGAGCGGCATCGGCCTCACCGCGGCGAAGATCGATCGCTTGCGCGCGTTCGCGCAGGTCAACGTGAGCTACGACGGCGCGGGCGCCGAGTACGCGAGCGTCCGCGGCTACGACGGCGCGCGCTCCGCCGAGTCCGCGATCTCCGCGCTCGCGGCCGCGGGCGTCCGCGTCGGCGTCAACGTCGTCCTCACGCGCGCGACGTTCGGCGCGCTCGCGCGCACGCTCTCGCACGCGCGATCGCTCGGCGCATGCGAAGCGCAGCTCCTGCGCTACAAACCGGCCGGCCGCGCCGCGTCGCTCGATTACCTCGCGCAGCGCCTCGATGCTGCACAAGCGCGCGCGCTCGGCCCGACGCTCCGCGCGCTCGCCGCCGAACTCTCCCCGGACGGCGCGTTCCCGATCCGGATCGACTGCGCGCTCGTCCCCTTCCTCTCCGCCGATCCGGGGATCGACGCCGCGGCGCTGGCGCGCTTCGGCGTCTTCGGCTGCGAAGCGGCCGGCGCGCTCGCCGCGTTCACCGTGAACGGCGTGGTCGCGCCGTGCAGCTTCGCCGCGCCGACGCGCCTCCGCTCGCGCGATTTGGGCGAGCACGCGCGCGACGCCGACCTAGCGCGCTGGCGCGCGTACGTCGACGCGCCGCCGGAGCCGTGCGCGTCGTGCTCGATACGTGCAGTCTGCAAAGGCGGCTGCAAGGTCGTCGCCACGTTCGCAGGCGCGCACGGCCCCGATCCCGAGTGCCCGCGCGTCGTCGCGCATCGCGAAGCTTCGCGCTGATGGCGTCGCCCCCTCACCCATCGTCGCGCTCGCGCCCTCGCAGCTCGGCGCGCCAAAACGACGAGCTCGAAGAGCGCCGCACCGCGCTCGTGCGGCTGCTGCTCATCGGCGTCGTCGCGTGGTCCGCGTTCGTCGTCTTCGACGTCATCGAGCTCTCGGTGCGCGGCGGCACGTTTCGCGTCGTCGCGCCGCTCCTCGTCGCGCGCTTCGCCGGTCTCGGCGCGGGCTTCGTCGTCCTCGTACGCCTCCGATCGCCGAAGCCGATGGGATCGGGCGCGCTCACGGCGATCGACTTCGTCCTCTTCGCGGTGCTCGGCGCGCTCATCGCGATGCGCGGCGTCTTCCTCGGCGGGATGAGCAGCCGCCTGTTTCCGAGCATGATGATCCTCGCGTTCGCGTGCGCGGCGCTCCTTCCGTCGCACTGGACGCGCGCGTTCCTCGTGTCGTCGGCTGCCGCGATCATGGCGCCGATCGCGATGGCGATCGGCGTCGCGTTCTCTGCCGACGTGCGCGCTCGCTGGAGCGTGCCGGGCACGCCGACGGAGTTCCTGCGCGACTGTCTCCACGTCCTCGCGGCGATCGCGATCGGCGCCGCCGGCAGCCATTTCGGGTGGAGCGCGCGACGCCAGGTTCGCGAAGCGCGCAAGCTCGGTCGCTACCGCTTGAAGGCGCGGATCGCGACCGGCGGGAATGGCGAGGTGTGGCTCGCGCGGCAAGACACGCTCGGCCGCGACGTCGCGCTCAAGGTCCTTCGCGATCGCGCGCTCGCCGATCGCGAAGCGCTCCGCCGCTTCGAACGCGAGGCGCGCGCCGTCAGTCAGCTCAAGCACCCGAACACGATCAACGTCTACGACTACGGCGTGAGCGACGACGGCGTCGCGTACATCGCGATGGAGCTCCTCGAAGGAATGGATCTCGACTCGCTCGTCGCGCAAAAGGGACCGCTGCCCGCCGCGCGCGTCGCGCACTTCGCGCGCCAAGCGTGCGCGTCGCTCGGCGAAGCGCACGCGCTCGGGATCGTTCATCGCGACATCAAGCCGGCGAACCTCTTCGTCACGCGCTCCGGCGAGACGCTCGACTTCATCAAGCTCCTCGATTTCGGCGTCGCGAAGCTCGGCGATCCGACGACGACGGTGACCGAGGAGGGCCTGCTCGTCGGGACGCCCGCGTTCATGGCGCCCGAGATTTGCGCGGGCGAGCGCGGCGACGCGCGGAGCGACGTCTACTCGCTCGGCGCGGCGATGTATTACCTGCTGACGGGCGTACTTCTCTTCCCGGAGCTATCGCTGTCCGAGACGGTGATGGCGCACATGGCGCGCGCGCCCGCGCCACCGTCGACCGTGCGGAGCGTCCCGGCCGCGCTCGAGAGGATCGTGCTGCGCTGCCTCGAGAAAGCGCCGGCCGATCGGTACGCGACCGCGGACGATCTCGCGCGCGAGCTCGCGGCGTTCGCGGCGGAGCATCCGTGGACCGCGGACGACGCGATGGCCGCGTGGGCCGGCAACCACCCGACCGCGCTGTCGTCGGGCGAGCGCGGCGCGGTCGTACCCGCGGTCACTTAGGGTCCAAGCGCGCAGCCGACGAGCACCGGCTCTGGGACGACCACGAGCCCGAAGCGCGCGTGGATCGCGGCGCGGATCGCGCGCGCGAGATCGAGCAGCTCGCGCGTCGTGCCGCCGCCGCGGTGAACGAGCGCGAGCGCGTGCTTGCGCGAGACGCCGACGTTCCCGTGGCCGAAGCCTTTCGGGAAGCCGACGCGCTCGATCATCCAGCCCGCCGAGAGCTTCCATTTTCCGCGCGGCATGGCGAAGCGCGGCATCAGCGCGGCGTCGCTCGCGAGGCCCGCGTCGCGCGCGCTCCGCTCGACGTCGCGCAGTCCTTCGTCGTCGACGACCGGGTTCACGAAGAACGAGCCGGCGCTCACCGAGTCGGGATCGCCCGCGTCGAGCACCATTCCCTTCGCGCGGCGCAGACGAATCACGGTGTCGCGGATCGTCTGCGGCGGCGCGCTCTGTCCTTCTTCGACGCCGAGCGCGCGCGCGAGCTCCGCGTACCGAACCGGCGCGCCGCCGCGCGCGCGGAGCGCATACACGACGCGCACGACGATCCAGCGATCGCTCGCCTTGAATTTGCTGCCGCGGTACTCGAAGCCGCAGTCGGCCGCGTCGATGTCGACGAACGCGCGCGCCTTCCGATCGAACGCGCGGACGCGAACGATCGTCTCGGCGACGTCTTGTCCGTACGCGCCGACGTTCTGCATCGGCGTCGCGCCGACGAGGCCGGGGATGCCGCTCATCGCTTCGATGCCGCTCCAACCTTCGCCGGCCGCGCGCTCGACGAGCGCGTCCCATGCTTCGCCTGCCGCCGCGTCGACGATCACGCGATCGCCTTCGCGCGTCACCTCGACGCCGCGCGACGCCATGCGCACGACGAGGCCGTCGAAGCCGTCGTCGCCGATGACGACGTTGCTCCCACCGCCGAGGACGAAGATCGCGCGGCCGTCCGCTTCGGCGTCGCGCGCCGCGAGCTCGACGTCGCGCTCGTTCTCCGCTTCGACGAGGAGCGCCGCGCGTCCGCCCAGGCGGAGCGTGGTCATCGGGGCGAGCGGAACGCTTGCGCGCTTCTTCACGCGAACCGCATAGACTGCACCGCGCCCTCTGTCCAATGCAGCCGCTCCCGATCGATCCGCTCCTCCCCGATATCGTCGCGTCCCTCGCGCAAACGCCGCGCCTCGTCCTCGAAGCGCCGCCCGGCGCGGGGAAGACGACGCGCGTGCCGCCGGCGCTTCTCGACTCGGTGAGCGGCGAGATCGTCGTGCTCGAGCCGCGCCGCCTCGCCGCGCGCATGGCGGCGAAGCGCGTCGCCGACGAGATGCAGCAGAGCCTCGGCGAGACCGTTGGTTATCAGGTGCGCTTCGAGGACGTGTCGAGCGCGAAGACACGCATTCGGTTCGTCACCGAGGGAGTCCTCACGCGGAAGCTCTTGGGCGATCCGGATCTGCGGGGTGTCGGCGCCGTTTTGCTCGATGAGTTTCACGAGCGGCATTTGCAGGGCGACGTCGCGCTCGCGCTCTTGCATCGGCTGACGCGTTTGCGGCCGGAGCTTCGGATCGTCGTGATGTCGGCGACGCTCGCGACCTCGCCGATCGCCGCGTTCCTCCGCGCGCCGACGCTTCGCACGGAGGGGAAGCGCTTCGACGTCGCGATCGAACACTTGCAGAACGCAGACGATCGCCCGCTCGCGTCGCAGGTCGCGTCGGCGGTGCGGCGGCTGGTGAACGAAGGGCTCGACGGCGATGTCTTGGTGTTCCTGCCGGGCGCGGCCGAGATCCGCAAAGCGGCGGAGTCGTGCGCGCCGATCGCCTAGACGAACGATCTGATCGTCGTGCCGCTCCACGGCGACTTGCCGCCCGCGGAGCAAGATCGCGCCGTGCGGCGCGCGGAGAAGCGCAAGGTGATCTTGTCGACGAACGTCGCGGAGTCGTCGGTCACGATCGACGGCGTCGTCGCCGTGATCGACGCCGGGCTCGCGCGCGTCGCGTCGCACGCAGCGTGGTCGGGGCTCCCGCGGCTCGACGTGCAGCGTGTTAGCCGCGCGTCGGCGATCCAGCGCGCCGGGCGCGCGGGACGCACGCGGCCCGGGCGGTGCCTGCGGCTGTATACGAATGCCGACTTCGAGTCGCGGGCGGAGCACGAGACGCCGGAGATTCGGCGCGTCGATCTCGCGCAGACGGAGCTCGAGCTGCGCGCGGCGGGCACGACGGATCTCGCGTGGCTCGAGGCTCCACCAGAAGATTCGCTGGCTGCGGCGACGCAGCTTCTTCAGCGGCTCGGCGCGATCGACGACGCAGGCGCGACCGCGATCGGAAGGGAGATGGCGCGCCTCGGCGTGCATCCGCGCCAAGCGCGCATCTTGGTCGAAGCGAAGAAGCGCGGCGTCGCCGCGGCCGCGTGCACGATCGCAGCGCTCCTCGGCGAGCGCGACATTCGATTGGCGGCGAAGACGCGCTTCGACGATCGGCGCGCGCAGCACGGCGCGACCGAGCGGAGCGATCTCGTCGCGATGCTCGACGCGTTCAACGAAGCGGCGCGCGCGCGCTTCTCCGCGAGCGCGATGCGCGCGATAGGCCTCGACGTCGGCGCGACGATGGCGGTCGAGCGCGCACGCGCTCATCTGCGGCGCATCGTCCGTGACGAGGAGGAGTGGGACGACGAGAACGCGCTCCTGACGAGCGTGCTCGCGGGGTACCCGGATCGCGTCGCGCGTCGCTTGCGGCCGGGCGCACGCGCGCTCGCGTTGGCGGGCGGGCGCACCGCGGAGCTCGCGGAGTCGAGCGTCGTCCGCGACGCGCCGTGGATGGTCGCGGTCGACGCCGAAGAGCGCGGGCGCGGCGTCGCGGTGCGCGTCGCGAGCGCGATCGAGCCGGAGTGGCTGATCGATCTGTTCCCCGAGCGGATCGTCGAGTCGCGCGACGTCGCGTGGAGCTCCGAGGCCGAGCGCGTCGACGCCGTCGAGCGTATGACGTACGACGGCCTCGCGATCGACGAATCGCCTTCGAATGCCGCGAGCGAAGAAGTGTCGCGCGCGCTCGCCGAAGCCGCGATCGCCAAGGGCGTGCGCACGTTCGCGCCCGGGCTCGACGCGTGGCTCGCGCGCGCGCGCTTCGCGGCGTCGATCGATTCGTCGATCGCCGCACCGACCGACGACGACGTGCGCGCGGCGCTCGTCGAAGCGTGCGAAGGCCGGAAGAGCTTCGCCGAGCTGCGCGACGCGGGCTTGCTCGATTCGATCAAAGCGCGCGTCGGCCACGCGAAGTGCGCGACGATCGAGCGCCTCGCCCCCGAGCGCCTGACGCTCCTGGGTGGGCGAAGCGCGGCCATCGAATACGAAGAAGGAAAACCGCCGTGGACCGAGACGTACCTCCAAGACTTCTTCGGCATGAGCGCGACGCCGCGCATCGGTGACGGCCGCGTCGCGCTCGTCGTTCATCTGTGGGCGCCGAACAAACGCGCCGTTCAGGTCACGAGCGATCTCTCCGGCTTCTGGACGCGCCACTACCCCGCCATCCGCAAAGAGCTGATGCGAAAGTACCAGAAGCACAACTGGCCCGAGGATCCGACGAAGCCGGCGCCGCGGTTTGCGCGGGATCGGAAGTGAGCGTCAATCGCCTGTCCTTTGTCATCCCGAGCGGCGAGGGACCCTTCTTTTTTTTTGCGACCATGCCTCTTCAAAGGATCGGGGTCCCTCCCAGCTTCGCCGGTCGGGATGACAGGTTTTCCGTCACACCTCTCAGTCTTCGCCGCGACGCGCGGCTTTCTTTTCGCTCGTACGGCGCTTGTCTTCGAGGCGGCGGCGCTTCGAGCCGAACGTCGGGCGCGTCGGCCGTCGCGGCGTCGGAACGTCGAGCGCAGCGCGCACGAGCGTCGCCAGCTTTTCGCGCGCGTCCTCGAGGTTGCGTTGTTGGTCGCGGGTGAGCTGGCTCGTGACGCGAAGCACGCCGTCGCGATCGATGCGCGAGCGCGCGATCGTCGCGAGGCGACGCTTCGTCGCTTCGTCGAGCGCCGCCGTCGTCGCGAGCGCGAACCGCAGCTCGATCTTCGACGCGACCTTGTTCACGTTCTGACCGCCGGGGCCCGACGCGCGCACCGCGTTCCACTCGAGATCGCTCGCGGGGATCGTCACGCGGCCGACGACGAGCGCATCGCTCACGATCAGAATCCGGGGCCCGGACGATCGGCCGTGTGCGGCGGCGCGACGGGCGGCTGTGTAGGCGGAGGAGGAGGCGCCGCGGCGGTCGTCGGCGGCGCAGCGGGGATCGTCGGTCGCGCGGTGAGCGCGCCGGGCCTCGGTTTCGCGGGTGCCGCGGGCTCGGCGCTCGCGATCGATGCGGTCGGGGTCGCGGTCGCGCTGATGGTCGCGGTCGCAATCGCGGTCGGGGGCGCGATGGCCGTCTCCGGTGCGCGCGCCGACGCCGACGCCGACGCCGTCGCGATCGGCGCGCTCGCCGCGGCCGTCGCGTTCCCGCTGACGACGCGTCGAATCGCGAGCCCGCCGACGATCAGCGCGATCACCACGAGCACCGCGAGCAGCGCGATGAGCCCCGTCGGCTTCGACCCCGGGCCCGTCACCGACACCGTCCGCGCCTGCCCCGACTCGCTCCGCACCTCCGGCCGCTCCGCCGGCCAATGGATCGGCGCGATCCCCTGCGGCCCCGACGCCGCTTGCGCGTGCGGCGCCATCGGCGGCGCGCCCATCGGTAGCGCGGCCATCGGCGGCTGCGACGGCATCATCGGCTGCGGCGTCAGGAGCGGCGCTGCCATCGCCGGCGGCGGCCCGCTCGGCATCCGCGCTTGCGCCATCCCCGCGACCGGCATCGTCGCGCCCAGCGGATCCGTTCCGTTCTGCGGCAGCCGCGGTGTCTCCACCGCGAGGCTGTGCGTCGGCGCTTGCCGGTCGATCGGCCCGCCCCCCGCCGACGGAAGCGTGCGCCCGATCGTCATCGGCATCGCCCCGCTCGTCATAGGCGAGTTCTCGAGCGTCCCGCCCGCGACC
>Ga0100403_1004018_pt1 | contig 10627 bp, 8 predicted proteins | sample CryGeymet201501t_FD_83663 | JGI IMG/M metagenome (GOLD analysis project Ga0100403, IMG submission 83663) | Groundwater microbial communities from Crystal Geyser aquifers in Utah, USA - Crystal Geyser metaG 2015-01t | ecosystem: Environmental > Aquatic > Deep subsurface > Groundwater | place: USA...
ATCTCGATGGAAGGCTTGACCACACTGCGCATCTTCGGCGACATGAAATAGGCGGCGAAGATGGCACCGAGCACAGCCAGAGGAACCGCCACCAGCATGGCATAGAAAGCCGCCTTCAATGTGCCAAAAGTAAGTGGTGCAATACTGAATTTGGGTTCGAAATCCGAGCTGGCTGCGGCAGATTGCCAGAGATAGTCCGGTTTTTCGTAACTTTCATACCAGACCTTGCCCCACAGCGCGCCAAAGGAAACTTCAGGATATTCGTTTTCAATGTGGGCTGCCTGAATTTCACCCTTGTCCGTCTCCAGCACGATGGCGTTGGCTCGTGGCGCAAAGGATGCCATCCGCACCGCCGCACCACCAGTGTCAGCCTCTACCAGCAAGCGTTCAGAGGTGGCGTAATAAAGATTGACGCCGCCTTTGGCATCGCCCGCCAAAAAACCTTTGCGAGCATGCTCGGGGGCCAGGTAAGTAATGGGCGCGTCCATGGATTTGAAGTCACGGATGTGAGTCAGTGTGTTTACATTTTTGTCATCGCGCACCTGGAACCACTGGGCCAGACCCCCTTTATCGGTACCAACGATGATGGAGAACCCGCCCGAAAGCAGGGCCATGGCCGTGACGCGCTCGCCTTCCGGCACGACCGCCACGGTCTGTTTCAAAACCGGATCGTCCTTATCCTGGACATCGAAGTGGCTGATGAAGCGGCCACCGTGGAGTACATACAGGTCGCGCTGCTTGATCTCAAGCAGGATCTGGTCGACTCCGCCATCCAGTTTCGGCAACTCGTGCAGCGCAGCGCGTTCGGTGGTCACCGACTCGCCGGTGAAATCGCTCTCGCTGGTGTAGTAGCCCAACAACAGGCGGTCGTCCTGTGTCAACGCCACGGCAGAGGTGCCTTCGTCGTCATGCTGGATGGCCAGCCGCTTCAACGCCTTGCCGGCATCATCCAGCACCAGTGCATCCGCTCCCAGCGGGTAAACGAGACCGGGGACGATGCTGCGAATATCCTTCTGCGGATTCTCCGGGTCCTGGGTGAATGTCACCTTGTAGTCGTCCTTGAACAACACCAGTCGTCCGTTGGCAAGGCCGTAGGCCATAACCCGCTTGCGCAGATCGCCAGCGGAGAAACTGCTGGCCGTGACCGACTTCGGCAGACCGACCTGCTCCTGATGCAACAATTTACCGTCAGCAAGACTGAAGAAGGTGACGCCGCCCTGACTGGCGAACCGTGCACCAATCTCCACCTGCTCTTCCATGGCCAGGTGAACCGACGTCTGATCCGTCGCCGTCACAACCAATGGTTTGAGTTTATCCATATGGGGCGGTATGAACAGGGGTGCAACGACGCTGGCCAAATAAAAGAAGATGGTACTGATCGCAATGATCACACTCAAGCCGCCGAAGGTCATAAGATACTTGAACAGCTTGTCCTTCGCCATCCGGCGACCGGTGTGACCGCCCGCGCTGGTAATGCTGGCCTCAATTTTTTCCATAATGCACCACTTTATCTATTGCCGTTGACTCGCTTGCGCCCTGTGCGCGGATTCTTAAAAACCGGGCCGAACCATGTCATGGCTCGGCCCGAATCGCTGCCTTATTGAAGCGGACCGGCTTATTTTACCTGACGCAACTGATTGAAATGCTCGATCAGCGCCACCGGACGGCCGTGCTTCTTGGTTTCCTTGTTCAGGGCATAAATCACGGTTTCACCTTTCGGGCCCGTGCCGATCTCGGTATAGGTGAAAGTGATTTCCTTGTGCGACAGGTAGTCCTGGAAATCCTTCCATTCACCGAAGACGTGGTAGCGGCCATTGCGCACTACCTCGCCATAGAAGGCACCGACATCCTTGGTCCGGCCGTCGAAGATATCCTCGGCGGCGGTGGGCTTGTCCAGATGCTTGCCGTCGGCCTTGGTGATGCCGAAGATCACGGTCTCGCCGTCGGGGCCACCACCGATGCGGGTGCGGGTCAGCGGCACTTCGTCGTGCGTCATCAGGCCGAGATAGATATTTGGCTCGGTCATGGCGTAGATGCGGCCATTGTCGTGGTAAACCATGAAGTAGGTCTGCTTCTGAACCGGAGCCTCGGCCATGGCCGCCGGGGCGGCTGCCGTGGACTGGCTGTTAGTAGTGCAACCACTCACGACGCCGAAGGCGAGCAGGGCAGATAGCACGGCAACCAGTTTAAACTGCTGGGTGTTTCGCATGATTTCACTCCATTGGGATTGTTGGCGCACACCCGGTCAGGGGCGTGCGGGATTTGCCGGCGGGGATCAGTTGATACCCAAGTCGCGCCGGGCCTTCGAAACCATGGCGGCGGGCATCGGCACAAAACCGTCCTTGACCACTACTTCCTGGCCCTGCTTGGACAGCACCATCTTGAAGAACTCACGCTCCAAGGGCGACAACGCTTGGTTCGGGCGCTTGTTCACATAGACGTAAAGCACGCGGGCCAGGGGGTACGTCTTGCTGAGGGCGTTTTCGGGAGAGGCTTCATAGAACGGCTCGCCGCTCTTCTTGGCCAGGGGCACGGCGCGCACGCCGGAGGTCAGGTAACCGATGCCGGAATAGCCAATGGCGCCGATCTGACCACTAACACTCTGCACCACAGAAGCGGAGCCGGGCTGCTCGGCGACGCGCTTGGTGAAGTCCCCCTTGCACAGGGCGTGCTTCTTGAAGTAGCCGTAGGTGCCGGACACGGAATTGCGGCCGTACAGGGCGATACCGCGCCCGGCCCAGTCGCCAGTCATGCCCAACTGGCCCCATTTGTTGATTTCAGCCTCGCCGCCGCACTTGCGGGTGGCGGAGAAGATGGCATCCAACTCGGGAATGGACAGACCTTTGATGGGGTTGTCCTTGTTCACGTACACGGCCAGGGCGTCAATAGCCACGGGGACCGGAGTGGGCTTGTAGCCGTATTTCTTCTCGAAGGCAACGATTTCCTCATCCTTCATGGTGCGGCTCATGGGACCGAAGTTGGACGCACCCTGGATCAGGGCCGGCGGCGCGGTGGAGGAGCCGGCACCCTGGATCTGGATGTTGACGTTGGGGTAAAAGCGCTTGTAAGACTCGGCCCACAGGGTCATCAGGTTATTCAGGGTGTCCGAACCAACGCTGGTGAAGTTGCCGGATACGCCGCTGGACTTGGTATAGTCAGGCAACGCAGAATCAACTCCGGCGGCGTGGGCGACCATGCTTTGCGTGCCCAGAGCGAAGGTGGACACTAGACCCAGCGCCACGATGGTTTTCTTCATATTCATGGAAATAAGCTCCTGTAAGTGGGAAAGATTTAATGAGCGCCATTCAAATGGCATTCATCAAGTGCGAGCATATCCGCGCAAGATTACACAATTATGACAGTTAATTAAATACCCGACATTTCAACGAGGCCCATACCGAGAGCGAACCGCTCAGAGTCCCGCCCTTTTCACCGCCTCCGCGATCTTCTCTGCCCACATCTTGACCTGCACCCCATCCTCTCCTTCCACTATCACCCGCAGCAAGGGCTCCGTGCCGGAAGGGCGCAACAATACCCGCCCCTTGCCGTTCAAGTCACGCTCGGACTTGGCGACCTCCGCCGTGACCTCGGTGCGTTCCAGCAGATCGGCCGCCTTGCCCGTCACTTTCACAATGACCTGCCGTTCAAGTTTTCGCATAAACAAGGCATATACAGCGCCATGTCATTCGATTGTCATCCAGCCCACATAGAATCTCCGCCGCTGCACGATAACAAAATTGCAGTCCAGGAGGTTGTATGCACAGTTCAAATCGTTCCGGTGAAGATATTCTGGCTATGATCAATCCGATCATAGCCATCTCTCCCGATTCCCCGCTTAATGATGTCGCCGAAGAGTTCTTCAAGCCGGAATATGCCAAGTTGCTCTCCCTACCGGTCGTCGAAGACGGGCGTCCGGTCGGCATGATAAGCCGCTATCGCTTCATGTATATCTATCTAAAACGATATGCGCGCGAACTCTATGGCAAACGCCCGATTCGCCAATTCATCAACAAAAGACCCCTGCTGGTTGATCTGGACCAGACACTGGCATCGGCTGCACAGTATGTTGCAGAGAACATGCAATTCCCTCTCACCGAAGATTTCATCGTGGTACGCCACGGTCAATATCTGGGGGTGGGTTTCGTGATGGACCTGCTCAAGGCAATGGAACAACAGATGCGGGCCAATACAGGCGAACTTGAAAAGGCCTATTCGCAACTCAAATCATCGCAGCTTGCCTTGGTGCAATCGGAAAAGATGGCATCGCTCGGCCAGATGGTTGCCGGCGTCGCGCACGAGATCAACACGCCGCTGGGCTACGTGCAGAACAACGTCGCGATAGGCCAGGAGTTGTTCTCCCAGATACAAACCATGATCGCCGGGTATGAATCGCTGGTCGATAATCTGCTCGACGAGAAGGCGAGCGAAGAGCAGATCACGGAACAGATGCAGATGGTCGCCGCGATGCGCAACGACGTGAACGCCCAGGAGATGCTGGGCGAGATGAACGGGCTGATGGCCGATTCGCTCTACGGCATTGGCCAGATATCCGAACTGGTGCTCAACCTCAAGAACTTCTCGCGCATGGATGCCGCCGCCACCGACATGATGAACCTGAACGACTGCATCGAAAGCGCGCTCAATATCGGACGCAACGTGCTCAAGAACAAAGTCGAGATCATCAGGGAACTGGGCGACTTGCCCAGGATCACTTGCGCGCCGTCCCAGCTCAACCAGGTCTTCCTCAATCTCTTCACCAATGCGGCACAGGCAATGGAAGCGCAAGGGAGACTGCACATCAAGTCGTGGCATGCCGATGGCGACATTCACGTCAGCGTGGCCGACAACGGCAAGGGCATACCGGAAGATATCCTCACGCGCATCTTCGATCCCTTCTTCACCACCAAACCGGTGGGCGAAGGCACCGGGCTGGGACTTGCCATCACCCACCAGATCATCCAGCAACATGGCGGCGAGATCCGCGTCGAATCGCGTGTTGGCGAAGGCACCCATTTCCATATCAGGCTTCCCGTTGTTGCCGCCAGGGCGGCGCAAGTGGCGATGCTGGAAGCAGTAGCCAAATAAGGAATAACCATGAGCAAACCCACCCTGCTGCTGATCGACGATGAAGAACGCATCCTGCGCTCGCTGCGAATGTTGTTCTTCGCCGGTTATCACGTGCGCATAACGACCGATCCGCACGAGGCCATCCGTATCCTGCGCGATGAGAAGATCCATGTCATCGTCAGCGACCAGCGCATGCCGGTGATGCAGGGTTCCGAGCTGTTGCGCATCGCCCGCGAGACCTCGCCCGCCACCATGCGCATCCTGCTGACCGGTTATTCAGATCTCGACGCTTCCATCGCCAGCGTGAATGATGGCGAAGTGTTCCGTTATCTGATGAAGCCGTGGAATGCGGAAGAAGTGAAATCAGTGGTCGCCGAGGCCGCCGCTATCGCCGAGGCCAGCTTTGCCGTGCAATCGCACACCGATATCGCCGTCGGCATGGCAAGCGCCAGGCCGCGCGTGCTCATCATGGATCATGATGAGACCACTGCCAAGATCGTGCATGAGACATTGAGCGACCGGTGCGATATCGTCTGGGCTTCCGATGCCCAGCACGCCATGGAAGAGCTGGCGAAGCAGGATATCTCCGTGGTCGTGTCCGCCCTAATGCTGGGCGAGACCAATGTCGGCTACATCCTCAAGACCATCAAGCAGCTCAACCCGCAGACGCAATGCATCGTCGTTACCACATTCAACGATACCTCGCGCCTCATCGAGCTCATCAACCAGGCGCAAATCACCCGTTTCCTGCCCAAGCCGGTCAGCAAAGGCATCCTTGCGCGCAACCTGGAGTCCATGCTGGAACGGTTCAAGATGGTGCGCAATCAACCTGTGCTGCAGAAACGGCAAGCAGTAGCGCCGATCAGCGACCCGCAGGAGCAAGTGCAGGCCGGAAAATTCATGGGAATGCTGGGAAGGCTGAGGGCCAGAATCGGTGTTTGATCGCGCAAACAGATAGACCAAATCGAAAAAACGCCATACCAAAAATCGGTTCGGGCAATGAAAAATACAGTTAACCCGCCACTCCTTTCACCACCCCCGCGATCCTTTCCACCCACAACTTGACCTGAGGCCCGTCCTCTCCTTCCACCATCACCCGCAACAGCGGCTCCGTGCCGGAAGGACGCAGCAACACCCGCCCCTTGCCGTTCAAGTCACGCTCGGCCTTGGCGACCTCCGCCGTGACCTCGGTGCGTTCCAGCAGATCGGCCGCCTTGCCCGTCACTTTCACATTGATAAGTATCTGCGGATACATGCGCATATCTCCAGCCGCCCGGGACAAAGTCTGCTGCTGCATGCGCAGTGCATGCAGCACTTGCAAGGCGGAAATAATGCCGTCGCCGGTGCTGTGCTTGTCCAAACAGATGATGTGGCCGGAATTCTCGCCGCCCAGTTGCCAACCGTGCTGTTGCAGCAGTTCCATCACATAACGGTCGCCCACCTTGGCGCGCGCGAAGGGAATGCCCAGATGCTGCATGGCGTGTTCAAAAGCGAGATTGGTCATCAGCGTGCCCACCACGCCGCCTTTCAATGTTCCTTCGGCCTGGCGCTGGCGCGCGATGATGTAGAGCAACTGGTCGCCATCGTAGAGCGTGCCGTCCGCATCCGCCATGATCAGACGGTCGCCATCGCCATCCAGCGCGATGCCGATATCGGCCTGGTGTTCGACCACGGCTTTTTGCAGGTTTTGCGGCTGGGTCGCGCCGTAGCCGGCGTTGATGTTCAACCCATCCGGCTCGGCGCCGATGGCCACCACCTCCGCACCGAGTTCATGAAAGACGTGGCGCGCGATGTGATAAGTCGCACCGTGCGCGCTGTCCACCACGATCTTCAGACCGCGCAGATTCATCTCGTTGGGAAAACTGCTCTTGCAGAATTCGATATAGCGGCCGACCGCATCGTCGATCCGTTTGGCCTTGCCCAAACTGGCGGACGGGTTGGTCTGCATCGGCTCATCCAATGCTGCCTCAATGGCGAGCTCCACGGCATCCGGCAGTTTCGTCCCGTTACCGGAAAAGAATTTGATGCCGTTGTCCTCGAACGGATTGTGCGACGCGGAGATGACCACCCCGGCCTGCAAGCGCAAAGCCCGTGTCAGATAAGCCACCGCCGGGGTCGGGATCGGTCCGGCCAGATAGACATCGATACCCGCCGCGATAAGGCCGGCTTCGAGCGCCGACTCCAGCATGTAGCCGGAGATGCGCGTGTCCTTGCCGATCAACACCCCCGGCCGCTCGCCCTGCGCATGGCCGGCGCTCGCCAACACCCTGCCGGCCGCATAGCCCAGATGCATCACAAATTGCGGGGTGATGGGATGCTCCCCCACCTTGCCGCGCACACCGTCCGTGCCGAAATACTTTCTGCTCATGTCATGTCCCAACCAAGAAACAAAAACTGTTTCCGCAGATTGCACAGATTAACGCAGATTAAAATCTGTGCGAATCTGCGTAATCTGCGGATAAATGTATTACAGATTTACCGCATTCCACACCTTCAAGGCATCCACCGTCTCGCGCACATCGTGCACCCGCACGATCGCGACGCCGCGCTGCACCGCCAGCAACGCGGCGACGACGCTGGCCGCCACGCGATCCTCCACGGCGCGGCCGGTGAGCGCCCCCAGCATCGACTTGCGCGACAGGCCGGCCAACACGGGAACGCCCAGCGCGCGCAGCGCCTCCAGATGGCGCAACAGGTCGAGATTATGCGTCAAGGCCTTGCCAAAACCAAAACCGGGGTCGATCACGATGCGCGCGCGCGCGATGCCTGCCGTTTCGGCGGCAGCAATGCGCGCGCGCAGGAAGCCGCACACTTCGGCCACCACATCGGCATAGCGCGGCTGTTGCTGCATGGTCTGCGGCGTGCCCTGTTTATGCATCAGACACACCGCCGCATCACTGTCCGCCACAGCCTGCAACGCGCCCCTAGCCTGCAATGCGTTCACATCGTTGACCAGGCTGGCCCCCGCCTTGAGCGCGGCGCGCATGACCCCCGGCTTCCAGGTATCGATGGAGAGCGGCACTTCGCAGCCGCGCAAGCCTTCGATCACCGGCAGCACGCGATCCAGCTCCTCCTGCTCGCTCACTTCCGCCGCACCGGGTCGTGTCGATTCGCCGCCGATGTCGAGCAGGTCGGCACCGTCTGCAATCAGTTGTTGCGCATGCTCAATGGCAGCGGCGGATGAGACATAGCGTCCGCCGTCGGAAAACGAATCAGGGGTGACATTGATGATGCCCATCACTTTAGGATGGGCGAGGTCGAGGTGGAATTTGCCGCAGTGTAGAATCATCTGAAGGGTGAAACGTTAAAGGTGAAACGCGGAGAACCCGGTGGATTATCTTTCACGTTTCACTTTTACCTTTCACGGCATCAGGTTTCCTGCGCCGGTTCACCGGTGGCCGGCGCGGTCGGTGTCTCGTCCTTGGGCGGTTGTGCGGCGGGCTGCACCGGCGCGGGTTTCGGTGCACGGGGCGGTTTGCCCGCCATGATGTCGTCGATCTGGTCCGCGTCGATGGTCTCCCATTCCAGCAATGCCTTGGCCATCGCTTCGATCTTGTCGCGGTTCTCTTCGATCAGCTTGCGCGCCAGCGCATATTGCTCGTCCAGGATGCGGCGTATCTCCGCATCCACCTTCTGCATGCTCGCTTCCGAGATATTCTTGTGCGTGGTCACCGAACGGCCAAGGAACACCTCGCCCTCGTTCTCGCCATACACCATGGTGCCCAGCGCATCGGACATCCCCCACTGCGTGACCATCTTGCGCGCCATGTCGGTCGCGCGTTCGAAGTCGTTGGAAGCGCCGGTGGTCATTTGATTCATAAAGATTTCTTCCGCGATACGCCCGCCGAACAACACGGTGATCGTCGAAAGAAGACGAATCTTGTCCATGCTGTAACGATCTTCGGACGGCAACTGCATGGTCAGGCCCAAGGCGCGGCCGCGCGGGATGATGGTCACCTTGTGCACCGGGTCGGTCTTCGGCATCAATTTCGCCACCAGGGCATGGCCCGATTCATGGTAAGCCGTGTTGCGCCGTTCTTCTTCCGGCATCACCATGGACTTGCGCTCTGCGCCCATGAATATCTTGTCCTTGGCTGCCTCGAAGTCATCCATCTCGACGAAACGCTTGCCGCGCCGTGCCGCGAACAGCGCCGCCTCGTTCACCAGATTGGCCAGATCGGCACCGGACATGCCGGGCGTACCGCGCGCCAGCACATTGGCATTCACATCCGGCGCGCACGGCACTTTGCGCATATGCACCATCAGGATCTGTTCACGGCCGCGAATGTCCGGCAACGGCACCACCACCTGGCGGTCGAAACGGCCCGGGCGCAGCAATGCGGCATCCAGCACGTCGGGACGGTTGGTGGCGGCGATCACGATCACACCGTTACTGCCTTCGAAACCATCCATTTCCACTAGCAGTGCATTCAGCGTTTGTTCACGCTCATCATTGCCGCCGCCCAACCCCGCGCCGCGCTGGCGACCGACCGCATCGATTTCGTCGATGAAGATGATGCAGGGGGAATGTTTCTTCGCCTGTTCGAACATGTCGCGCACACGCGCCGCGCCGACGCCGACGAACATCTCGACAAAATCGGAACCGGAAATGGAGAAGAACGGCACTTTTGCCTCGCCGGCGATGGCCTTGGCGAGCAGGGTCTTGCCGGTACCGGGGCTGCCCACCATCAGCACGCCGCGCGGGATGCGTCCGCCCAGATTCTGGAACTTGCCCGGATCGCGCAGAAAATCGACCAGTTCGGACACTTCTTCCTTGGCCTCATCGCAGCCGGCCACATCGGCAAACGTGAAGTGTTCCTTGTTTTCATCCAGCAAACGCGCCTTGCTCTTGCCGAACGAGAATGCGCCACCTTTGCCGCCACCCTGCATCTGGCGCATGAAAAAGACCCAGACACCGATCAGCAACAGCATCGGGAACCATGAGATGAACACCTGGGTCAGGAAGCCCTGCTCCTCTTCCGGCTTGGCCTCGACCTTGACGCCATTCTTCAACAGGTCGGAGACCAGCCAGATGTCGCTGGGCGCAAAACTGGTCACTCGCTTGCCGTCGGTGGTGACCGCCTTCAGGGTGCGCCCTTCGATGGTCACCTTGTCGATCTGCCCGCCGCGCACCGCTTCGAGGAATTGCGAATAATCCAGCCTGACTTGCGCCGTCGATTGCTGGCGCGCATTGAACTGATTGAAGACCGTCATCAGCACCATCGCGACGACCAGCCAGATTCCGATACTCTTGAACAGATTATTCACACTTACTCCTCATGAATGAGCGGGCATTAGACTACGTCCCGGTTTATTTCTCAAGTTTGCCCAGCCCCACCAGATACTGTTCACTGCTGCGGTCGCGCGAGGCTTTCGGTTTGCGCGCGACCACTTTGACGAAGTGGTCGCGCATCGATTTCAGATAGTCCTCGAAGCCCGTTCCCTGAAACACCTTGACCGCAAAATTGCCGCCGCTGACGAGGTGCTTGGCGGAAAAATCCAGCGCAAGTTCCGCCAGATACATGGCTCGCGCCTGATCCGCCGAGTTCACCCCGCTCAT
>Ga0100403_1004019_pt1 | contig 10627 bp, 8 predicted proteins | sample CryGeymet201501t_FD_83663 | JGI IMG/M metagenome (GOLD analysis project Ga0100403, IMG submission 83663) | Groundwater microbial communities from Crystal Geyser aquifers in Utah, USA - Crystal Geyser metaG 2015-01t | ecosystem: Environmental > Aquatic > Deep subsurface > Groundwater | place: USA...
AAATTGAATCTGAAATAGCTCGACAAAATGCAATCATCGCTAGATCAGAAGAGAAAATTAAGAAAACAGAGACTTCTGGTACGGGATCCGATTTCAACATTCAATCACAGATTGATAGAGAACAAGCAAGAATCGAGTCATCGTTCCAACGAATCAAGTCGGTCGAAGAAACAATTGAAACTCAATTGGTGCCACTCAAGCGTGAACTTGCATCGATCGATCAAATCCTGACTGATTTACAAACCGCAATAAACGATAAGAACATTCGAAAGGCGCAAAGTATAGTTGGAACGCGACCTGATGGACAATATGGTCCAGCGACCGCAGAAAAGATTGAATCCTTTCGAATCCAGCAAAAAACTCGAAGACAGGAACTCTTAGATCAACTCGATGCTGTTCGTCATGCACCGAATCCAGAAATTCAATTTGCCAGAAATCAAATAAAAGATAGTAATGAATTATTGAATCGTCTCCGTGGACAATTAGGTACCGGAGTCTCAGAAGACATCGATTCAATTATTGATGAACAAAATTCTAGGATCAAGAATGCCAACATTGTTCTTGATAACTTGACAGAAGAAAAATATAAACTGCAAGCAGAAGGCAGAAAACTTGAAGCAGAGGTCGGACCGATCAAGTTTGTTGCTGAATTCATTTATGGTGAATCAGATAAGAATCTTCTTGAGAAAGCAGTTCGATGGATGATCGTTCTGATTGTTGTGGTTTTTGATCCATTGGCCGTGGCCTTGCTGGTTGCTAGCCAATTCACGTTCCAATGGTATAAGGATGAAAAAAAGCTAGAAAAGGATGAAGATTTGATTCCGATCGCAGAGGAGCCGGTTGATAAAATTGTAGTAGTAAATGAGGAAATAGACACTGATGTAGAATTGGTAGAAAAAATTGCAGAAGACTTATCGGTTTTAGATGACCCGGACGTGCAATCGGTTTTGGATTCTAGACCAGATTTGCAGCAAGAGCTTGCAAAATATTTGGAGAGAAAAGGAATTGTGAAACCGCAAGAAGATATTTCAGTGGAGAAACCGGCAGTAAGAAAAGGTGGATGGCTTGACAATTAAGAAAGGTGGTAACTTGCAAATTATTGCAAATGACTTAATTCGTTTTACTAAAATTCGAGTGACAGATTCAACCGGTGAGAGTTTAGGAATCATGTCCAAATATGATGCACAAGAGATTGCAGACGAACAGGGTCTTGATCTCATTCTCGTAACTGAACACGCCGATCCTCCGGTTTGTCGAATTTTCGACGCTGGAAAGTTTCGGTACGAGGCCCAGAAACGAGAGAAGGAAAATCGAAAGAAACAAGCCGAGACAAGGATTGACGTCAAAGAAATTCGGCTTCGTCCGGGAACTGATGTGCATGATCTTCAAGTCAAAGCCAAGCATGCCGCTGAGTTTTTGAACTCGGGTGATCAAGTCAAAATTTCTATGAGAATGCGGGGCCGAGAGTTAGCAAATGTAAAGTTGGCTGAAGAAAATTTTGAAAAATTCCTTGACTTGATTGGTGAATTCCATTATATTAAGCGTAGAGTATTCGTTGGTCGAATGCTCAGTGCAATCATTGCCAAGGGAGATTGATCACAATGGGCAACGCACATAAGGGTATGAATTCCGAACTGGGATTTGGCCTTTCAGTAAAGGTGAACACGAGCGATGAAAAGGGCGTCGAGAAGGCTCTCGGCAAACTTCGACGGGCGATGCAGAATGATCGCTGGGTTCGTGATGTTCGAGCACACGATTTCTTCGTGGGCAAGGGAGAAAAGCGCCGTAAGGCTGTGGCGGAAGCTCGGCGTCGGCAACTGAAGGTGCTTCGTGAGGAAGATGAAGATCTTACGCACGATGCAATCCACCACGCTTCGGCGTTGAAGCGCGGCAAGAATCGAAAGGCTCGCCGTGCATTTGACAAGAAAGTTCAGATGCGAAATGACGCTGAACAGCGAGGTGATGCGCAGCCCCGTAACGAGACTCCGTTCTACGGTGACTACCGGGCTTTTACTGAATTCTAAGCCCGCATCGTCTTTGAGGAGATACGGAGTAGTTTCGATTACTCCGTATCTCCATTTCAAGCCTGTCTATTTTGATAAATAGAAATGTAGGGAGAATATTACTTATCACGAGGGCGGAAATGAAATTATATCAAATTATTTTAGAAGATAACGAATTTCTCGACATTGAATTCGTATCAAAGGTTCTTATCGAGATTTTCCGGGTTCCGTTTGATGAAATTGAGATCATGCTCGATGCATTGAAACTGAATGGATTCCTAATTATGGATGTATTGCCTTTTCAATTTGCTGAAACAAAAGTAATTGAAATGCATCACGCAGCACAATCGGATCGAGTTTATATTCAGTGTTCTTTTGAAGAAGTTAATGCTTAACCTTTCTTGGGTGATTTACCATCTTTGTATGCTTCATTCACATCTGGAGTTGAAGCATCGTCTGCCACAAATTTACCTTTCTTTCTAGCTCGCACCCCGGACGCAGGAAGAGCTCTTGCCTGGATAGGAGTTAGTGGCCAAGAGATTTCTCCTGAAAATTCCATGTCACGCAATGCCTGGCGATATTTTTTCCAAGCCGTTTTTTCAGTAGCTGACAATGGTGAATCAGGCATTTGTGTCCAGTCAGATTCGGACAAACGGCGATTGCGCTCCGCTTTCTTTTGTGTTTGAGTATTCATTGGACGTAAACGAGTAACTGCCATTTTCTATCTCCGAGTGTTTTCTTTATTTATGTTAGCCCCACTGGAACGCGGTTTCCAAAATGTCCTGATCGATGTTCAACGACTCGATTAGGTATCGCATGCTTGTTCCAGAAGGCAATGCTGATAGATCTGCTGTTGCTGAAATAATGGTGATAGTTGAATCAGAATAGCTTAACCCTTCTTCGGTTATTGTTCCCTCAGTAAACTGTGACACGGAAAGTGTTCCAGTGCCATCACTTGAAAGAGAAATAGCTGCACCTCCTTCTGTCAAACTCAACTCGAAGTCATTCGTTGCGGGATTGACAACAAAATAAAGTGTGCCGGGAGAAGATCCAGTAGGATGATTTCCGGTCGAATCAAGCACCACTCTATCGCCAGCAACGAATGGATGGCTTGCCAAAGTGAATTTATTATTCACTGCAAAGTTTGTGGTAACGGTTTGACCACCGTCACGTGTCATCCAAACTTTCAAATCAGTTCCGAAGATTGCCGGCACGGTTGATTGGTGTCTAGAAACAAGGTACCCGGATGTAGGTTCGGTTCCGGCAGTCTGTGTGGAGGATAACAAGACGAAGTTGGATCCTACTGGGCTACCAAATCTTTGACTGAATTTTTTAACGGGTTCGACAAAGGCAACACCAACAAATGTTCCAGCACCGTTTGTCATGGTATCGGCGGTTCTTGCTTTAATTCCAATACTCAACAAATCAGCATCGTATGATGAACCGGTAAGTTCGGCGGCACTAGCGTTAGCCTGGAGCAGTTCATCCGCTGGGTTTGTTGGGGATCGAACGATATCTTTTATATTCCATCCATTAACGGCATCAGCGTTTTTATAGAGTCCCCAATTAAATAATCCGCCGCCATACCACAAGGATCCATCCGCTAATCCGTTGCCTTCATAGGAAATTGGTCGACAAAAATCGGTTTGCCAAAAGACGATGATGACATAAGTTTCGCCGTTGGCGTTCGTATCATTGTCAGTACCGAGTGTGATGACACTGCTAGTCGGCACGGTGCTGTTGAAGTATGTTGACCTTGCCGCCGCGGCAGAAGTCTCGTTGAGCCGCAACGTATTGGTTCCGATGGCCGAGTGACCAACAGCCCATGCTGTAACAATCGAGCGCCCTTTGTGTATGTGCATAAATGGTGTGGTGCCGTTTATGGTTGGAAGACCGAGCGTAGCACCGGCAACCCCGTTGCCGGTGTAGGTTCCGATTGCCATTCCGAGATCAGGGTTATATTTCCAATCAGCCGATATTGTACCAGACGTGTTGGTTTCGTTGTCCGGGAGACGAGCACACCACGCCACAAAAGGAAAGGTGCTTCCGTTCGCGCCGTCTTCACTGCCGACCGTGAAACCATCGCTATCGAAACTGGAAAGTTCCTCTGTCGTAACTGCTTCTGCATCGGTCACATTCGTTACTAATCTGGCATTTGCATTACGCAAACTATCAAACATTCGGGCTGCGCTGGCCGTTCCGCCACTTCTCTTTTTGATCCAAACAAAATCGGGCTGGAAGCCGACGCCGGTAATTGCTTGGCCCCCAGAACCAATCGCCACACCGTCACCGGTATAGAGAACAGTATTGAAATAATATGAAAGATTGCCGATGTGCGACTTAAAATATGCAGTGCTTAATGGATTGAACCCGATTGGTTGGTATGTCCAAGAACCTGGATCAACAATCGTGAGCACATTTCCTGTAGAGTAGACTACGCAGAAGAAATGCGTTTGCCCAACGTCCCAGGCCGAGGTATCATATCCTCCAGTTCCTAGTTCCGGATCACCGTTTGTCCAAGTGCCGTTTTCATGGAACCAGCACTGTTGCGCACTTGCATCATATGCAATGCCGATAATATTTCCGGCAGTCCATGCTCCTGTGCCTGCGGTTTCTGCGGTACTTCCATTCACAACGATATTACCATTCGTTCCAGCGTAGTGGTTTGCTCCTGTGTTGGTTACTATGCTGTCATTGATCACGTAATCAGACTTACAAAGGCCAATATATGCATTGTCTCCGGTAGAACCGCCGACCGAAATTTCAAAATAGAACTTGCCTGTTGGTGAACATGCTAAGGTTGTCAACGCACCCTGTAACGGGTTCGTTGTGGTACCTGTCATTGTTCTATTGCCGTTAGAATAGGTCGGTTGGTTAGACGCGTTATTTCTCCCCAAACGATTATAAACAGCTAGATCACCAAAGACATTCGCCGCATCATCGGTTGGAGTATCGGTAACTTGAGTAATTGTTCCACTAACAGTCCAGTTGTTTCCATTACCGGATCGATCTTCCCCTAAATTTGCTGCATTCGAAAAGTCTAGATAAAATCCGTTTGTTCCCCAAGTAAAATCACCTGGAACAATCTCTTTCGGTCTCCATCTGTTTTCCGTAACAGTTCCGAAGTCAGAAACAGCATGAACTATGCCATCGATGAAGCAGAACTCACAAAGATAACTTCCAAGAAAAGCTGTGTCGGTGTTATCGTTTCCAATATAATGTTCGATAGCAGTATTAAATGTTGCGAATGCCCGTCCGGTTGTGTTTGTGATTTCTTCACCATTTAGATAAGTAATGAGATTTGTGCCATCGAATGTCACACACCAATGATTCCAAACTGCGATATCTCGAAATACCGATGTCGGCCCGCCGTTGGATACATCATATACACTGAAAACGTCGCCAGCCGTGTAATAAATTCCTTCATTGTTTACACCAGTGTTTGTAAAGAAAATTCCCATTGAGGTGCTGAGCTTCCATCGTTTTTCCCAGAATGAAATTGTCCACATATTTTGATCTGTTGCGGTGCCAAAAGTACGAGTCAAATCACCAGTTGAACCATCGAACAATGCGCTATTTTCAAGCACAAAATCTTCTTTCCAATAATTAGCGCCGGTTGCATCAACACCGTCTAATGTTTCGTAGCTATCGGAAATTCCATCGACCGTACTAAACAAGACCGGGCCAGCATTAATCGCAATATCGAAACTATTTTGAATAATGTTCACTCGATCTTTTGGATCGGTTAACTCAGATACGTCTACTTCAACCGCAATACCGTTCTCATATTTGATCAGGGTTCCCGCTGTCCCGGAAGAGAGCTTATCAACCGTGACATCATTTTTGAAATGCTCATCAGTTACTGCATCGGCTGAAATTACTTCAACTGATTGTGCAATTCCTCTAAACTTGACATAGATATCAGCTCCTGTTGCTGGTGCTTCTACAAAACGTAGAGTGGTGCCGATAATTTGGTATGCGTCTGTTGATTGTGATACATTTCCAACCCACACATCGACGCCCCCTTCTGATACCGGATCAGCCGGAAGAACAAAATCTACTGTAGAACCATCTCCGGTTGATGAATATGATAGCTCGCTATAAGTTGCAACTGGGCTTCTGGAATCTCCAAAATAAGACATATTATCTCCACTGGACCGAGACTGCGTGAATCTCTTGGTTCGCTGTTGTCGTAGTTAACCGATATTTAATCGATGTACCTGATGGCTGGCCGCTGATATCAACCAATCCAGAAAATACCGTCATTGCTTCAATAACCGAAATGTCAACCGTTCCTTCATTTGCCAAGGTGACCACTGACCATGTTGATCCACCGTCTCTAGAAATTTCAGCTATAAGATCAGTATTGATAGTGACAGCATCTATTGCTTGATGTTGAATTGCGATATACGCCTCATCTGGTACAGAATTTGCAATAAATGTATCCGACACTAAAACCATTTCTAGGCTAGCGTTTGTATAACTTCCGCTATTAAAAGTTTCATTCGTGCTAGTACCGGTATCAATTCCGGTTTCATCTGAAAAAGTGTCTGAAATTCCATCAACCATGTTATAGATTGTCTGACCGCTATTGGTTGCGATTCTCCAAGAATTGATCATAATTCGAAGTTGATCATTTCTGTCAACAATACTGTACGGATCGACTGATGTTGGGTTACCTCCGACAAATTGAATTACATTACCTGCGGTATCGTTTGCGAGATTCGATGGGTCAAAGGATCCATCGAGGATATTTACTGTGTTAACCGCTCCGGGGCCCGGTGTTGCCATTCCAAGACGCCCTTCTCGATATTTGATAACAATTGGAATTCCGATAGAAACAGTTCCGCCTAACGTCAAGGTCGATCCGGTGATGGAATAAGCCGAGGGAGATTGCCAGGCCCCGCCAACCCATACGTCAATTGCATCACCGCTGCGATTTTTATCAAGCGCGTACGGGCCGGCAATACCGGAACCGGTATATTCAATAGTGTTGAAATTCAACTGTCGTTTTTTAGGAGGTTTTCCTACATAACTCATTAGTATCTCCATTGCAATGAACACGCATGAACACGCTGTTCAACATTCAAAGTTTTAATTCGGTATACCATGCTCGAACCAGTTGGTTGACCACGAAGATCAACAATTCCAGAAAGTAGATTGATACCGGCTGCCTGTGTATCTGTTGCTACGGTTGATAGGGCAACTCGAGACCAAGTTGATCCGCCGTCTCTAGAAATATCGGCTACGATATCAGAATTTAGATTGCCGTCCGCGACGAATTCATGTGAAATGATGATGTAACCGGTAGCTGGATTGGCAATGTCTATCAATGTCGGGGTTGATTGAAGGGTCATATCTGAAATTCCTCCAGAAAAATATCCCGATGTCAAAGTCTGATTCACTGAATTGCCACTATCAATACCGGATGCATCAGTGTATTCATCTGCTATTCCGTCTGCCATATTCTTAATACTGAGACCGTTGTTGCGAGCAATTTTGAACGAATTCATTGCAATATTCAATCTATTCTGGAGACCATTTCCAGGCTCAGAAATAATTCCTGGTGCACCGGTTTCATCCCAACCCAAGAATCCGTCTTTTGTCTGTTGCTTCATTTTTGCTAGGGTGATAGCATCATCTGCCAAACCAGTGTTGCCGACTGATTTCTTTGCCAACTGTCCTTCATCAAGTTTTACAACTCGATATTTGACTACGATTTTCTGATTGATATTTGGAGCCGAATCAAATGTAAGAGTCAATCCATTCACAGCATAGGACGAAGAATTTTGGTAAACCCCGCCGACCCAAACATCGATTTGATTTTCTCTATCAGTTGAGTTATAAACGCCCTTCGAAGTGTGATGTGGCAGAGTGTATGGACCAATGGTTCCATCACTAGTCAGGATTGTGGTTGGAGCATCGATCGGTTTATCTCTACCTAAGTCATTTCGTCCAATGAATTTCGGATCTTCTTTTGCTTTACCGATATACGACATCATATTCCTCGTGGTTTTTGCTTGTATCAGTATTTATTTAACCAAGAAGACCACTGCCCTTTGGGTAGTAGATGAATTGGTTGTATTTGATATGCTTTTTGAACAAAGAACGTAAACATACGTCGTTGGGGACTAGATAAATTGTTAGGTATGTCCCATATACCTAACCTGGTGAGCAATCACCGAACGCCTGTGGAGATACCGCTACCGGGGTTGGACCTAGTCCGGCTAGGTATGTATCATTGAAGCAGGAAAAATTCTTGACCGATTTGGGTCGGAAAGTCGTGCATTCTTTAGACACGCGGCAGTTCACTGGATCTATGACTAAATAAGAATAACGAAATATTCATTTTTATTTGGAGTTGACGATGCCGCTTGACAGAATTCATAACTCAATGGTCGATGTTCAGATTGATCACTTCAATACAAATCAATCTGATTTGGCTGAAGTAACCCTTACTGCTTCTAATGCTGACGTTTACACCGTCCCAGCTTCTACTCGAACTTTGGTATACAGTATTTTGGTAACTAACACTGATAGCGTTGCAAGAACAGTGACATGCACTCTTTCTGATAATTCCGCAGGTCCAACCGAATACAAACTAGCACATCAAATTCCTTTGGCTGCAGGTGACTCTCTAGAACTTCTACGCAAGCCAAAGGTTCTAGAAACAAATGATAAGATTCGTGCCTTGGCATCAGCTACCTCGGTACTTGATATGACAATCGTTGGAATTCCGCTTGCTGCAGATACATCGCATTTCAATTCAGGTTTAACTCTTTCAACTACTTCACTTACCACACTCTATACCGGTTCTGGTAGCGGGCAAATGATCGAATCATTGTTACTTGCTAATGACGGTGCATCTACGGTTACTGCAACTGTTACATGGACCACGAACGGCGGCGCAATTGCAATTGATTGGGTTAAGAACCTGTTGGTGCCGGCCAATAGCACAATCGAGATCTTAGATGGACCGAAGGCAATTGCATCAGGTGACACGATTCAAGTTCAAGCCGGAACTGCCAATCACCTGGACGCTATTCTAGCAGGTCGAAACAAATAAGGTAACGAATGAACAAAAACATTTTGACACTTTCCGAAGCTAAAGAACTTGATGGGAGAGCATTCAAATCTCAGGTTTGGGATTTGAAAAGAGTTTCACAATATCAAAAAATTGAAAAATGGGTCGATAACGAGTACATCATTTCACAAGCAGCGTTGTTTGATGGCGGATACCTGTCACGGACGTTTGGTGCTCCAGACGACGGCAAGACAAATACCATTTCTTTTTGGATGCGCCGTAATATAACAGACGCGGGCGGGCAGCAGTGGATTTGCAAGGGCGGCACTGACTATGGTGTCCGTACCAGCAGTGATTCTCTTTATTACGTCACGAACGCAACCAATGCTATCATTACCACAGCGCTCTATCGTGATCCAACCGCTTGGGTACACGTCGTTATGGTTTGGGACTCGACCGAATTAATCGATTCTGATCGTGTCAGGCTATATATCAATGGAGAGCAAGTCACTGATTTCAGCGGCACAGCATATCCAGTGCTAAACGCAGTTACGGATTGGCTCTCGGCTACAGCGCATTTTATCGGCGGATATAATGCAACCCCGTTGAATCCAATTAAGAGTGAAATTGCAGAATTTGTTTCGGTTGATGGCTTGGCATTGGGGCCGTCGTCGTTTGGAAAAACAGATCTATATGGCAACTGGGTGCCTATTGATGTTAGCGGATTGACTTTTGGGACAAACGGCTTTTACTTAAATTTCTCCAACGCCGGTGCGCTTGGAACAGATAATTCTGGAAACGGAAATAACTGGACTGTCAATGGTGATATCACTCAAGTCCTCAGCAGCCCAACAGATTACGGAACCACAATTGGAAATTTCGCTACACTTGACCCGAATTACCCGGATAAGGTTGGGTTGACCTTGTCAAACGGGAATCTGTCAATCTCAACCACTGCTGCGACAATGCGTCTTGGTACCACATTGGCATTTCCAGGGACCGGTAGTTTTTCGGCAAAATGCACTATCGACGCAACTCCGAGTGGATTGTATATTGGTATTGCTAGAGCGAATTCTACAAATCATATTTCTGGTGTATATGAATATGTACTGACTGCCACCGGTGCCCCTACCTGGCAAAGTCTAGAAACTATAAATGGTGTATCAGGTAGCGTAATAACCAACACGACCGTTCCGGCAGCAGCCAGTGATGAAATTGAAGTTCTTTATGATAATGGAGATCTACAATTCATCGTTAATGGAACGCTGTATTCATTTGCCTTTCTGGGATTTTCAGCAATCGATACCTCATATGATTATGTTTTTAGTATTCGAGAGAGTGGTACGGCAGGTACGCATGGCGCAACTTGGGATTTTGGACAGAATGGTTATTATCCAACACTGAGTAAATATAAAACACTTAGCACAGCGAACCTGCCATCTGTTTCTTCTGAAGCACTTTCCGATCATTTCAACACTGTTCTCTACACCGGTGACGGTGTGGCGATTGGTTCTGGCGGCCAAGCAATTACCGGCGTCGGCTTCCAGCCCGATTTTGTTTGGATCAAACATCGTTCTGGGGCTTCTGGAAGTGGAATTTA
>Ga0100403_1004020_pt1 | contig 10626 bp, 6 predicted proteins | sample CryGeymet201501t_FD_83663 | JGI IMG/M metagenome (GOLD analysis project Ga0100403, IMG submission 83663) | Groundwater microbial communities from Crystal Geyser aquifers in Utah, USA - Crystal Geyser metaG 2015-01t | ecosystem: Environmental > Aquatic > Deep subsurface > Groundwater | place: USA...
TATCTTCTTCTCGTTCTCTACGGCGCGCCGCTCTTGTTCGCGCGCACGCGTCTCACTACCACGGGCCTGCTCCTCGACCGTGGCGATGCGGCCAACAAGTTCCTGCACGTGACCATTGTACCAATCCTCTAGCCGGCTTTGCCGGCGGTCAATACCGTCCAAGCGAATGCCCAACTGATCGTTGTAGCCGCCAAGACGCGCGAGCCCGATATCCTGCTGGTTGTCCCGCATCTCGTTAGTCTCTGCCCACAACTCGGTCGTCTTGCGCCACTCGGTCACGTACTCCAGCCGGGTGTTGTTCTTGCTCGTGATGTTCGACAAGTAGGCGACTGCCGAGATGCCGCTTACCACAATGCCGACCGCGAGACCCACCACCCCGATGATGACCGACGGGTTGACCTTGCCCGCGTCGGCTTGCTTCTCGGCCAGCTTCCTGACCTGATCGTCGTGGTGCTGCCGCTCCTCGTCGATGCGGCGGTTCACGCGTTCAAACCCGCGATCGATCGCACCGCCGATCTTGTCGATAGCATCGGCGAACTCGTCACGAGTAATGAAGGCCGCGGTCTGCTGTTTAACGTCATCGGTCATAATGAGAATTCTCCGGAGGGCCAGCCACGTCCAACCACTTGATCGACCATGTAGGCATTAAAGTAAACTGGATCGCCGGGCACTAAGCCCACCGAAGTCTGCTGCGCGGCGGTGTACACCACCGAGGTAACGTCCTCAACGCTGATCGTGTCCACAACCGTACCACCAGAGCCGCTTAGCACGTCAATCTCGTAAGCGGTTTGGTCTTCTAGTAGTGGTGCCGCGACGCCCGCGGTGTGGTTCCATATCGAACGGGTCTGCCGCATCCACGTGAGGGTCAGGTCGTTCGACACGTTCCGAACGCCCGCGAAGTTAGTCGGCGGGAAGGGCTTGCGGGTCGCGGCGTTGAGGCTAGTCTGTACCGAAGAGGCGTCCTCGACCGCACCGCCGGCACCAAGTGCGCGGTAGAACTTTGTGATGCCCACGCTTCCCGAACCGTACTCGAAAGAGCTGAGGGTGGTGGTGTTTAGCAGGGTGAAGTCTTCATCGGCACCGTGCGTATCGATGTAAGCGTTCGTCCAGCGTCGGCCCCGCATAAGACCCGAGAGCCTGTATTGGTTAGAACCGATCAGGGTCGCTGAGCGGAACCCGATGATCTCGTTACCAAGCAGGGCGTGGTTCCTTCCCCGGGCGACCTCTTCAGCGGTTACAGATTCGAGGCTGCCCGAGGTGAGCGTCACCGTAACGGTGTTCTTCTCATCCCACAACTGATACCCAACCCCACCGCCGAGCGTGGTGTCGGCAACGCCAAGGGTTAGCTGGACCCGCAGGGGATCGCCGAGCACGTCGAAGTTAGCGGAGACGTCGTCCACCGACTCCAGCACGCTGGCCCCGCGGTAGAGCACACCACGCTCAGCGGTGGCCACCCCGTAGTAGGCGTGCAAGCCCACGGCGTGCTCGTCAATCAATGCCGGGAGGTCAAGCACCCGGGCGACCATCTCGGGCGCGGTGTAGGGAGCGTTCATGCTTGTCTTAGAACCGCCAAGATCAGCACCCCCTACCACGGACGCCACGGCGGTGCGGTCCTGCACCGCGCACGACAGTTCGATCGAGAAATCAGTCCGGCGCTCCCGCTTGTTGATGAAGCACCGGAACGTCTCGCCCTCGGCGGTGATGGTCAGCACGTCGGCTTCCAGCATCCGCAGGTAGGTCGGCGGCAGTGACACGCCGATCGCCAACCGCTCCGACCACGCGCGGTACAGCTTGCGGCGTGCGATAGTCGCCGCCTTGCTGGGTGTGATGACCAGCGGCACGTCAACGAGTTCGCGATTCTCGGTCGCATAGTTGGTGCGCTGGGCTACCTGCGACCCCTTGTCGTAGTTGACGTTCGCATCAATGTAGTTGACGTGCACCGCCGACGGCGCGTCGAAGTTGGCGATCTGCGAGAACTGAGCGGGGCGGGGACGGTCAGACCCCCGCCGACCCGCCGACAGGTCGGTGCCGGGCACGGTAACGGTCTGCTCGTCACCCCGGTGGAAGAAGTGGAGCACGCCCTGCCGCTCCTGGACGACAAGATCGTAGGCCTGCATGATCGGCTCGATGGCTCGTGCCATGCTGACCGGCCCGCTGATCGTGTAGCCGGTCAAGCACTCGGTCACGCGGCTCACGTCGTACTGCGAGCTGGTCAGGCCGCCGCGCTCACACAGGTCGGCGATGGCCGACCGTACGGACTTCTGCTCCTCGGTCTCGATCAGGGCGGCGATCGTCGGGATCCGGTTACCGAAGTCACTCAGCTCCAGCGAGTCGAACACGACATAGGCGATGCCTTTATACTTCGGCACGTTGCCGGCACCTTCAAACGCTTCGATGTGCGAATCAGGCAGGGCGTTGCTGGTCATGGCGGTATCCACCACCACGTCCTCGCTGCCCGTGTGCAGCGTGATCCCCTCGTAGCGGTCATCGAGCGTGCCCGTCTCGTAGATCACTTTGCTGTCGGCCCACACCCTGCGGATGGAGTTGATCTTGCCCTCACAGAACGCCACGGCGAAGTCGCAGTAGTAGGAGTAGGTCGTCTGCGTACCGCCCCCGCCACCCTTGCCCCCAACCCTGCGCGTTGTCGTTCGTTCTTCAAACGGTGCTTCTGCTCCGTCGTTGCCCGCGTGCCGACCGATCCAGATGACCACGCCGGCCGTCTTGTTCTCAGGGCCGATGCAGTAGCGGATCGGGGACCCTTCGCTTGATAACTGAAGCTGGTAATCATCAAGACGAGGCCCCCGGACGTCGGGGGTGCTGGGCGGAAACAGGTACGTGTTGTCGATGTACGCACCCACCGCGCCGCCAATGGCACCGCCGATCGTCGCCGCGCCGAGGCCGAGGACCGTGCCCCCGACCGACCCGCCGATCGCGCTACCCACCGCGAACAGTGCCAAAGTCGCCATCGCTTACGTCTCCTTACAGTCCCGGCAACGCTGCCGCTTGGTCTGGAGTCTTGGCCGCAGCGGCATCTCGTCACCGCCCACGCTGGCAACCCGTGGTTCCAGCAGCACTAGGGTATCACTCTCCAGCGCCACCGGCCACTCAAACACGCACAGGAGCCGGGAGGTCCAACGCTCATCCAGCGAGGTCTCGTTGACCACTAGCGAGTCGGCCAGCGCGTGCACCATCCCCACGTCCGTCCTGATAGCGAGGTGTTGGGGATACCGCTTCCCAACAAAGCACAAGACGTCGCCAACCTGCGGCGCGCACCGGTCACATCGGACCCGGATAAACGATTCGCCGACGCGCTTCGCGAGCATGCCGTCGGGGCGGTTGTTGTAGCCGGTGTAGTCGCTCACCCCGATCCCGAAGTGATTAGCGACCGCCACCACCAAGCCCGAGCAGTCTAGACCGACCCCGGGCACCCTGCCTTGGTGCTGGTAGGGCGTGCCGATCAACGATCGGGCGTAGGCCTGTATCTCGGAGCGCTTGGGGTTCATTTAGCGTTTGGGGTCTGGAGTGTCGTTGTGGTGCCCGGCACGTGCGGGAACCCACCAAAGTTAGCAACGTTAGTCGTCCAGGGACGCCCGCCGTCCCCGCTGGTGCCCTTGCAGTCGTCGAGGGTCTTGCTGCATCCGGGGGTGATGCTGAACTCGTCTGCCACGGCGATGTCAAAGTCGAGCGGCAGGGCAAAGACGACCACCCCGTCGGTGCTGACAAACGACTCCACCTCCATCGACAAGCCGTCGTTGTTGCCCGAGGTCCAGGTCAGCAGGCCGTCGGTGAAGTAGCCCGTGGCGTAGGCGGTCAGGTCGGTCTGGACCTGCTTGCGCTGCTCGTCCACGGCGGTGACCTCCCCGGTCACAGCATGCGAAGCAATATCCACCCCGCAACCCGCGTCACCGAGGACGTGCCGGCATTGGCGGGTCACGACCAAGCCCTTCGCCTGCCTGAGTTTGGTGGTGAGGCCGTCGATCTGTGCCTCCCAAGTCTCGCCCGTCCACGACACCTCGGTGATGAAGTAGGTGTTCGTGTAGAACGCCCCCTGCCACGGATACTTCCAATCGACCAAGAACTCCACGACCTCGGCCCCGTTGTACGACCCGGTCCGCAGGTCGTTGAAGTTGATCTCGTCGGCGGTCAGGTAGCCGATGAACTGGAGATTGCGTTCGCGCAATCCCTGCTCGGCCCGATGCGCCGATACGTCGGCCACCGACATCGGCGAGTAGGCGTCGCCGGCGAAGGTGAGGCTTTGAGCGTGATCGGTGAAGCGTAGCGTCGTCCCGTCGGTCAGGGTCAACCGCCACAACGACGCGAAGCGGTGGCCGCGTCCCTGCATCAAAGCCGACATCGAAGGATCAAGTTCGATCATTAAGTCACTTGCTCCTCAACGGGTTTAATGGTGATCGTTACCGTGCCGCCGGTCGCCATAGTCGGCCCCGAGTTAGATGGCACTTCGCGAGCGCCCAGCGTTGTGAGCTGGTTCGTGAAGGTCGCGGGCGGGGTCAGGCAGAGGATGTCGCTCCCGTCTTTCGTGACCGGCTGAGTCGAGTAGAAGAAGAAGTAGGTGACGGTAGCGATCGCCATGATCCACTGGTCGTTGGCGTGATCGAGGTTGAGCATGATGTACAGGTCTTCGGCGCTGTTGTACGTCGGCGGGTCCACGTTGGCTTGGCAGTCTGCCAATCCTCCGCTCCAAGTTGTGACCTGCACGTAAGCGTCGGGGTCTGACCCACTCGACAGCGGCACGGTGGGGAACGCCTTCTGCCATCGAGGTACGCCCCAAAACGATCCGGGTGCGCCGACGTAATCGAGTCTCTGGCACAGTCCGTTAATCGGGTTCGGTTTAAGCCAAGTCGCCTTGCCGGCCCAAGCGGGCGAGATGAACTCGACGCACTCACCGTCACCGGCGAAGGTGAGTCCCTGAATGTCGGCGGCGAAGTAGGCCGGGGTCGAGTCGCTGCAATAGGCGGTCGGGCCGGGCGACACCGTCTCGGGCACGGTGCAGCCGCTCGTGACCGTACCCACGACCATAGACAACAAGTCCCTCGTATCGATCGGCTTAGTAATGGTTGAGGCCCGAACTACCGATCGATAGGAGCAGCTATCATCGAACGAGAACCGGACAGCCTGCCCTTCGTAAGCAGACCACCCCTCCTGCCGACTGTACAGCACATCGGCCGAGTTATCACACACCGCCAGCGCCCACACGTCGCAGTCGGGTGCGGCGATGGTTGCCCGAGCATTCGCCGCGAGCACGCTGGCGATCGTGCCGCTGCGTGTTGACTGCCCGTGCGTGCGGCCCGCCGTGTTGTGCTGGTACTGACGAAAGATCCAAACCCCGCCGCTCGCGTTGGGCGTCCTAAGAGTCAACACCCCGGTGTACCCATCCGTAATAAGGTGCGAGTAGTTTAGCCCAACGTCGCCCACAGCTTGAGCAGAGCCCGAGTCGTTCACGGCGTAGTAGGTCAAGCCCGCGGGCCAGTTGGAGACGTCTTCGGCGTGAAAAGCCGCCGCCCCGCTGAACCCGCTGTCGAAGTGCAGCACCCGCTCGCGTCGTGGGTCAAAGGCACCCAGCGACCCGCCGGTGTAGCCGACGCCCCCGCCGAAGAATTGAGATAGGCTCACCATGCCACCCAACCTTTCGTCGTGCCGTCTGCTTCGACGTAAAGGGAAACCATCACCGAGGTGCCCGTGGCGATTGATAAGAGGGTCGTGCCCCCGTCGTCCTTGAGATCGATGGCGTGGGTTGAGCCCACGTTGTGAAGCACAAAGTAAGGTCCGCCGGCGGGCAGGTTGGTCGGGTCAGGGAGCTGGACGTAGAGGCTGCCCGAAGCGGCGTCGAAGGCGTAGCTGCGCGCCTCGGTCACCGACAGCGTCCGGTTGGCAGTCAGCGAGACATCAAGATGCCCGCCCCAGTTGTAATCGCCCTCGACCTGCGTGTCCTCAATGACCTCGATGATCGGCACGGCGGACGAGCCCGATTCAAAATCGTCGTAGGTCGTGGAGAGCAGGTCGTCAGCGCCCTCGCCAAAGCGCACCGGCGTGTCAAACAAGAAGCCCGCGGTCACGACGTGGGTGTTGGGCGGAGCGGTGCCGAACGTGATGACCCCCGTGGCCGTGTTGACCGTGTAGTCCACGCCCTCGGTCTTGGTGACCCCGTTGACGGCGGCGATGACCGTGCCGGACTGGGGCTTGGTGATCGTCCTGACCACGCTCTGCCCGCCGTTGGTGTAGGTCTTGATGAGTTGGAAGTCTACCTCGGTCCCGTCGCCCACGCCGATCTCTTGGTCGCCGGCGTTGAGGGCGCTGGGGCGGTAGGGATGCGTGCTGTTGGAGCAGTAGTCGAACGGGTCTTGGAAACGGAATCCCCGCTTGGCCCCGCCCCGGGCAAGGTAGAACGAAAGCAGCGTCGAGTGGTCTTGTAGCTTCTTCACGCCGTAGCGGGCGTCCCACTGGCGGCGCGCGTTTGGCCACCGCTGGATCCGCTCTTCACGACCGCCCTCGGTCTCGATCACAAGGGTCGAGTAGCCCGGCCCGCCGGCGCTGCCGAGGCTGAGGTTGGTCGGGAACCGTACTTCGTCAAAACTCATTATCGTGCTCCTCGGGGCACCCGGCGATTAACGGCGCGGTTGATGTCCTCGCCGATCTGCGTGCGGCTACGCTTGTACGACTCGGCATCACGCGCGACGATCGTAACATTAACAGACCTGCCGCCCCCACCCCCGTCCACGTTGGCAACGCCGAGGTTGCCTTGGGCGTCGCGCTTGAGGGGCATGACCGCCTCGGGACCCTCCTCGCCCATGACCCCCAGCTTACCCCCGCCGAAGGTGAACATCGTGGGACCAAACACGCCCCCCGTCGCGAACGGGTAAACGCCGCCGGCACCAAAGGCATTGCCTTGGGCACTGGGGGTGACCCCGCCGGCCGGCGTGAAGAAGCTGGCGAACAGGCCGCCGGGGTTTAACGACCCCACCAGAGGGCTGAGCACCTGCCGCCGGATGAACAAGGTCAGCAGCTCGTTGGCGAGGTTGCGGAACGAGTCGGCCACCGACTCGGTCCCGGTGATGATTGATGCAAAGGCCGACGAGAACGAATCGTTGATCGAATCGGCGGTCTTGCGCAACCGCTCATCGTAGTCATCGGCGGCGTCCTGCACCGCGTCGATCTCGCTACGGAACTGGGACTGTAGCCGGATCAGCGACTCGATCTCCCGCTGCTGGTCGGTCAGTGACCCAACGATCGGACCTTGGGCGCGGATAACCTGCTCTTCCAACTCAAGGTCGGCGTCGAGCCTTGACCGCTGGACTTCCAGCAGCTCACGCGACACCCGCACCTCTTCTTGCAACCGCTCAACCGGATCAACCCGGCCCGCCCGCCGGTCTGTCTTGCCCGCGTCGCGGATCTCCGATTGCTGCGTCAGCAGACTGCGCAGCTCGTCAAGCCGCGGCGCGAAGTCAACCTCGGGCACGCCCTGCGCAAGCAGCCGCTGCCGCTCCCGCAGCACCTCGACCTCGATCCGCCGGGCGTCGGTCGCGGCGTCCGCAAGCTCGACCTCTTTGCGCAACAACTCCAGCCGGTTGTCGAGAGCGGTCAGGGTGTTGTTGATCGCATCCTGCAGCCGGACCTCGGCTTCGGCAGCGGCGATAGCAGCGGCTTCGCTGGCCTCCATCGCGTCGATGTCGCCTTGATGCGCCTCTTCTTTATCAATCAAGGCATTGGTCAGGGCGACGGCCTGCTCGACGTAGCCCGCCAGCTCGTCCCCGGTCAGGCCGGCCGCCTCGCCCAGCTCAGTCACCCGCTCACGCACAGTGCCGATCCGGACGGCACGATCACTCGCACCGACAAGCTCGATCTGCTTAGCGATCTCGTTAAACACGTCGCTGATCTCCGACAAGTCGTCGGCGCTGGGCAGGACCTTGTCAAAGTATTCTTTCTGCAGGAACTCAGCATCGGCCTCGGCCCCGTCAGCGATCCTTTCCAGGATCTCCCGCAGGGCTTTGCGCGCGGCGTCGGCCCGGTCGTTGTTGACGAAGTTGAGCACGTCCGCGGGGGTGTTGCGGCCGGAGAACAGTTGCTCGTCGCTCAGCTCCTTCTGGAGCAAGGTCTTGATAGTGGCGACGTTCTTGGCGAAGTCGTCTTCGCTGAGCAAGACGTCGGCGAACTCGCCGCCGAACTGCCGGTCTACGTCCCGGAGCAACTGGTCGAGCAGGCCGCTGATCCTCCCGACCTCGGCCCGGTCAGTCAGACCGCGCAGCAGGGTGGCGTTACCCAACCCACCGCCACGCCCGGCCTGCTGGATCTCGATCAGCTGATTCTTGATGCTCTCAAGGTCGGCATCCTCAAGCACCGACTTGTTGGCCCTGAGCGACACCGCGAACGCGTCAAACTCGCCGGCTAGCTGGCGGAGGGCCGAGGCCTGCTCGTTGAGCGCCCCGGAGCTGAAGGCCTGTTCGCCACGGGCCGCGGCCTGCGTAAACAGATCGGTGGCGGATCGAGCACGATCCACCGACTTGAAGTAGTCGTCCACGTCGTCCGTGGTGGACTGGAGGGCCGGCCCCAAGATGTACAAAGCCGAGGCGACGGCGGTGACGGCGACGGCGAGTGCGCCGAGGGGGTTGGAGGCGATCGCCGCGGTCAGCAGGCGGAACGCCGCGGCTGCTCCGCCGAGACCGTCGATGAAGGCTTGCAACTTGATAAACAACAGGGCAAGACCAAACGACACCAGCGCCGCGGTCGCCACCTCGATAAACCTCGCCAGTGACTCGGCGGTGCCCGACACCTCAACCCCCGCCTGATCCACGTCAAACAACGCCAGCAGGGTCTCGCCGAGCAGGTTGGTAAACTTCTGCAGCGACGTGGTCGCGCCGGAGTAGTCGGTCTGCACCGCTTCAAACGCGTTGCCCAATCGGGTGATCGAGCCGCGCAGGGAGTTGTTGGACTTCTCCGACTCCTCGATCAAGGCGGTCTGCCGCTCGGCCTCGGCGCTGGCGTCGGCCAGCTTCTGCGCGAACAATTCGTAGCCGTTGGCCAGCGGCAGGATGACATTGGCGTCACGCACGCTTTCCAGGTTCAGCCCGACCAAGATATCGGTCAGGGAACGCGATTCATCCTTGGCCTGACCAAGCCCGCGGATAAACGCCTCAAACGCCGCCACGGGGCTGTTGTTGGCGAGGCGTGCAAACTCGTCGGCAGTCATGCCGGTTAGTTCCGCCAGCTCCTCCAGAGCGGGGCCGCCTTGGCGGGCGGCGTCCGTGATGACCTTGAACACGCGGAACGAGGTCGAGCCGGCCAACTCGGCCTCCGTGCCCACCTGCGCCATCGCCGCCGCCAGACCCGCCGCTTCGGTAGACGACGTACCGAACGCGCCGGTGGCCTTACCCACTTCCAGAGCGATGCGGGCGATCTCCGCCTCGGACGCCGCCGTCGTGTTGCCGAGGAAGGTGATGACCGAGCCCAGCTTGCCGACCTGATCGGCCGCTTCCCCGGTCACGGTCAGCAGCCGGGCAAGGGCGATGGTTGCTTCTTCACCAGACAAGTCGGTGGCGGACCCAAGCCGGGCAACGGTCTCGGCGAACTGCACGAGGTTGTCCACGCCCGTGACGCCGACCTGACCCGCCGCCTTAGCGATCTCCAGGAGCTGGCCCGTAGGGGTGTCAAAGGCCAACGACAGGTCACGGATGCGCCTGCCCAATCGATCGGTTTCTTCGGCGGTCAGGTTGGCGGTCTTGGCCACGCCGATCAACCCGATCTCGAAGTCAGCCAGCGTATCAACCACCGACAGGGCGGTGCGGTACGTGGCGTAGACGGCGATCAGTTGGAGCATCCGCCGCTTGAGGTTGTCCACCCCATCCTGCGCGGCCTTCTGCGACTTGTTAAAGGCCTCGGTGTCGTTGGCCGCTTCCCGGGTCTCGTTGCCTAGGGCTTCGAGGTCACGCGTAAACTTGCGCACCTCTTTATCGTTCTGCTCGATCAGCCTATCGAGTTCAGCAAACTCATCACCCGCGCGGTCGGTCGTGGTGTTGAGGCCGCGCAGGGCCGAGGTGATCGCGCGAGCGGCGACGGTCAGCTCGCGGATCGCCTTGGCAAGCGAGTCGTTGGTGGCGTCAAGTTCACGGGACCCCTTGTTGACGTCGTCAATGGTCTTATCGACCTTCTTGCCGGACACGTCAAGGGCGTCGAGGTCCTTTTGCGCCTTGCGGGCGCTGTCGCTCTTGATCACTAGGTTTAGTTCGGCTAGATCGGGCATGCCAACTCCGCATCCACTTGTCGTCGAGTTCTCGGATGAGCTTGACCTGCCACCACGACAGGGTCACGCCCATGAGATCGGCGAGGGCTTTGATGTCTGTGAACGCTATCGGGTTTGGCCCAAACCCGTTGGCACCCCGTGCCTGACTCAGCTCCTGAAACAAACGCCACTCTCTTTCTAACTCATACGGCATTTTATCCAGGTCGGGCAGCAGCTCCTCGATGTCGATGCCCTTACTCTTTGCCAGTTGCCGGAGGTGTGCCCCGACGCTCGACTTCCCGTCACCGACGGGCTGCGTATCTTTGAAGACCGCCTCGGCAAAGGCGAGGAGGTCCTTCTTCAGTTTCCCAAGTAGTTCGACCGGTCATTGATAA
>Ga0100403_1004023_pt1 | contig 10616 bp, 19 predicted proteins | sample CryGeymet201501t_FD_83663 | JGI IMG/M metagenome (GOLD analysis project Ga0100403, IMG submission 83663) | Groundwater microbial communities from Crystal Geyser aquifers in Utah, USA - Crystal Geyser metaG 2015-01t | ecosystem: Environmental > Aquatic > Deep subsurface > Groundwater | place...
AGAAATTTGATTTTGAAAAAATTTTACAAAAATTTTTCGGAAAGAATAAAAGTTGTCAGGATGCGTCAGGATGGATTAAAATATCAAGACATGCCCCTTATAGCCATCTACCAGTTTAACACGCCTCAATCAATCCTCATTCGTTCTGTGGCAAATTAGCCAGATGTCTAAGAAGATGATAACACCCTATGTCTATTTCGCAGCAAGACAGGCCCGACAGATAAACCGGTCTCTTTTATCCAAGTCATCGTGTAACCTATACCGGATGGCTTTCTTGTTTGCCAACTGTGAGTAGTTTATCATCTTCCCACACTCACCACACACCGGCTGTTTCTTTCTAATTTCTGCAATTATCTCTTGGCTGTCCATCTTCTTTCTCCTTTGAGGGAACATCAGACTGTGAAGTGTCTACTGACGGGACACTGGTTGATACTTTCCCGAAAATTCTTTCATAATTCTCTTCATACTTTTCCCTGTTTACTGGTCTATACCAACTACCCTTGCTCATAATAAATCCTATAAAACTATATTATTCGTCAAAATCCGGAAATTCCTTGTAAGCCCTATATCCGTTATGTACACTCGCATAATGTATATGCCCATTCCTTTTGCCTCCTCCTTTATCCCTTTCAATATAACATCTCTTGTATTATCTATATCCGTTAACTCATCAAAGGTATGATTACTTGAATGCTCTTGAATTATCCCGATAGCCATATTCTGTATACTTGTATCAAAATTCTCTACCTCCAATAGAGCCTTCCTTGCATCACTTATTCTATATTTAATAGCTCCACTTATTATTACATTCTTCTTGTCTTTTGTTATTGTACTCTGTGGCCGGAGGTCAATTATTTGTGGCACGACGTTTATAAGTCGGGTTTCCTGAAACATATAGAATACTATGTACCAACCCGGCTTTAATGTTTTTACATATTTACCAAGTGTAATACGCACTCCACCATTATCTGGGGTAACTGTATATAGACGTGGAAATAGGTTAAATATGTAATTAAATAGACGAGTAATCCATTCCATAATTATTTTGCCTCCGAATAAGTCTTACCAACTCCCAATTCAACTTCCATTCTCAGAGGAAGATTCATAGCTGTCTCCATAGTTTCCTTTATCATTGGATTGGCTATATCCACATATTCCTCTTTTATTTCAAATACAATTTCATCATGCACAATAAACAATATCTTGGCTTCCCATTCTGGATGTTCCTCAAACAGTTTTCGGACGTTATTGCAGGCACATCGGATAAGGTCAGATGCGAGGCCCTGAATTAAGAAGTTAAATGCCTGCCGGTAGGACTTCTTCTCATTAGGGTCCAGCCGCCTTCTCCTGCGAGTTAGGGACTTGACATGCCAGTTCTGCTTGAGGAAATCACTGCATTTCTTCATGGCAGACAATATTCTCGGATACGCCTGAAAGAATTTGTCTATACCTTTTTGAGCCTCTTCCTCGGTTATTCCGGTATTCTTAGAAATACCATAGGCAGTAGTACCATAGATAATTGGGAAATTATAGGAGTTTTTACCTATGTGCCTTTCATGCTTATATTTGTCTTTCAATTCATTATATTGTGGATGTGTGGTTTTCATCATCTCCGGCTCAATGCCAAGACCAAACACACTGTTAGCAGTCATAAGATGGGGGTCCATATTCTCACGGAAAGCATTTAGAAGTATATCCTCATTGGCTACAATTGCCAATAACCGAAGTTCCTGCCCACAATAATCTGCACTTATCAATGTCTTTCCTTCTGGAGCCTCAAAAATACTTTTGAAATCAAATGGAAGTTCTGGATTTATTTTGGGGTTATTCTGCATATTTGGGTTGGAGCTTGACAATCTTCCGGTAGTTGTTCCTGTGTTATTGAATGAAGCTCTAACCCTACCATCAGCATCAAGATGATTAGGTACTTTATCTACAAAGGAGCTTAATAGTTTATTTACAATGTTATACTTATATAGCATATCAACAAACTCATCCCCCTTTAGATAAAGAAGAGTCTCCTTTCCTGTACTCATCTTCCCACCCTCTGTAAGATATGGAGATTTAAGCCCTCTTGATTCAAATATATCTGAAATAGTGTTATTGCTTAGCTTGTACTTACTTACCAACTCAGCTTCACCTGTAAACATATCGCACTGAATACTATAGGGAAGGTGTGCTATCTCGTATAATTTCCTCTCTAAGAAAAGCTTCTTTGCCCTTGCTGCTTTCCGGAGTTCTTCCAACCGGTAGGCATTGATTTTAATTCCATTTATTTCCATATCCATTATAACAAACTGAAAGGGCATCTCCACTTCAAAGAACAGCCTATTTACCCCAAATTCAAATAACTTCTTATTGAATATCTTGTGTAACTCCCATGTCCACTTGGCATCATTACACGCATATTCGTAGAAAGTATCACTCTTGTATCCACAAATACTTGCATTCCCATAGTCAACAGTCTCGACCCCAAGATATTTACAGGCAAGATTTTTAAGACCATGATTGGCATTCTCATTTATCAGGTGATGTGCGGTCATGGTACAAAATATATTTCTTGTAAAATCTGTAATACCAATCTTATGAAGAACCTTCATATCAAATGGAGCATTGTGCATAACTAAGGACTTTATATGTGTACTAAACAGATAAGATAAGAAAAGAATAATGGGTTCTTTTTCTTCATTCTGCCATAAATCAATATAACAGGTAGCCTCACCAGTAGAGAAAGAACAACCAACAATATCCAATTTATAATAACCGAGGTCGGTTGTCTCTGTATCAAAGGCACAAGTAGAGAAGTCTCTCTTTGAAAAATATTCTTTCACTTCTTTTAGGGTGTGAAGAACAGTATTCATTAGAACTTCCTTACTATTTTCTGACCCAGAAAGATTTCATTTCCAGATACATCACTACTTATTGTACTCATGTTCCCCATTCTTCGGATATGTCTCCTTGTATTCCTTATCTTGGTAGTCATATTTTTCTTTCCAATTTTAATCTCTTCCTTTAACCAAGGATTCCTTTCATAAATATTCTTCAATCTTCCCTTCACTGCACTTTCCTTAATACCAAGTTCTTCTCCAATTTCCCGACAATTCATGTTATCTACAAGAGGGTGATACATAACCAGTACTTCCATTTCCTTTTCAGTAAGAAGTAATGTCCTATCTCCATTCTGAATTGTAATTATTTTTCCCATTTTTATATCTCCAATAAATTAAAATTTCACGACCAATTCGTGATTCCATTATAATATACGTTCGCAGGAACAGGTTTGTTCACATATTTTTTATAATTTTGTAATTTATTTCTATATCTGTATAGCTATTATACTCCGAACATCCATGTTCTTGACTTTCCTTCTCACTCAGCTTAGGTTCGGCTTCGTGCCTCATATCCGGCCTCCTGCCTTTTTCCTGCGAAGGAGTATTTTCGACCTCCGTGTCTTCATTTATTTTTTTATTTTGGAGTCATCCTGACCATTTTGTTCCGTTCGACCTCCGTGTCTCACTTATAATTTAGACTCTGTAAAACATAAACAAAAGGGGGCCTTTTTGAAAATAAAAAAATTTTTTTTGTATAAAAACCGCGTTTTTGGCCCAAAAACGAGTAAAAATAAATTTTATTTTTATTTTTAATCAGATTTTTTGAACAAAAAATGGCGAAAAACGTAGTAAAAGCGAAAAAACAATTTTTTATTCTATGGGGACTGAAAATGAAAAAGGCTAAGTTGAAGTTATTTGTGTGGGACGATTATGCCAGAGATTACACAAGTGGGCTTGCGGTGGCCCTCGCTGAAAATGCGGAACAAGCCCGACAGTTAATTGAAGAAAATGTAGGCTACCGCGACAGCAGTTTATGTCAATCTCCTCGTGAATGTGATTTGAATACGCCTATTGCATTTCAAATTTGTGGGGGCAGTTAATGGGCAAGGGTCAAGATTTAGGTCAGTGAAGAGATTGGAGATTTAATATGAAATATGAAGATTGGTCCCAACTAAATGTCGGGGACAGAGTAAAGGTTAGTTTTGGTATAGTTTTGGATGAAGAGTTGAAGAAGGCTGCAACGGAGGGTAATTATATTGCCACTATTTACAGGGGAATTAGATTTAGTGGTTTGGATGCCTACTTCTTAGCACATTTCAACAATAAAAAGTTTACACTTTACCCTGACGAAATATCAGAAAAAGTAGATTCTGGGGAACAAATATGAATAAGTTGGAAAAGGTTGTTAAATAAGGGGGCCTGATAATGTTGTCAATAACTGATAATGTGAGAGCATGGCAAGCATGTGATTCTAACAATGTAAGATGGACGTGTTTGGAAATACTTGCTGATAGAGTAGACCTCCATCAAAAAGCAATAGACAAAGGATATGTAATGACCATTCCTATGGTCAACTATTGGCTTTTTGAGAAGAAGAGGAAACCGAAGACATATAGGACCGTGTGCATACAATGTGGGGAAGTGTTTCGGCAGCTAACAAAAAATGAGCATAAGATATGTGAAAACTGCCGACAAACCTATGAGGTTTGCATAGTTTGTAACAAACCCATACAAAAGAACCATGTAGCAGAGGCAGTAGTTAAAACGGATGATACAACAATTAGAGGGTATGCTTGCCAAGAATGTATGCCAGATTATCAAATATGTTCAAATTGTGGCAAAAAGACTACTCTTGGCATAGAGATAGAGGGTGAATCTTTCTGCTCAGGATGTGTTTCTGAGCTTTTCGTAAAATGTGATGAATATGGCTGTGGAAATTATATTCCAAAAGGGGAGGAACACGATATATGTGGAGAAACTCTTTGTGAGGATTGCGTTACTGAATTTTGTGTTACTTGCAGTGCATGTGGAACAATTATTCATAATGATAATGCCTATTATTTTGATGGGAATGAATACTGTGAAGATTGCTTTGAATCAAACTTTAGCATCTGTCCGGTGTGTGAGGAAACAGTAGAAAATACAGATGGTACTTACTATAACCGACGTTATTTTCACGAGGACTGTTTCTGCGACAACTACAATACATGTGAATCCTGTGGAGAAGTTTTCCCAGCTGATGATACAGTTACTGACGACGATGGGTATAACTACTGTTCCAGTTGTTGGGAAAATGAGGGTAGAGATGGAGGATTACTCAATTTTGATGTAAAGGTTCCCCCTATTTTTTATGAAACAAAAGAAGAAACGGAATGTCTCCAAAAACCTATTTTTTATATGGGAATTGAGTTGGAGACGGAACTTGAGGATAGTGATTTACATGCTGATGATGTCATAGAATATGTCAACGATATTAACAAAAAACAACCTGATGAATATATGTACTGCAAAATGGATGGGTCTTTATTAAATGGAGTTGAAATAGTATCCCATCCAGCCACCTATGACTGGCTGAATGAGAACTTTGATGAAACATGGGGACATGTATGTAAACTAAGGGAACGTGGTATGAAGAGTTTCAAAACGGATACATGTGGAATCCATATACACATTAGCAGAACTGCTTTTAGTATTCTGCATTTGTATAAGTTTATGAGATTCTTTCACCAAAACAAGACGTTTATAACAACGGTATCCAGAAGAGAACAGTATTTACTGGATAGATGGGCATCTATACATACAGTATCATCATCATATATATGTTCAATTATGCATTTACCTTCTACTTACAAATATAATGCTTTACATCTAACAAAAAATACGGTGGAATGCAGGATATTTCGGGGTACGATGAAGCCGACTTCATTCCGAATGAATTATGAATTCATCAAAGCTCTGTATGAATATACAAAAGACTGTTCATTACAACGTCTTAAGGCGAAAGATTTTGCGGAATATCTGTATAACTATAGAGAAGAATATCCAAATATATTCACTTTTGTTGATAAGTTCGCCGAAGAAAACCTAATAAGCAATGAATTGGAGAAGTCAAATACACTAACCCATTCATTAGAAAACTAACAAGTAAAACACAAGAAAAAGGATATGTTATGTGTGTAATTGTTTATAAACCTAAAAATGTCAATATCAAAAAGTCTTATCTGAGAAATTGTTTTGATGCTAACTCAGACGGGGCAGGGTTTATGTTTATCAAGGAGGGAAAACTCCGCATTATCAAGGGGTTTTTCACCTTTGATACATTTTGGAAAGCTTATAATCTACAAGTACAAAAGAATAGAGGCCCTTTTGTTATACACTTTCGACTTGCAACGTCCGGCTATAAGGACAGACGCAACTGTCATCCATTCAGAATATCAAAGAATATGGCATTTGTACATAATGGGATATTCTATGATTTGAGTGATGCAGGTAGCTCGTCAGATACAATGAACTTTAGGAATGTTTATCTGAGGGGACTACCCGATAACTGGCTGGATAATGATGCAATATGTAATTTGGTCGAAAATTATATCAAGGAGAATCGCAGCAAAGTCGTCTTCATGCGAAATGATGGGGAAATACGTATCATTGGCGAATCTACTGGTGTGTGGCATAAAAGGGCATGGTATTCAAATAATAGTTATGAGAAATGTGTATTCCATATAAAAGGATTTTCTTATGAAGATTGTAAGAAATTACCCAAACCATACTATCCTGATAAGTGGAGTAAACTTAATCTGTCAGAGCATGAATATGATGAATATGATTATTATGAGGATTATCTCAAGCCAAAAAATACTCTCAGTGTAAGAAATAAAGATTCTATCTGTGTTATGTGTGGTGATATAAAACCATACTGGTCAATACGAAAAGTAAAAGATATTGGAGATATCTGTTCAGATTGCATGGCTGAGTTAGAGGAGTATTCCCTTGGAATCAAATAAAAATATAATACATAAACTATGGGAAGTATTCTGGGAACTTCAAGAAACACTCAACTTTGATGTGTGGGATTTAATTGATGCAGAAAAAGTAGTAATCAGAATATCTGATAGATTTGTGCGGGGGAATGGGCTTTGCCGCATAATAAGGACTAAGTATTCCCATCAAGTGTTATCATGTGAGATAGTGCTTGCTAAACAGGTGCTTATACAATATGGTTATGATGAACTTGAACACACGTTCCGGCATGAAGTATGTCATCTGGCAAATGCAATACTGTATAAAGATATTGGACATAATGATAATTTCAAGAGTCTTTGCCGCAAAGCAGGGGGTTCAATGAACAATCAAATAGCCGGAGAAGACTACGCAGATTGTGCAACTACAAAACTTCTGAAAGCTCCTGTGAGATATGTTTATACCTGCCCATGTGGAAGCACAGTAAAAAGGACGAAGAGAATCTCAAGCCGGATACGCAGTGGACTTTATCATAGCTGTGGAAAATGTGGAATATCAACTAACCATTGGATTGAATCAAAAGTATAACCTAATTCCAGAAGGGTGTAAAATGTATCTTGAAATCCTAAAAAAATTAGAGGCGTCTTCGGACCTTCTTGAAAAAAGACCTTCACGGACAGTCCTTATGGATGCGTGGGATGAGTGTAAAAATGGTGGGAAGATGGTATCATTGATTGCAGAATATACTAAAGAGAAAGATTCCCCCCATCACCGGAAACTTGTTGGACTACTGATTCTTTTTATCCATGAAGCCCTACAAAAGGCCCCTGAGTATTATAGGTTCAATCAAATGGATATAGAGAGGAGTCTACTGAGGGAGTGTGAACACTGGACCGAAGGAGGACATGCTTCTCCCAAAACAATGAGAGTATTATATGAAGGAACGTGTAGAAATTATGGGGAAGAAGTTCCAGATGGGTTTAGACTTATATTTATGGCAATAATGTACTTAGTAGAGGGTACTGTAGATATAAAAAGATTGAATCCTTTTACAACTCAGCGTATTGCAGACTTACTTACTTCTGCTACCCATGAGTTTGATAAGTCATACGATTCTTCTTGTATGGGAATGAGACAGGCATCCATAACAAGATACTATTATCCAAATATATGTCTTAATATTTTACAGGAGAATACTAATGGAAAATGTGGAAACAATGATTGATTATACGTCAACAGATGATGGACTTGAATGCTATATTCAACGCAAAGATGGAACAAGAACTTATAGACATATCTGTTATTTACCTGAAAAAGAATTGTTTAAGGTACATGATGATATGGGTGGAAAGTATTGTATAGAAAAAGAACGCTTCATGGATGGGGAAATTGGGATGGCTATGGAAGAAGGAAACTTATTTTTTTAATTTTAGAACAAACTTTCTTTTCATTCGTATAGATAATAGAAATAATTTTTTTTGAATTGGAGAGAATATGACATTTGAGAAGTATGAACCATCCCATATACGACTAAAACTTTACCATAGATATAAAGGAAAATTGGGTATAGATTATGCATACTTTTTTATAATAGATGGTTATCCAGAGCATTGTTGCCCTATCAGTAAAAATTGGTGTACAGATAACAACTTTGAAATCAATTTCATTTCCCAAAATGGGAAACACCTAATTTCAAAACGTTGGCACACTGCCAAAGAATTAAAAACATGGGCATATAAAAATACTTACAAAGTTACATATTCAGATGATAGTATAGCATTACATGTACAACCCCCTGAATATTTTGATTAAGGAATGTGTAATATGATGCAGTACAGTAAGGCCAAAATTGAAAATGGGCACGTTGTGGTAACAGAATCACGGGTTATAGACCAGCGTAAACTCACTGCTGACTGTTGGATGTTTCAGTTTGAAGGGTTGAAAGCTTGTGCAAATTGTGAGTATCAGGGTACAGAATTATGTGGTGCTGGACGGGGACAAAATGACTATACGTGAAATAGTGGAATCCAAAAAATATGATACAATATGACCGCAAGAGAGTTTTATATTGCATGGCATAATGCTCCGGCATTTACAAAAGAGAGGTTAGCACTATCAAATTATGTGGCGGAGTCATTGATGAAATCAACTATGTCGGGTACAGAGATGTTTTCGGTGCTTTATCCAGCTATGATTGCAATAGCCAAATCAAAAGGTTTAATTTAATTCACAAAGGAGGTAAAGTGAAGATTGACAAAACTGGAAAGCGATTGTTTGCCCATGACCCCAGCTTTGAGTTATACCCATGCGACACAGATGACACTACATTGAAAACTGCACTAATAAAAGCACTTGACAATATATTTTTAACAGTAGAATCTACAGTATGATTATTTTCTTTTTGGCAGATTTGAATAGGGAGACAAAATGAAAATCACAAATGTATTTGATGTACCTAAACCCTTTTTATGGGCCGCCGAGAAGTCCTCTTATAGACCTGCTCCCGACCGCCTGTCTGTAAGTCAACTATGTTCCCCACCTATGCAAAGAAAGCTCATGATTGAGAATTGGGATAAAATGGAGGTAGACTGTGTTGCTCTGCATTACAGGATGATGGGGTCTTCTATTCATTATGTTCTGGAGCAAGCTGCAAAGGACAGGCTTGGGGTTCAGACGGAGATAAGATTAAACCTGCCTCCGGCTTGTTTTGGAATTGAGATACGGGGACGAGCCGACTGGCTGGATTATACGGAGTCCACACTGGGAGACATAAAGACTTGCAGCACATACACAGATGGAAGAGAGATAAAAGAGGAGTGGATTCAGCAGTTAAATATCTACCGATACATACTCCGAAGAGTCTTTGATTACACTGCTGATAATCTGAGAGTATTCCCATATTTTAAGGATTGGAGTTTGAGTCAAACAACCAACAGTAATTATCCGAAATCTCCCTATGGTTGCATTGAGATTCCTGTATGGGAGTGGAAGCAAACCCATGATTTTATTGAGAAACGTGTGGCGGAAAACTTGCAGGAGAATATTAGATTCTGTACTGATGAAGAGAGATGGAAAATACCTCCCCGATATGCTGTGATGAGGAAGGGGTACAAGAAGGCGTTGGCGGCAACTATGGTTGTAGATGGAAACAGGACAGACATACTCTCCAGAGAAGCAGCACAGTCTATTATTAACCAGAAGGGGTTGCATAGCGATAAGGATGTCTACATTGAAGAAAGAAAAGGGGAGTGTCGCAGGTGTGAGAATTACTGTGATATGAGGGATGTATGTAAGATTACAAATGCTGACAAGTGGAAGGAGGACTTGAAGTGAAGTATGTTTTCTATGGAAAAATTGTAGGTGGGAAGCTGGAGTTGGACCATAGAGAACTTATGACCCAGCTTATTAAGTCTCTAAAAGATATGGATATTGAGGTTGAGATACGAAAGCAATCAGATGACACCTCACTAAGACAATGGGCCTATCTATATGGAAGTGTGTATAAGGAATGTGCTAATTGCTGGGGATGGTCTATCAATGATGTGGATTTGTGGATGAAAAAGAAGTTTATGAGGGAGAACGGAATCTCCCTGCCGGATGGGTTGATTCTCACTAAAACCTGCTTTGATAAAGCATGGTTAGCAAAATATGTAGATAGTTGTATTATGTATGCGGCACAGGAGGGGGTTGTAGTTATGCCGCCAAACATTAGAGAAAGAGGATAAGAAACGGGGAAAAATGTATTTGGTCTATAAATATAACAATGACAGGAACCACGTTATAGAATCTTTTGAATCAAAAGAAAAAGCAATTGCATTTGCTAAG
>Ga0100403_1004024_pt1 | contig 10616 bp, 10 predicted proteins | sample CryGeymet201501t_FD_83663 | JGI IMG/M metagenome (GOLD analysis project Ga0100403, IMG submission 83663) | Groundwater microbial communities from Crystal Geyser aquifers in Utah, USA - Crystal Geyser metaG 2015-01t | ecosystem: Environmental > Aquatic > Deep subsurface > Groundwater | place...
AACGCCGCGGGATTGAAGACGAACGAGAACGCGCAGGTGATGCACGCGCGCGGCCGGCCGATCGAGGGTTTGTACGCCGTCGGCAACGCGGCTGCGCCGCTCGACATCGGCGCGGGCTACCAGAGCGGACTTTCGAATTTGCGCGGTCTCGTCGGCGGATGGCTCGCCGCGAAGCATGCGACGGCGAGGTGATCGGCGATGGACTTCTTCAAGAAGAAGCGAAAGTGGGATCTCGAGGTCGACGTCGTCGTCATCGGCAGCGGCGCGGCCGGATTGACCGCGGCGATCGCCGCTCATTCTGGTGGCGCGAAAGTCGCCATCCTCGAAAAAGCCGCGACCGTCGGCGGCGCAACCGCCGTCTCCGGCGGCGTCGTCTGGGTGCCGTGCAATCATCACATGTCCGAAGTCGGCATCGCCGATTCGCGCGACGAAGCGCTCGCGTACACCAAGCGCCTCACCGACGGACGAAGCTCGGACGATCTCGTCACGACGTTCATCGACGCCGCGCCGCAGATGCTCCGCTTCGTCGAAGAGCAGACGTCGCTGAAGTTCACCGCGCTGGCGAAGTACCCCGATTACCACCCGGAGTTCCCCGGCGGAAAGCCGGGCGGGCGATCGCTCGACGCGGGGCTCTTCGACGCGAACGAGCTCGGCGATTGGAAGAAGAAGCTTCGTCGGTCGCCGGTGTTCGGGATGACCGCGATGTCGGTCACCGAAGCGACCGAGTGGGGCGTCTTCTCGAAGCCGCTCAGCCTTCCGTTCAAGCTGCTCGGCGAGCGCTACGCGAAGGGGCTCGTCTGTTATGGAGGCGCGCTCACGGGGAAGCTCCTCAAGGCGGTGCTCGATCGCGGCATCCAGCCGATCCTCGAGACGGGCGCGAAGGAGCTCGTGGTCGACGAAGGTCGCGTCGCCGGCGTGCGCGCGACGAAGGCGAACGCGGACTACTTCGTGCGCGCGAAGAAGGGCGTCGTCCTCGCGAGCGGCGGCTTCGAGTGGAACAAGAAGCTCGCCGCGCAATTCCTGGGCGGACCGCTCACGCACCCGAACTCGCCGCCGTGCAACGAGGGCGACGGCCTCGTGATGGCGATGTCCGTCGGCGCGGATCTCGGCAACATGACCGAAGCGTGGTGGTGCCCGTCGCTCGTGATCCCGGGCGAGGAGTACGACGGCGCGCAATTGAACCGCGGAGATTTCGCGACGCGATCGCTCCCGCACACGATCATCGTCAATCGCCGCGGCCAGCGCTTCGTCAACGAGGCGCAGAACTACAACGATTTGATGAAGCCGTTCTTCGCGTTCGAGCCGCACTCGTACGAGCGCGCGAACCTCCCTGCGTTCATCGTCTTCGATTCGCAGTACCTCGCGAAGTACGCATTGATGACGTACATGCCGGGGCGCCCGCCGCCCGATTGGATTCCGAAAGCGGACTCGCTCGAAGCATTGGCGACGAAGATTGGAGTCGATGCGCGCGGGCTCGCGGCGACGGTGCAGCGCTTCAACGGCTTCGCGCGCGAAGGCAAGGACCTCGATTTTCATCGCGGCGAGTCGCTCTACGATCGCTTCTACGGCGATCCGGACGCCGCGAACCCGAACCTCGGGACGATCGAGAAGGGGCCGTTCCATGCGCTCGAGGTTCACCCCGGCGCGATCGGCACCAAAGGCGGCGCGCGCGTGAACGGCGACGCGCAAGTCATCGGCGCGAGCGGCGCGCCCATCGCGGGCCTCTACGCGGCGGACAACGTGATGGCGGGCGTGACCGGCGCGGGCTACCCCGGCGCGGGCAGCACGATCGGCGCCGCCATGACGTTCGGATTCCTCGCCGGCCGACACGCGGCGAAGCAGTAGCAGCGTGGCGGCGCCGAAGGCGACCGCCCGATGGAGAGCGAGCCATGCCCGAGGTCGAGTACGTGACGACGGTGAACCTCCCGCCCGAGACGATCTGGGAGTTCGTGAAGGACATGAACAACTGGGCGCCGATGCTCACCGGCTACCAGAAGCACGAGATCATCGACGACACCGATTCGATCTGGACGCTCAAGGGCGACGTCGGCGTGCTCGCGCGTCGCGTCGAATTGCGCGCGCACGTCACCGAGTGGAACGGCCCCGAGCGGGTGTCGTTCACGTTGACCGGCATCAACGAAGAGGTGGACGGCGGCGGCACGCTGTCGATGGCGCGCGTCGGCGCTGCATCGATTGCGCCGACTTCGAACGCGTCGACCGCGCTCGCGAAGCCCGAAGGCCTCTTCAGGAAGATGCTGAACGGGATCTTCCGCTTCTTCTTCCGCTTGATGCACGGCAAAGGGCCGGAGCGCGCGAAAGCGGGAGCGCCCGCAGAAAATGCGTCGGAGCTTCGCTTCGTCTTGCGCATGGACGCGGGCGGCCCCACGGGCCCGCTCGTGAACGCGATGCTCGCGCCGGCGCTGTTACCTGCGGCCGAAGATCTTGCAAACAAAATCGCCGCCCATCTCGAAAAACAGCACGCGGCGTAGTCATCGTCGCGTTCGCGCGAAAATCCACGTGCTCGACCGGCGAACCCGTGCAATGTGGAGGTGGGGGTTTTACGAGCCCATGACGCGAGAGAAGCTGACGGAAGATCGTCCGAGCGCGCGAAAGCTGGACCGCGGGAGCGTCCGCAAGATCGAGCGCGCGAGCCAGGCGAAGCTCGAACCATCGAGCCACGCGAAGATCCCGGCGAGCCGGCCGAGCCAAGCGAAGCTCGAACGCGCGAGCCACGCGAAGATCGAGCGCGCGAGCCAAACGAAGATCCCGGCGAGCCGTCCGAGCCAGACGAAGCTCAACGGGCACCACAAGGCCGAGCGCCCGAGCCAAGCGAAGCTCGATCGTCCGAGCAAACGGATGCTCGACTCCGAGCCGCCGGCGCCTGCGAAGAAGAAGCCGCTGTGGAGCCGCCGCGGTGAGCTTTTCCGATCGTTCGTCGACGCGCTCCGCGACATCCTCCGCTACGAGCGTCGCTCCAGCAGCAGCGACTAGCTCTCTCGATCGCAGCGGCGCTCCCTACTTGCCCGTGAAGTTGGCTTTGCGCTTCTCCATGAACGCGCGCGGTCCTTCCTTCGCGTCCGCCGTCGCGAAGATCGGCTGACCGATCTCGAGCTCGCGCTTCAACGCTTCGACCTCGGGAAGTCCTTCGGTCTCGAGCACGCTCTGCTTGATCGCTTGCACGGCGAGCGGACCGTTCGCCGCGATTTGCTCTGCGATTTTTTTCGCCTCGGCGAGCGCTTGTCCATCGGGGACGACGCGGCCGATGAGCCCGATGCGCGCCGCCTCTTCGGCCGTGAGGTGCTTGCCCGTGAGCAAGATCTCCATCGCGTGCGTGTACGGGATCTGCCGCCGCAGCCGCACGGTCGATCCGCCGAGCGGGAACAATCCCCACCGCGCCTCGCTGACGCCGAACTTCGCGCTCGCGCCCGCGATGCGAATGTCGGTCGCCTGCAGGATTTCCGTCCCGCCCGCGATCGCCGTGCCTTCGACGGCCGCGATGAGCGGCTTCTTCAGCCGGTAATGACGCATGAGCGCCTTCCAATGAAGGTCCGGATCCGTCTTGAAACGCGCGGTCCACTCGTCTTCTTTCCAACCGCCGGCCATCGCCTTGAGATCGCTCCCGGCGCAGAAGTGGCCGGCCGCCCCGGTGAGGATCGCGACGCGCACCTCGGGGTCGCCGTCGATCATCGTCCAGGCGTCGGCGAGGCGGACGAGCATCTCGGCCCCGAAAGCGTTGCGCGCTTCCGGCCTGTTCATCGTCACGATCACGACGTGACCCTCGCGCTCGACCAGCAGATGCGGGCTTTCGGACACGGCTCGAACCTCCGTTTGTCAGAAATAGAACACGTTTCACTTTTTTCGCAAGCGGCTCTTGCGCGCCCGAGTGAAACAGGTTCTATTTCTTCGCATGCGCCTGTCCGACGTCGAGCTCTTCGACCCCGACATCTACGTTCGCGGCGTTCCGCACGACGCGCTCGCGCTCTTGCGCAAAGAAGCGCCGGTCCACTTCCTCCCCGAGACGAAGACGGACGGTCCGGGCTACTTCGCCGTCACGAAGTACGAAGACGTCGTCACGATCGGAAAAGATCCGGGACGCTTCTCGTCGCACCGGGGCGGGACGAACATCCAAGATTACCCGCCCGAGGATCTGTCGACGATTCAGCTCCTCATGCTGAACATGGATCCGCCGCAGCACAACAAGTTCCGGCGCCTCGTGTCGCAAGGCTTCACGCCGCGCATGATCGCGCAGCTCGAGCCGCGCATCCGCGAAGCGACGAAGCAGATCTTGGATCGCGTCGCGCCGGAAGGGCATGCCGACTTCGTCACGTCGATCGCCGCGGAGCTCCCGCTCATCGTCATCGCCGAGCTCCTCGGCGTCCCGATCGAAGATCGCGAGAAGCTCTTTCACTGGTCGAACAAGCTCATCGGCTTCGACGATCCCGAGTTCCAGAACACGCTCGAGGACGCGAAGCAGGCCGCGATGGAGATGTGGATGTACGCCAACGCGCTCGAGGAGGAGCGCGCGGGCAAGCAAGGCAGCGATCTCGTGAGCGTCCTCTTGCGCGCGGAGATCGACGGCTCGCGCTTGACGGAAGCGGAGTTCGACGCCTTCTTCCTGCTCTTGTCGGTCGCGGGCAACGAGACGACGCGCAACCTGATCAGCGGCGGCTTGCTCGCGCTCCTCGAGCACCCGCAGCAGATGAAGCGCCTCATCGACGATCCGAAGCTCATCGAGTCGGGCGTCGAAGAGATGCTCCGGTGGGTCACGCCGGTCATGTACTTCCGTCGCACCGCGACGCGCGACACCGAGGTTCGCGGCGTTCCGATCAAGGAAGGCCAGAAGGTCGTCATGTATTACAACTCGGCGAACCGGGACGAGGACGTCTTCCCGAATCCGCAGACGTTCGACGTCGGGCGCACGCCGAACGAGCACCTCGCTTTCGGCGTCGGCCAGCACTTCTGTCTCGGCACCAGCTTGGCGCGCCTCGAAATCCGCGTGATGTACGAGGAGCTCTTGAAGCGCATGCCGGACATCGAGCTCGCGGGTCCCGTTCGCCGACTGCGCTCGAACTTCATCAACGGCTTCAAGGAAATCCCGATTCGGTTCACGCCGTCCAAGAGGTAGCGATGCTGTCTGGGGTGTTCGCGAATTACCCGCGCGGCTGGTTCGTCATCGCCTTCTCCGACGAGATCGCGACGGGCGAAGCGAAGCGGATGAAGTACTTCGGCGAAGAGCTCGTGGCCTATCGCGGCGAGGACGGCCAAGTGCGCGTCTTGGACGCGTACTGCGCGCACATGGGCGCGCATCTGGCCGTGGGCGGCAAGGTCAAAGGCAACTGCATCGAGTGCCCGTTCCACGCTTGGAAGTACGACGGCACCGGCGCGTGCGTCGAGATCCCGTACGCGAAGAAGATCCCGGCCAAGGCGCGGCAGCGCGCCTGGCCGACGCGCGAGGCGAACGGCGTCGTCTTCGTGTGGAACGATCCTGCGGGCGGCGCGCCCGAGTACGAGAACCCGACGATCGCCGACTACGGAAGCCCCGATTGGCTGCCGTGGACGCGCAACATGTACCACGTGAAGACGCACCCGCGAGAGATCGTCGAGAACCTCGCGGACAAAGCGCACTTCCCTCGCGTGCACAGTACACAGATCGACGAGTTCGAGTTCTCCGTCGACGGTCACACCGCCACGCAGCGCGCGAAGGGCCGCGCGTTCCTCGCGAGCGGCGGAGTCGACGTCTACTCGTCGACGACGACGTACCACGGGCCCGGGTACCTGCTCATGCGCATGGACGGCGTGATGCAGAACTACATGATCGTCGCGCACACGCCGGTCGATCACGGAAGTTTGGATTTGCGCATGGGCGTGATGCTCAAGATCGTCGGCAATCGCCAGAAGACCGAGGGGATCGTCGGCCTCTACATGTCGAACCTCAAAGCGGGCTTCGAGGACGACATGAAGATTTGGGAGGCGAAGCTCTATCGCGAGACGCCGATTCTCTGCGACGGCGACGGGCCGATCAGCCAGCTCCGTCGTTGGTATCGCCAGTTTTACGTGCCTGCGTCGGAGCAGGCGCGCGTGGAAGCATGAGGGAGGACGTCATGAGCATCGACTTCGTCGCGCGTGCGAGAGAGCTCGCGCCGATCCTGGCGAAGCGCGGCGCGGAGGCCGATTCGCTTCGGCGATTGCCCGACGCGACCATCGAAGACTTCCGCGAGGCGGGGTTCTTCCGGATGCTCCAGCCGTCGCGTTGGGGCGGGCGCGAGGTCGATCCGCGGACGTTCTTCGACACGCAGATGACGATCGCCGCGGGGTGCCCGTCGAGCGCGTGGGTGCTCGGCGTCGTCGCGGTGCACGCTTGGCAGCTCGCGCTCTTCGATTCGAAGGCGCAAGAGGACGTCTGGGGGAAAGACTCGGACGTCCTGATTTCGTCGTCGTACGCGCCGACCGGGAAAGTCGAGCGCGTCGAAGGCGGTTATCGCATCCGCGGGCGCTGGTCGTTTTCGTCCGGTTGCGATCACTGCCAATGGGTGTTCCTCGGCGGCTTCGTCCCGCCCGCGGGCGACGCGAAGGCGCCGGACATGCGCACGTTCCTCGTGCCGCGCAGCGACTACGTCATCGACGACAACTGGCACGTCGCGGGCTTGAAGGGGACGGGCAGCAAGGACATCGTCATCGAGAGCGCATTCGTGCCGGAGCATCGGACGCATCGCCTGATCGACGGATACAAGAGGAATTCGCCGGGCAACGCCGTGAATACGGCCCCGCTCTATCGCCTTCCCTTCGGGCAGATCTTCGTGCGCTCGGTGTCGACGTCGGCGATCGGGATGGCGCAGGGGATGCTCGACGCGTACCGCGACGTGGCGAGCAAGCGCATCGCGGCAAGCGACGCTTCGAAGGTCGCCGAAGATCCGACGACGCAAGTGGTGTGCGCGGAGGCATCCGCCGCGATCGACGAGGTGAAGCTCGTCTTGTATCGAAACTTCGAGGAGATGATGGCGCGCGTTCGCGCCGGCGAGGACATCGCGATCGATCGCCGCGTCCGCTTCCGTTACGACTCGGCGATGGCGGTCGTCAAATGCGCCGAGGCGATCGACAAGCTCTTATCCGCGAGCGGCGGGCGCGCGATCTTCTTGAACAGCCCCCTCCTCCGCTACTTCCTCGACGTGCACGCGGCGCGCGCGCACTACGCGAACAACCCCGACAAGCCCGGACGCAACTTCGGCGGCGTCGCGCTCGGGATGAAGAACGTGGATTACTTCATATGAGCGCGCTCCGGATGGGATACCTCGGGTTCGAGGTGCGCGATCTCGCGGCGTGGGAAGCGTTCGCGACGAACGTCCTCGGGCTTCAGCTCGCGTCGCGCGACGACGGGCTCTCGTTTCGCATGGACGACTGGGCGCAGCGCATCTTCGTCACGCGCGGCGACGCGGACGATTTGTGCGCGATGGGTTGGGAGGTCGACAATGCAGGCGCGTTGAACGACGCGGTCGCGCGCTTGCGCGGCGCCGGCGTCGACGTGACCGAAGCGACGCGCGAAGAGGCGGCGCAGCGCAAGATGACCCGCGTCTTCCGCTTCCGCGATCCCGGCGGACTGCCATCGGAGATCGGCTACGGGCCGGAGCGCGCGGCGACGCCGTTCCAATCGCCCGCGGCGCTCAGCGGCTTCGTCACCGGCGACAAAGGCCTCGGACACGCGGTCGTCAACGCGCGCTCCCAAGAAGAGAGCCATCGCTTCTACGTCGACGTCCTCGGCTTCAAGCTGTCCGATCACATCGTCTGCGACATTCACGGCTACCACGTGAACATCGCCTTCTTTCATTCGAACGCGCGCCACCACACGGTGGCGTTCGGCGACGCGCAGCGAAAGCGGATCCACCACTTCATGCTCGAAGTTCGGACGATCGACGACGTCGGCCTCGCGTACGACCGCGCGATTCGCAGCGGCGTGCGCATCGTGAACACGCTGGGCAAGCACCCGAACGATCGGATGTTCTCGTTCTACGCGAAGACGCCGAGCGGCTTCCAGTTCGAGCTCGGGTGCGGCGGCCGCGAGGTCGACGACGCGACGTGGTCGCCCGTGACCTACGACCGAATCAGCGAGTGGGGACATCATCCGCCCGAGATGCTGATTCCACGCAAAGAGGAAAAGCGATGAGCGCAGTACCGCGCGCGAAGACGGCGTCGATCGGCGACGGCCTCGAAGTCCACTACCAAGAAGAGGGCGCGGGCGACGTCGTCCTGTTTCTTCATGGAAGCGGCCCAGGCGCGAGCGGCTATTCGAACTTTCGCCACAATTACCCGGTCGTCGCGAAAGCCGGATTCCGCACGATCGCGCCGGACACGCTCGGCTACGGCTATTCGAGCAAGCCGGACAACGTCGACTACACGCTCGACTTCCTCGTCGGAGCGCTCGAGCGCTTTCTCGGCGCCATCGGCGTGAAGAGGTGCGCGGTCGTCGGCAACTCGCACGGCGGCGCGATGGCGATCAAGCTCGCGCTCAATCGCCCGGAGCTCGTCAGCAAGCTCGTGCTCATGGCGCCCGGCGGCCTCGAAGAGCGCGAGACGTACATGAAGATGGAAGGCATCCGCGTGATGTTCAAAGCCTTCATGGATCCGGCGGGGATCACGCGCGACTCGATGCGCAGAGTATTTTCGCTCCAGCTCTTCGATCCGTCGCTCATCACCGACGAGCTCCTCGACGAGCGCGCGGAGATCGCGAACCTCCAGCCGAAGCGCGTGCTCACGAGCATGCAGGTCCCGCACCTCGCGCCGGAGCTCGCGAAGATCGAGTGCCCGGTGTTCGGCCTGTGGGGCATGAACGACAAGTTCTGCCCAGCGTCGGGTGCGACGCGAATCGCCGAGTCGTGCAAGCGTGCGCGCGTGCTCTTGGTGAACCAATGCGGACACTGGGTGATGGTCGAGCATCGCGACTTGTTCAATCGCCTCACCGTCGACTTCTTGCGAGAAGCGGGATGACGCCGGAGGCGATCGCGCGCTACGCGGGCGAGCTCTACGCGGCGCTCCGCGCGCAGCGAACGGTGGCACCGCTGACGACGCGCGAGCGCGACATCACGATCGACGACGCGTACGCGATCTCGCTCGGTCTGCTCGAACGTCGGCTGCAGGACGGCGAGAAGATCGTCGGGAAGAAGATCGGCGTGACGAGCAAAGCCGTGCAGTCGATGCTCGACGTGCACCAGCCGGACTTCGGATACCTGACGGACGCGATGCTCTACGGCGGCAAGATGCCGATCAGCCAAAAGCTGATTCAGGCGCGCGCCGAAGGCGAGATCGCGTTTCGCTTGAAGCGCTCGCTTCGCGGTCCGGGCGTCACGCCCGGCGACGTGCTCGACGCGACCGAGCGCGTGATGGCTTGCTTCGAGGTCGTCGACTCGCGCATCACCGATTGGAAGATCCGCATTCAAGACACGATCGCCGACAACGCATCTTCGGGCTTGTTCGTCCTCGGCGACGAGGCGGATCCGCGCGACGTCGACTTCGAAGGATGCGAGATGGTCGTCGAGAAGAACGGCGCGTTCCTGAGCCGCGGCTACGGCAACGCCGCGCTCGGCTCGCCGCTCATTTGCGTTGCCTGGCTCGCGAACACGCTCGGCGCGCGCGGCGTCGCGCTCGACGCGGGCGAAATCGTCCTCTCCGGATCGCTCGTCCCGCTCGAGCCCGTGCGCGCGGGCGATCGCATGTCGTTGTCGATCACCGGAATCGGATCGGCGAGCGTGGAATTTACCTGAGGAGCTGCGATGCGGATCAAGGCGGCGATCATCGGCTCGGGGAACATCGGGACCGATCTCGTCTACAAGGCGAAGCGCAGCGCGTGGATCGAGCCGGCGTGGCTCGTCGGGATCGATCCGAAGTCGGACGGGCTCGCGCGCGCGAAAGAGATGGGATTGAAGACGACGGCGGATGGCGTCGAAGGTCTCTTGCCGCACGTGAAGGCGGACGACATCAAGATCGCGTTCGATGCGACGAGCGCGTACGCGCACTCGGGCAACGCGCGCGCGCTCATGGCGCTCGGCGTGCTGGTCATCGATCTCACGCCGGCGGCGCTCGGGCCGTACTGCATTCCGCCGGTGAATCTGAAGGAGCACGTCGGCACGCGCGAGATGGACGTGAACATGGTGAGCTGCGGCGGCCAGGCGACGATCCCGATGGTCGCCGCGGTGAGCCGCGTTCAAGAGGTGGAATACGCGGAGATCGTCGCGACCGTCGCGTCGAAGTCGATCGGCCCGGGCACGCGGCAGAACATCGACGAGTTCACGCGCACGACCGCCGGCGCGGTCGAGAAGATCGGCGGCGCGAAGCGCGGTAAGGCGATCATCATCATCAACCCGGCCGAGCCGCCGCTCATCATGCGCGACACGATTCACTGCCTGACGGCGGGCGAGCCGGATCGCGAGGCGATCACGGCGTCGGTTCAAAGCATGATTCGCGAAGTGCAGAAGTACGTGCCCGGGTATCGGCTGAAGAACGGGCCGGTGTTCGACGGGCGGCGCGTGACGACGTTCGTCGAGGTCGAGGGGCTCGGCGACTATTTGCCGAAGTACGCGGGCAACCTCGACATCATGACGGCGGCGGCGCTGCGCACCGCGGAGATG
>Ga0100403_1004028_pt1 | contig 10610 bp, 9 predicted proteins | sample CryGeymet201501t_FD_83663 | JGI IMG/M metagenome (GOLD analysis project Ga0100403, IMG submission 83663) | Groundwater microbial communities from Crystal Geyser aquifers in Utah, USA - Crystal Geyser metaG 2015-01t | ecosystem: Environmental > Aquatic > Deep subsurface > Groundwater | place: USA...
CAACAAAAAAAAATACTCGACAGTCGCGTCGCATCATTTTACAAACATAAGGGAAGGTCTAAAGACGCGCTTCTTCAGGTAATTCTTTCTGATAATTTATCTACTCTTCTTAAACAGTTTACCTATCAACAGAATCTACTTAATGATGATAGGACGATGATAGTTCGTGTTGTGTTACAAGTTCAGGATATTGAGAAAAAGAAAGCAAAACTCGAAGATGAGAAATCTCGTCTAGAGCCGATCAAGGCTCAAATTGACGAGCAGTCAACTTTTCTTTTTGGTGAGGTATTAAGTGCAAAGGAATACGAACAGAGTCTTAAGTCAGAGATTGTGAGTTTGTCTGCTAGACAGCAGGAGATTCTTGCTCAGAGAATAGCCAGCTTAAATATTCCTCGTTCTGCCGGAACTTCAGCACGAGGTTGTTCGGACGACCGTGGAGTTGATCCTGGGTTTTCTTCAGCAATTGCATTTTTTACATACGGAGCCCCTCACAGAAATGGATTAAATCAGTATGGGGCTAAAGCAAGGGCCGATTCGGGACAGTCATATGTTGATATTATTAATTTCTACTATAATGATTTTCAACTTTCAGACTATGGTTCTGATAAAACAATAATTATTAGTGGTAATAATGAATACGGACAGACATTCGATAATGAATCAATGAATATAGAAGAATACTTAAAGCATATATATGAAATGCCAAGCAACTGGCCTGCAGAAGCCCTTAAAGCTCAAGCCGTTGCGGCGAGAACATATGCATTGAGAATAATGAACGCGCATGGTTCAATTAAACCAAATCAGGGAAATCAGGTAATTAAAAAAGAGTTAAACGCTCAATCATGGGTTGACGCAGTTAATTCAACACAAGGAAAAGTCATGTTGCGAAACGGAGAGCCTTTTTTATCAGAATACGCATCGACTCATGGTGGATATGTATTAAATATTGGTAAATTTGATGGACGTGATGGAAATCCGGGAAGTTTTGGCGAGTTGAATGACCGCGCATATGACAAAGAATCTCCATGGTTTTACTGTGATTGGGGAGCTAGGAGCGAATATTCAAACACGGCTTGGCTAAAATCAGAAGAGGTAGCCGACATTGTAAATACGCTCATGCTTGTAAAAAGAGATTCTGGAACCGCGGAAAATTTGTATCAAACCGATAAGCCAAATCCTGCAGGAAAAGAGACATGGAGCTCAAATAAAGTGAAGGAGGAGCTTCGAAAAAAAGGAGGGTCCCCAATTGATAGTATTTCAAACATCTCAGTTTCTGCAGATTTTGGAAGTGGTAAATCTACAAACATAACAGTAAACGGTCAAAGCTTTTCAGCTGCGGAGTTTAAGGATAGGTTTAATTTACGGGCTCCTGCCAATCTTCAGATAATAGGACCGCTTTTCAACGTTGAGCGTAGATAATTAAAGCTAAGCTGGGTGGCAATTGTGAAACTCAGCACCACGCCCAAAAAACTCCACACAGAAAGAGATTTAATCAAAGTCATATCTTTTAACATTATGACGAATAAAAAATGTATAAAAAATAAAGCATAAGAATTCAAGCTAAAAAACATTATTATCTTTTGCAACCAAGTTGCAATAAGCTCTTTTTGTTGTAGAAATGAGTAAAGATAATATAAAACAGTCGTCCAGAATAACCCGTAGGAAAGGTAATATATATTTGGTGGATACTTGTTTTCTGTGAAAATTAATGAGTGATTGATAGAAATTAAGTACTGGCGAGATAGAAAAAATAGCACCAATGTCGATGCGAGAGTTATAATTGCAAACCATTTTTTATCTTCATATTCTGAAAGTAAAAAAGTAAAGATCAAAAAAGAAGTCCATGGAATAGACATGGAGATTCTCATGGGAATATTTGGAGTGAAAAAGAGAAAAATGCTTGGAATTATAATTGCCAAGGCCGCAGCCATTTTATGACTTTTTGGATCATTAAATAAATTCTTTATTATCGGCAAGATGATAATAAATGAAAGGAATAATACGACCAGCCAGTCCAAATCACGATCACCAATTAGTAGAAACTTATTTACCATCTTTGAAAAAGACAATGAGCCGGTGCGATTCCACAAGAATAAAAACAATACCACTAAATATAAATAATAAGGAATGACTAGTCTTAAAATTCTCTTTTTTAAACTTGAAAAAGTAAACCTACTATCACGCTTGCTTTTAAAAAAAATATATCCTGAGCAAAAAACAAACAACGGAACCACGATATGAGTGTAATCCCAAAGAAATTTTACAAATTCGTCATTTAATCTAAATGCCGATACATGTATGAAAATCATCAAAACTACCGCTAAGGCGCGTAAAAAATCAATAGTATTGTTTCGACTATTCATAGGTTAAAATATACCATATGCCCCGAAAAAGCCAGCCGCTTCTATATAAGATCTTTATTTGGCCATTAAAAATAATCTTTTTTGTTTTAAGAATAAGTCTTCTAACGGGAATTATTATTGCAATTTGGTACTTTCTTCAGATTGTTGGAATTTTTACTGTTCGTGTTCCTGTGTCAGGCGCCTCGATGTTGCCAACATTTCCAGAAGAAGGAGTTATTTCATTTCAAAGATATTACTCAAATGCTAATTTGCAAAAATATATTCCACAAACAATTCAACATGGAGATGTGGTTGTTTTTGAAAATGAAAAAACTCATGAAGAGTTGAAAAGACAGGAAAAGGACGCCACTGGTTTTGTGAAAAGAGCTGTTGGATTGCCAGGCGATACAGTTCTTATAGAAAATGGATACGTATATGTAAACGGTAAAAAGATAAAAGAGTCATATATTCTCAAACCAAGATCGACGTACGGATCTAAAGAGGTTAAAGATTGTCAACTTGTTAAAGTCCCAGATGGTAAGGTTTTCGTGCTTGGAGATAATCGTAAAATTAGTATGGATACTAGGCAAATAGGTCTTGTGTCATTTCAAGACATTAAATATTACATTCCTTTTGAAAAACAACTAGGGTCATATGACGCGAATTGGCGAGATACGACAGATGATTTTACAAAAGAGCATGATTCCTTATTTGATGTAAAAGAGTACATTGCTTTATTAAATGACGAGCGAAAAAAAAATGGTTTGGCAGCTTTAAAATATGAGCCAAAACTTGAAGATTCGGCTAGCAGACGAGCAAAAGTAATGCTTAAATTTGATGAGTTTGAGTCGAGCGCGCCAAAAAGTGGCTACTCGATGAAAGACGCAATGACAGATTCTGGGTACTCAAATATAACTTATGGAGAGTTTCCAATGCTTGGATATTATGACGCTCAGGAATTATTTGAGGCATTTCTAGAGCAGCCAGGGGCAAAAGAATTTTTACTAAACGAAGATTATGACGATATTGGAGTGAGCACATTTGTGGGAGAGTTGAATAACTGCCCTGTTCAAATAGTGATTCAGCATTTGGCAGGTTACCTCCCCCCAAATTATGGATCAGGAGAGATTACAAGTTGGGAAGATGGATTGAATAAGCTCAAGAGTGTTCAGGCGGGCTGGGGAAAACTAAAAGAATATGAAGATTTTTATTCGAAAAATAGACAAGACGTTGATAGAATAAATGAAATTATTAATCTACGGATAAATCGATTTACACGAATTATCTCCCGAATGAAAGCGAATGAATGGTTCACGGTAGAGGAAAGTGGTTGGGTAGAACAGGACAAAAATCTTTCCGATGAGCAAAATAGGATTGCAGACAGGCTAAATAAATAATTATTTATTTCTGTTCAGCGATATTTTCAATTAACCGTATCATCACATTGAAGTATGTTTCGTTTTCACGAGAAGATATTCCAATTTTTAATTCATCAAGCCTGTTTTTCAATTCAGGTTCTAGACTTTCTATTAATTGTTTCCCTTTTGCTGAAAGCAACACTATCTTGGCTCTCCTATCATCTGGATGATCGACTATATCTATATACCCTTTCTTTTTAATATTTACTGCCAATTCTGTAATAAACGGGGGCTCAACTCCCATCTGGTGGGATATCTCAATAAATCGTAAGCCGTCAGGATTTTGAAATAAAAGTCCTAATAAACACCAATCAAGAGATGTTAATTTATTCTTTTTAAGAATAGGCTGCAGAAAATTTTTTACAAGCCTGTAAGTTTTTGCTTGAAGTCGAAGGGTGGAATAACTATGGATCTCAGTTGGAGAGCCGACTAATTTTTTAAGAGCTGATTTAAGCATAAAAACCAATAAGTAACTTACTATAATTACTTTACTATTATAATTCAGTTCCTGAAGGATAAATAGAGGTAAGGCACTCTTATTGCGTATCTTGGATGTATTAATCACAAAATACAATTACTTGACAAACAAGTCCAAACATAGAACAATGATCATATGGGATCACAATTGGAAACTTTATTATATGATGCGACTCCTTTACCATCAGCTCTCAACCCCCAAGTTGTATACAGTTGGAAAGCGCCGCTTAGGGCTTTTAAAAAAAGAAGTAAAAATGTTTTAAGATTTTATATTGCCGTAGCAATTCTTTTATCAACGATAATATTTTTCATTGGGGATAAAATCTTAATAGTCCCTATTTGGGCAGTGCTATTCCTCTTTTACGTACTAACGATTACTCCTCCTCCAGAAATTGAAAATAAAGTTACGAAATTTGGCATAGAAACTGCCGGAATTACTTTACGATGGGACGTCTTATCCCACTTTTATTTCACTAAACGATTCGGATTTGACATCCTTATTATTGTGACCCATCCACCATACAATATGCACTCATATCTAATAATTCCAACAAATCAAATAAAACAAGATATTATGAGAATTTTAATTGAGCATATTGTCTTTTTAGATAAGCCGCAGCTTTCTCTTGTTGATAGGATGATTAATGTCATTTCTTATCTTATTCCTGATGACGATGAAGAAGAGGCGATACCAGCAACTATCTCAATAAAGAAAGATCACAAAAAAAACTCATTACTTGAGGTTAAAGATACGCTTTCATCTTTTTTCCAAAAACACGAGGATCCATCTCAACAACAGCAAATTGCCTCGCCCAACGCGACAGCCCTTCATCAGAGCTCACCAGCGTCCCGCAAAGCTCCTTGGCAAGAATGATTACATCTAGGTCTGCGACACTATCCAAAGTTCCAGTCCGCGTAACATTTCGGTAACGGTCGCGAAACTTTGAAATTACTTTTCCAAGAGTTATCTGAAACTCCTTTTTAGGCAGCACAGCCTTCCCCATGAAAACCTCAGCCACACGAGTCATCTCTTCCTCGGCTACTTTCATCGCACGAAAAGACCGATTGCGATAATCTTCTGTAAGTTCAGAGAAAATAGAGCCGGACACAAGGATGCTACGGGTCTCCGGAGATTTAACCGTGATAGAGCCAAGAAATGACGTTAGCACTTCGTCATCTGGACTGTCAAAAAAAGAGACTATCTCCTGGACTATTGTAGGGGGCAAAACTATAGATATTTCAGACTTTCCTTTACCAGATGTAACTTTCGCAAGATTGGTCATTATTCGTTTCGTGTTGTCTCCTAAACCCATTTTTGCCTCCATGTTAAAAAGTAGGTTGGTGTCAAGAATGTAAGTATCCATAAAAATATTATACCAAGTAATTTTACTAGATACTGCTTGGGGCTTCAAGCGGTTATAGGCGCATGATGTATTGACGCGTTAATAATATATTTAGAGCTTTATAAAAGCCCGACAATTATACCGATTAGATAGGAAAAATATATTTAAATGTAAGAATGTGTTTAGCCAAGCAACCACTATAGACCTATTAATATTTTGCCAACTAATATTGTTTAAGAGGGGATATTCATGCTTATATAATCATCCATAGAGGGATTAATTGTGATTACTGTTCAAATTATACAATTTTTCCGAACGTTAGTATTACAGGATTCGGGAAAAATACATTAAAAAATAGTGATATGGTTTGATATAATAAATTCACTTGAAATACTACTGGTAGTGGTATACATTTGATTTGCACCCAATATATGAAATGTTTATTTTGTCAAAATACCAACACGGAGGTTATCGAAACACGAGTTTCAGACAATAAAACAGCGATTAGAAGGCGAAGAGCTTGTTCTGACTGTAAAAAAAGATTTACAACATATGAGAGAATCGAGGAGATTCCAGTACTTGTTATAAAGAGGGACAAACGCAGAGAAAGATTTGACAGAAAAAAATTACTAAATGGAGTGTTTAAAGCAGTAGGCAAAACAACAGTTACCGCCGACCAAGTAGAAGAAATTGTGAACCTTATCGAGCAATCGGTTACAAATGAAGGAAATACTGAGATCAAGAGCACTGTCATTGGAAACCAAGTGGCTAGCCACCTGAAAGATATTGACAAAGTTGCGTATATTCGCTTTTCGTCAGTATTTAGAAGGTTCGTCGACGTTGAAGAGTTTGAGCGAGAGCTAAAAAAACTGTCGTAACAATCACTTATTTATTAGAGAAAAATATTTATAAATTAATTAAATAAAACAAAACATATGAAACTAAAAGGCATATCAGAAAAAGTATTTTTAGATAGGTATTCGCTTAAGGATAAAGCGGGAAACGCCTTGGAAAAGACGCCAGACGAGATGTGGCGACGAATTGCAGATGCCGTGGCTGAGATCGAAGAGCCTGGAGGTAGAAAAAAATGGGCTAAGAAATTTTATGACGCAATGGAGAACTTTAAATATGTTCCGGGTGGTCGAATACTTGCTGGGGCAGGGACTGGATACTCTGTGACTTACTACAACTGCTTTGTTCTTCCATCGCCTCAGGATTCAAGACAGGGCATCTTAAAAACACTTGGAGAAATGATTGAAATTATGGCCCGCGGTGGGGGTGTTGGTATAAATCTGTCGACTTTGAGACCTCGGGGAGAGAGGGTTGAGAAGGTGAATGGATTTTCTTCAGGTCCTTGCAATTGGGCAGAAATCTTCTCACTTGCTACTCGCGACATTATTCAGCAAGGGGGAACGAGACGCGGAGCTTTAATGCTTATGCTCTGGGATTGGCACCCAGACATTGAGGAGTTTATTACTGTTAAGCAAGACCTATCGAGAATTAATGGTGCCAATTTGTCAGTCGCAATTTCCGACTCATTTATGGAAGCGGTTAAGAAAGATGAAGATTGGCCTTTGATTTTCCCTGACAAAAACGACCCTGACTACGACACTCAGTGGGATGGAGATATTGAGTCTTGGAAAGCGCGTGGTAAAAAAATAAAAGTTCTCAAAGTTGTAAAAGCTAGAAAGATTTGGGACCTTATTGCTGAGGCCGCTTGGAAGTCTGCAGAGCCTGGAGTGGTATTTCTTGAGAGGTATAATAAGATGCACAACAACTCATATTGGAATAAAATAATATGCGTCAATCCATGTGGAGAAGAAGGGCTTCCAGGGTGGGGAGTTTGCAACTTAGGTTCAATTAATTTAACAGCATTCGTAAAAGGGTACAAAGTTGACAAGCCAGGAGAATTCGATTTTGAAGCCCTATCTGAGACTGTTAGGACCGCGGTCAGACTTCAAGATAATGTAGTCGATATGGATCCGTACGTATTCCCAGGAATTAGAAAAACTCAGCTTGAAGGAGAGAGAAGAATAGGATTAGGAACTATGGGGCTTGGAGACACGCTGATAAAACTGCACATTCGCTATGGGTCAAAAAAATCACTGGAGTTTATTGAAAAAGTCTACAAGCAAATCGCTCATGAAGCTTACATTGCGTCATCTGACAATGCTAAAGAAAAAGGATCTTTTAAAATGTTTAATGCAAATAAATTTGTAAAAAGCGGATTTATGCAAACCCTTCCTGAAGAGATTCGTGAAAAAGTAGCAGAAGATGGGATTCGAAACTCTGTGCTTTTGATGCAGGCGCCAACAGGATCTACATCTTTAATGTCTGGAACAACTTCTGGCATTGAGCCGGTTTACGAATTTGAGTTTACTAGGCGAGATAGGCTTGGTGAGCATAAAATCAGACATTATTTATATGATGAATGGTACGAAAAACATAAGGCTGAGGTGGATGCTGGAGATTTAGAAAGGCCAGATTACTTCGTTTCAGCAAATGATTTATCCCCTGAAGACCACGTCATGGTTCAGGCTGTAATTCAAAGATATGTTGATGCATCAATCTCAAAAACCGTTAATGCTCCAAATTCACACACAGTTGAAGATGTGAAAAGGATTTATACAATGGCGTATGACCAGGGACTAAAAGGAATCGCGTATATGCGCGAAGGTTCCCGCGTGGGCGTTCTTGAAAGATCACCAAAAGATACAAAGCCTGAAGAAAAATTAGTAAAGGTAAATGCTGTAAAACCAAGACCAATGGTTGTTCACGGATCAACATATAAAATTGATACCCCCGTCGGTAGAGCATATATAACAATCAACTCAAACGGTGGAAACGAACCACATGAATTGTTTATGACGATCGGAAAAGCAGGAACTGATGTTTTCGCAATGGCCGAGGGCTTGGGAAGAATGATCTCTATGTATTTTCGATCAACTACCCACATACCACCAGACGAGAGAGTTAAAAATGTTATTAATGAACTACAAGGAATTGGCGGCGGTCGCGCTTTGGGCTTTGGGAAGGAAAGAGTCAGAAGTCTGCCAGATGCTGTGGCAAAAGTTTTAAAGATGCATTTTGAGTACTTAAATCAACAATCCTTACCAGAAACAAATGGAAATGGACACAACGAAGATGCAAAGTTGATCTCACAAACCGAGCAGCCAACGCTACTTCAAGAGCAAATAATACCTCCCCAGTCCGAAACAACAATGTCAAATAAAAAACATTTTGATATTTGTAAAGAGTGTGGCCAAGCACTTCTAGCTCGCGAAGAGGGTTGCGCTAAGTGTTACGGATGTGGATATGCAGAGTGTTGAATAAATAACCAAAAGATTAATAAAAGAAAGGCGGATTGTTAGGGATCCGCCTTTTTTATTGGCCTAAAAATTCATTGAATTTATTTATTGAAAGTTGGACAATTCCATTTGCATAATTTTCAAGTTGATTATCAAGCGCGATTATAGAATCGAAAATATCACTAGGAAGCTTGAGGGCTTTTTCAGTTTTGCTATTTAAAAAGGATATATTTTCAGGATTTATTACTCTTTTTGCAATTTCTTTGGGATAATCAAATTTAACATTTGGGGCTTGAAATTTTATTGGTGTAGATGTCGGTGTAAGAATGATCGCTGGCGCGTTAGATTGAGTTGGAATAATGGTTGGTCTTAGCGCCGAAGCAGTTGGTGTTGGATTATTTTGAGCAGATGTAGGCGCAGGAGTATATGTTGGCTCATTTGGCTTTGATGTCGGAACTGCTGTGGGTGGGTTTGTCGGAGGCTGAGTCGGGGGGATTGGAGTGGCGGTTGGTTGTTGGGCTTGTCCGTTTGGTAAATTTGGAGGAAGATTTTCCCAAATAGGAGAAAGGTGATCATTATCAGGTCCTTTCACACATCCGTAACTAGTCCAACCGTCAGGCAATCTCCAATACTTTCCACAGTCGCCTTTTCCGGATGATCCTTCACATAAAGATGGATGACAAAACCACCGCTCTATAAAACAAGCCAATCGGTCATCTTTGTAAGTGTAGACGTCAAAACAGCTATCTGGTTGTTTGATTGAGCAAAAGTATTTTTGCACCTCAATATCAGGTGGCCAACCGAAATCAATACTACTGCAGGCTTTTTTGTAACGACCATCGTCAAATCGATTGTCAGAAGTTATTACTTTTCCAGAACACCCATCGGGGTAGCAATAATTCGGGTCAGTACAGCTGCATTTTGCTGGAGTATTACTTGCGGCTTGTGTACTTGAGATATTCTTTTGTTTTTGAACAAACAGGCTTGTTCCTAAGACTATTAAAGAAAGAGAGCTAAGCATAATAATGGCCGTAAATTTTTTATACGTATTATAGACTTTCATAAGTGAGATCATTATATAATAATTACCACATGTCAATTACTACTAAAACAGGAGACGATGGAACAACTGCAATTTTTGGAGGGGAACGTTTGCTAAAATCAGACACACTGATTGAAGGGTATGGGATGATTGACGAAGTCACGAGTTTTATAGGGCTCGCATATGAATCTGTCGATGAGGAGGATAAGGGAGTATTATCCTCATGCCAACAATCTCTATATTTGATCATGGCAGATCTGTCTGGAGCTAAATTACCAAGCGGTAAAATAGAGAAGGAAATAAATACTCTTGAAGAGTTGATAACTAAAATAGAAAAAAAGCTCCCAAAATTGACAAAGTTTATTATTCCACATGGCAGTGAGTCAGCGGCCAGGCTTCATGTGGCGCGTTCTGTTTGTCGAACAGCCGAAAGAGCAATCATCTGCCATTTTGCAAAAAATAATTTAATTAAAAACAACTCTCAAATTATTATCTATCTTAATCGTTTATCAGATTATCTTTTTTTACTTGCACGAAAATATACCCTTGATATTGAGCTTAAATAGGGACTGTCCCGTTCCGGGACAGTCCCTAAATTAGAATAGTGATATAATATTAATATTGAAAATTAAGTTTGGTGTATACCACTGTTGAAAAACTCAATGGGAAGGTGTGCTTTC
>Ga0100403_1004029_pt1 | contig 10606 bp, 13 predicted proteins | sample CryGeymet201501t_FD_83663 | JGI IMG/M metagenome (GOLD analysis project Ga0100403, IMG submission 83663) | Groundwater microbial communities from Crystal Geyser aquifers in Utah, USA - Crystal Geyser metaG 2015-01t | ecosystem: Environmental > Aquatic > Deep subsurface > Groundwater | place...
AAAATACTTTTTTAAAAGCTTCTTTGCCTCAGACATTCTTAGGTTTTATAGCAAAATCGAGACTCAGGGTATAGAACTCCTTTTGGCCCCTCTCGGCATTGGCAGAGATCCTTCTTGGCCGCGTCCCGGATTACTGAGCCGGCCGAAAATGGATCTGAGTTGGAATATTCAGAGGGCTAAGGTATAGTCGCTTTTTGAGCCAAACCGAGATTCTCAGTTCTCTGACCTTGCAATTTGCTCTCGACAGAAGGAGGTGTGTCAATGAGGTCAATTCCCAATGAAGCTCAGTCGTACAAGAGGACTCCTCTCTTCGACGAAAAAAGTATACCAAAAGGACTACTCAAAGATCACAAAACCAAAAAAGACGTTTGGGGAAAGATCCATGTCGTCAAAGGGAAGTTGATCTACACCATTCAGTCGAACCCTGCAGAAATTGTGGAGCTAGGTCCTGAGGCTCCTGGGATTGTCGAACCAGAGGTCCTACATAACGTAAAACCCGATGGGAGTGTTCAATTCTATGTCGAATTCTATAAGTAATGAGGCGGACGATAAAAGGTATGGGCACTTGGACACATCATATAAAGCCGCTGGAAAAGAGCCTGGGCTTCGCAAGCTCTCACAAGACTTCTATCAGATAATGAGCACCCTCCCTGAAGCGAAAACCATCCTTGATATGCATAATGAAGACTTCACAGTCATGGTTGAGAAACTAACGCTCTTTCTATCTATGTGGCTTGGAGGACCGCGAACTTACCGCGAGAAGAACATCGGAAAAGGAATGCCGGCGGCCCATAGCCACCTAATTATAAACGAAAAAGAAAGGGATGCTTGGCTCTTATGCATGGACCAGGCTGTAGATCAGCAAAATTTTCCAGAGGACTTCAAGATTTATCTGAAAGAGCAATTTCGAACCCCTGCTGAAATGATTCGAAGGACCTCTCGCTTTAGCTGAGTAAGAAAGTCTTTAGTCACAAATCGAAATCGCTCTACTAAGATAGGCTTTTGATCTATCTGTTCAGATGGTAGATCTTGATCTCAATCGAAAGTGAGTCTGACATTGTATTTTTTGGGAGGAAAATGATGAATCAAAATTTGCAGCTCTATTCCCTGGCAACACCCAATGGTCAAAAAATTGGGATTGCCCTTGAGGAAATGAGAATTCCTTATGACGCTCACACCATCAATATTCTTAAGGGTGAACAATTCGCCGATGAGTTCTTGGAAATCAACCCCAATGCAAAAATCCCCGCCATTGTTGACCCTGGAGCCAATCACGGGAAGGACTTTGCTGTCTTTGAGTCGGGAGCCATTTTGGTTTATCTCGCCGAGAAGTCTAAAAAGTTTCTACCTGAAGATCCTTTTTCAAGAAGTGAAGCCCTGCAGTGGCTCTACTTTCAAGTAGGAGGGGTCGGCCCTATGTTTGGACAGTTTGGTCATTTTTATAAATACGCCAAGGACCAATGCGACCATCCCTATCCCGTTGAGCGCTATACAAATGAGACTCGAAGATTGCTTAAAGTCATCGATTCGAGACTGGAAAGAGCACCTTATCTGGCCGGCTCTGAATTGAGTGTTGCTGACTTCGCGACTCTCCCCTGGGTCGTTGGTTTAGACACCTTCTACCACGCCTCGGATCTTCTTGAAATGAAGAAGCTTTCGCACCTTCAAAGATGGATCAACGAGCTACTGGCTCGGCCCGCATTCAAGATCGGAATGAACGTTTGCCCATTACCCACTTACTAGTTGAAAGGTTTAAAAAAAAGATGACTTTCACCACCAAGAAATTTGATTTCAAAAACAAAGAAGGCCAAACTCTATCGGGACGGTTAGAAATGCCTGCATCAAAGCCTCGAGCTTTCGCTTTGCTGGCCCACTGCTTTACTTGCTCAAAAGACTTCATCGCAGCGGCGAGAATCTCAAGAAAACTCAGTGAGAATGGAATTGCAGTTCTGCGATTTGATTTTACGGGTCTAGGAAACTCTCAGGGTGATTTTTCAAACACGAACTTTTCTTCCAATGTGGCTGACCTGCTTTCGGCTTGCGAGGCCCTAAGTCAGAACTTTAAAGCCCCAGAAATATTGATTGGTCACAGTCTCGGAGGAGCGGCCGTCCTGAAAGCCTCTCTTTCGCTCAGCGAAGTGAAGTCCGTTGTGACTATTGCGGCGCCGAGCGACATTCATCATGTCACTCATCTCTTTGAATCGGACTTAGAAGAGATCAGCTCCAAAGGCTCTGCGGAGGTCCAACTTGCAGGAAGAAAATTCTTGATCAAAAAGCAATTCATTGATGACATCGAAGAGCACTCCCTGCTGAAGGGATTGAGTGAGGCTAAAAAGTCCTTTTTAATTATGCACTCACCCACAGACAACACGGTCTCTATTGACCATGCGAGTAAGATCTTTTTAGCCGCCAAGCATCCCAAAAGCTTTGTCTCTCTAGACGGATCGGACCACTTGTTAACCAAAGCAAAAGATGCTGAATTTGCAGCGGAGGTGATTAGTGCGTGGCTCACAAGACTTTTACCCAGGATGAGATAGTGAGCCAACGCCCCACCATTTCTGCTCAAGTTGAATCTCACAGTCGGCCCGGGCACAAGTTCACACAAGACATTTACTCAGACAGGCATCATCTTGTAGCTGACGAGCCTGAAAAGGTTCAGGGCGACGACTTAGGAATGAATCCTTATGAACTTCTCCTCTCAAGCCTTGGTGCCTGCACAGCGATGACAATTAAAATGTATGCGGAACGCAAGAACCTTAAAATCGATGAACTTCGAGTCGAGCTCAACCACGAAAAGAAATATTCTGAAGACTGCGAGGACTGTCTTGACTCTCCTAAGTGGCTCGATCACGTAACGAAAAAGATTCACCTTTCTGGTGACATGACTGAGGCTCAGAAGAAGCGGATTCTTGAGGTGGCAGAAAGATGCCCTGTGAATCTCACTTTAAAGTCAAAAGTGGATGTAAGAACCATTGAAAACGGATGAGCCGCTGAATTCTATAATTTTTTTCGTGATTCCTAAATGAATTTTCACGGTAGAGTTCGCCCATAGTTGAGTCTGCAGGGCTTCTTTTTAGGCGTGGCAAGGTGGTGAAAATTTGCGAGACTAAGGGACTTATGACGAGGCCTCCGATTTCTGGACTTTCTAGTTTCATATTATTTCTGTTCGCCCTTTCCCCCCTTGTTGGAGGTTGCAGCTCGATGTCTTATGAGAGATCTGAGCATTTTGACGGCTCTAAGTTTTTTAACCCCGGCGCCCCTTCTCCAAAAAGTTTTCTAGATGTTTTGAAGTGGCAATGGACTTCGGAAAAAAAACCTTGGCCAGACCGGGTCGAGCTGGAGCCACAGCCTCCCCCGACCTCTCCAAATTCGGGTCAAGCTTCTACAACCTACATCAATCATGCCACCCACTTAGTTCAGATAAGTGGCATAAATTTTTTGACCGATCCTATTTTTTCTAACCGGGCCAGTCCCTTCTCTTGGCTCGGACCAAAAAGGGTTCACCCTCCTGCCATAGAATTGAATGATCTCCCCGAGATCCATTTTGTCGTGATCAGCCACAACCATTACGATCACATGGACGTGGATTCAATTCGTCAACTGAGTGAAAGAAACAATCCCGTTTTTATTGTTCCTCTAGGCAACGAAAAGTTGATTCGAGCCATGGGTGCCAAACAAGTGATCGAACTGGATTGGTGGCAGTCTCATAATATCGAAAAATCCAATGTGCTGGTGACTCTCACGCCAGCCCACCATTGGTCGGCCAGAGGACTTTTCGATCGAAACGAAGCTTTGTGGGGCGGATACGTCATTGACAGCAAATCTTTAAAAATTTTCTTTGCTGGGGACACGGGCTATTCAAAGATATTCTCCGAAATCAAAGATCGGTTGGGCCCGTTTGATTTGAGCATTATCCCCATCGGAGCCTACGAGCCCAGATGGTTTATGAAGGAGCACCATGTAAACCCAGAGGAGGCCGTTCAGATTCACATCGATCTTGGATCTAAGATATCAATCGGAACACACTTTGGAACTTTTCAACTCACCGATGAAGGGCGAGATGAACCCGAACAACACCTGAAGGAAGCCCTATTGAAGAGGAGCCTACCACTTTCCATTTTTAAAGTTCCGAAGCCTGGGGAATCATTTCTCGTTGAAGGAAGTCTGCTCCAAGAGACTAAAGATTAAGGACGCAGAATCAGACTTCGATTTTTGCACGGCTATTCTTGATAGCCCTTCAGAGAAGCATCTAAAAGTTCATCTTGTGGTCAACAGCGCTTTCAATTGAAGTCCATCAAATTCAGATCTGCTTTCAAAACTCAAATCTCAGAACTAAAATCCCATCTTGAGTTCAAGCAAAGCGTAGTTAAACCACGAGAAGGTAAAGACTTTATCATTGTCAGCGCCTCCCTCCAGGGTTCGGAATCCTGCACCCAAACTGGAATCGACCCCGATTTTCCTTCGAAATTTGATGGCAGCGTCCACGGCGCGTCCTTGGGAAGCCGCCGCCGCATCCACCGTCAGGTTCATAAGCCAATCGGCCCACAAAGGCTTTTGATACTCAAAGTAGGCCAATGGAACAAAGCCCACATTGTCATAGCTGCTCCTTAAGTTCGACTGCCTAAAAGTGGTCTCGGCATCTCGAATCTTTCCGGTGAAACCAATGTTGATTTGGTCCTCGCCAAATCCCCAAAAACCATAAACATAGGAAAGTCGATAGGAATTAAATTTATACTCCACGGTCAGATCTTCTGCATTAGAAAAGGTCTGACCATTAAAAACCACGGACCGATCTGATCGACCCGTCACTTCAATGCTGAAGGGAGCATAAACCAATCTTAAGGCATGGTATTGATTCATTCTAAAATAGGTATCGATTCGGTAGTGAAGGAAAGGGCCTTTGTTGAGCCCATCAATTTCAAATCGAGTTCCTGCGCTTGGAGAAATCTGTGTGTCATTGCGATTTTGCCAAACAGCTCCTGTTTCAAGAAGAACATCAAACCGGCTTTCTGCATGAACAGTAACGGTCAATGAAATCAATGCGATGATTAATAATTGCTTCATGTTCTCAGTCCTTTCATCGACAAAGTTGAGACTAAGGCCAAAGTCAGGACCTGGCCCTTTTCTGCGCTCCATTCATGTTGCTGATGGAATCTTTTTTCAGAATCACATATTTAACTTAACGACTCTAACAAAAAAGGACCGCTCTCTATTTGGAAACCAAAATCCAAGCACCAACAAGAATAAACAAACTGCCACTCAACCACTTGAGATAGACCGGGTTCAAGTGGTCCCCGATAAATTTTCCCGCAATCACTCCAAAAATTCCTGCAATGGACAAGGCTAAAACAACGGCGATCATAACTGACAACGTTGACTTAGACCCTGCTGACGCCGCCAGGGCGGCGAACTGGGTCTTATCTCCCATTTCAGCTAAAAAAATCATCGAAAATGTCGTTAAAAAAACTTTCCAGTCCATTTGTTCTATTAGGATATCAACCCAATTCAAGTGAGACAAATGAAAGATAGGATGAGCTCAACAAATTAATATTCCCTCCGCTGGCTCGATCTGGCCCAGCTTCGCTCCCCTCCAATGCATTGACTCCATGGCCACATTGACATCCCTCGAAACAGGCTCAAATTAAATAAATGACACGATTTATCTCCTTTCTCGTTTTGGTTTTGGTCGCACTCACCTTCGGAGGAAATTCTATGGCCATTGAGATTCCTAAATATGAAGTTCTGGTCAAAGCTGATGATTTCGAAGTTCGTCACTATGACCCTTACATTGTCGCCGAGACGGTCGTAGACGGTGACTTTGATTCTGCCTCGACAAAAGGTTTTAAAAGACTCGCCGGATACATCTTCGGAGGAAATCAATCAAAAAAGAAAATTTCAATGACCGCACCTGTTGGAATGAAAGAAAAATCCTCTGAAAAGATCGCAATGACAGCGCCCGTTGCACAGGAGAAGAGAAACGGAAAGTATGTGGTGACCTTTAGTATGCCAAGTTCTTACACCATGGAAACTCTCCCAACGCCTGATGATGAGAATGTCGCTTTAAGAGCCGTTCCAGAAAAGACTTTTGCCACCGTTCAATTTAACGGAACCTGGAGCTCCTCTCGCTATGAAGATCATTTGTCTTCGTTGAGGGATTGGATAAAGAAGCAAGGTTATGAGTCCGTTGGTGAGCCAAATTTTGCCCGTTACGATCCACCCTGGACACTTTGGTTCCTTCGCAGGAACGAAATTCTTATAGAAATCAAAAGGCCGGCGACTCTTTAAAAAGTCGAGTTTTGTCCTTTTCGCTCTTTTAGTAAATAAAATTGGGATGGAAATCTTAAAGATAGACCCGCAATATTCGCTAGACGACCGAACGAGACAGCGGGTCTCTGATTTTTTAATCTTTAACGAGCTCGCGGATTTTAGCGACAAGACGATCATCTTTCGGTGATACATCTGGAAAATAGCGCTCAACAATATTTCCATTTCGATCCAATAGAAATTTCTCAAAATTCCAATGAATCTCATGGTCCCCTCCAGTGAGAAGTCCCTTATCGGCGAGCCGCTTTTCAAATCCACCATCAGTATTTTTAACCGCTTGAGGCTTTCCTTCAGTTAGAGCTTTGTAGAGGGGATGCTGCCCCTCGCCTTTCACGACGATCTTTTGATTGATCGGAAACTCCACCCCAAAATTCATTTTACAAAAGCTTTGGATCTCTTCGTTAGTCCCCGGCTCTTGTGCCAAAAACTCATTGGCGGGAAACCCCAAAATCTCTAGGCCATTTTCTTTATACTCTTTATAAAGCTCTTGAAGCTCCTCATATTGAGGAGTCAATCCACATTTCGAAGCCGTATTCACAACCAGAAATGCTTTGGCTTTAAAGTCCTTTAAGGTCTTTGTTTGTCCTTGAGCATTCTTAAATTCAACATTTGCGACGCTCATTGCAATGACTCCTTTTCTTTCTTTAAAGATTTCATATCAATGACAAATCGGTATTTGACATCACTTCTCTTCATTCGCTCGAAGGCGGTGTTGATCTCCTGCATGTCTATCATTTCGCACTCTGGATAGATCTCATGCTTGGCACAGAAATCGACCACCTCTTGAGTTTCAGCAATTCCACCAATAACACTTGCAGCGACGCGCTTCCTTCCGCCCAAAAGAAGTCCAACATGAAAGCTTGGAATGTTGTCAATAGCTCCAACGATAATAAGTGTTCCATCGATATCAAGAGTTTGAATGTAAGGTGAAATGTCATGGGCCACAGGAACCGTATCGATAATCACATCTTGGGATTTAGCCGCTTTTAACATCTGCTCTTCATTCTTAGACACCACCACTCTGGTAGCGCCCAGCTTCTTTGCATCTTCGATCTTACTAGCTGAGGTTGTGAACACCGTCACATGAGCGCCCATCGCTGAAGCCAACTTCACAGCCATATGTCCAAGTCCTCCCAAGCCAATGACTCCCACCCGGTCACCTTCTTCAACTCCCCAAGCCTTCAGTGGAGAGTAGGTCGTAATGCCCGCACAAAGAATTGGAGCGACCTTTGCTATGTTCATAGTGCTTGGAACTCCGACAACAAACTCTTCTCGGACAACCACATAATCGGAATATCCCCCATAAGTGATTTCTCCCGTTTTGCGATCTTTACCATTATAAGTTTGCGTCGCTCCTTCTTCACAAAACTGCTCTTCATGGTCTTTGCAAGGATTGCAAGTCTGACAGCTGTCGACCAAGCATCCTACCGCGACGGTGTCGCCTTTTTTGAATTTTTTAACCTTGGACCCGACCTCGGTGACGACCCCGACGATTTCATGACCCGGCACCAATGGATACATCGATCCATGCCAATCGTTGTGAGCTTGGTGCAAATCGGAGTGGCAGACTCCGCAGTATTGGATTTCGATTCCAATATCATCTTCTCTTAAGTCTCGTCTTTCGAAGCTGTAAGGCTTTAATTGAGACTCGCTATCAAACGCGGCGTAACCTAGTGTTGTCATTTTGTCCTCCTCAGTTGAACCCGCTCAATTTAGTCCCTAAAGCTTCAATGATCTAATGATATTTTTGCGCTTTGCGTGAACATGGTTACAGACAATGGAAAATGCAGTTGAATTCGGTGTCACGTTACCGCTTCCAAAATTTTTTTGAAGTTCTTATCGATTCTCACGGCTCTTTCCCCTTGAACTGAAATACAATTTCCATCAGCATTGAAAGGGCCTTTGTTGTTTAGGACTCTCCTCAGCTCAGAGGGAGCCCTCCCAAAGTCATCCTAGGCTAGATCAAATGAAATGAATGCAATTTGCTGGAGCGTCCCCTGAAAAAACATATTGAGTCTAAGAAAGTTGAAGATTACCCAAGCCGAGTCTGGGCCCGAATGATCAATTCGCTGAGTGGCTTCAAAAGTGCCAATTTGGTTGGAACGGTCAGCAAGGAGGGTCAAACCAATTTGACCCTGGTGAGCTCGGTTGTACATCTTGGAGCGACCCCCCCTCTCATGGCCTTTGTTTTACGACCCCATTCCGAGAAGTCCCCTCGCCACACCTTGCTGAATTTGAAAGAGATCCCATTCTTTACGATCAACCATGTGGCAAAGTCCTTTTATAAACAAGCCCACCAAACCAGTGCGAGCTTTCCAAAGGAAATTTCGGAGTTTAACGCCTGTGGCTTAAGTGAAGAGTTTAGAAGTTCTCTTTCCGCCCCCTATGTTAAGGAGTCCGATTTACAAATTGGATTGAAGGTCAAAGAAATTTTTGACATTCCATTAAACAAAACTCATTTTGTTATTGGGGAGATCATCGAGTTTTTTGTCAAAGACACCGCATTAATGGACGATGGGTACATCGATATTGAGGCGATCGACAGCATTTGTGTCTCTGGATTGGATCGATATCACTCGACCAAAGGTCTAGCCAGATTATCCTATGCCAAACCAGACAAAGAGATCCGCGAAATTCCAATTTCAGGAGAAAGCTAGGAAAAGCTAGTGGTTTAGAATTTTTTATCTACAATCACATGATGCTTTTAAAAGGATCGAAGCTCCTTAGAGCCCGCTCCATTTTTGAGATGAGCTCACAGAATGCAAAGGTGAAGAAAAACTCACAAAATGTCGATTTTTTAATAAAGAAGAATTCTCCATGAGTGCTATCCTTGGAAAATGAAGAACAACATTCAAGACTTAGAGGTTCTTTCGAACCTATTGGACACCCGCTTTAAGGGGCCTTTTGGATTTCGATTTGGACTCGATGGCCTCATCGGTCTCATTCCTGGATTCGGTGACATCATCACCAACTTCATGGGAGGCTACATTATTTTAAGAGCCATTCATATGGGCTATCCCGCAAGTGTAATTCTAAGAATGCTCACAAACATCTTCATCGACACTGCTTTTCAGAGCTTGCCTCTCGTTGGAAACATTCTCGACTTCTTTATCAAGTCAAATCGCAGAAACTATAAAATCATTAAAGAATATGAGGACTCACCAGCTTTTACGAAGCAACGCTCTCTCCTCTGGAACGTTTGCATGCTCACATTTGTGCTATCTAGCCTCATTGCAATGACGGCCCTGACATTGATCTTCGCTGTTTATGTCGTTCAATGGGTCCTTTCAACCATATAGGAGAAAAAATGACTGAAAAAAAGAAGCCATCCAAGCTTCAACAAATCGCAAATAAGAGCTCCGAAGAAGCAGAACGGCTCAAGGCCTAAGAGGTTCCATCAATGATATGAATTAATATTCTAACTGAAATGCTACTGAGATCGACGATTCAGGAGGCTCAGATTTTTCCAACTCAACAATGGACCACTTTTAGGGTCTTAGATTAGGAGTTTACGATGAACGTCAAAGAAAGCGATATCAAAGATTTGCTAACGAGTTATAAGAAGTTTTCGGTCTATGGGTTAAGCCCCGACAGAGAAAAACCAAGTCATTATGTTCCTTTGTATATGCGGGAGCAGGGTTGGAACATGGTTGGAGTTTATCCAAAAACCCACAATGAAAGTGACTTCGAGATCTTTAAAACTTTAAAGGATGTTCCCGAGGACTATCGAAAATTTATAGATGTATTTAGAGCTTCAGATAAAATTCCTGAACTGGTTGACGAAATCATTGCTCTTGGAGGGGTGGAGGTCTTATGGCTTCAACTCGGGATCCATCACACAGAGGCTGAACTTCGAGCAGAGAAGGCTGGGATCAAGGTGGTTTCCAATCGGTGTTTGATTATAGAGCATAAGAAATGGTTCTGATTTTTTAATAATCCCTTTGCCAGGTTCTTTTCTGGTGGGACCCCGCTTTTAAGAAGGCCCAAAAGCCAATGGCAACCTTTTTGTAAATCGCTAAAGAATTTGGACGGTGTTTAAATAGGGCCCCTCAACGAAAAGTCTTTTTCTTGCGATGAGGATAGATTATTTCCAAAGAACGAACTATCGTATGAGTTCAACAAACTAAACGGTTATTCAGGGGGATATTTATGAGAAGCTTTTTGTTAATAGCGTCGATTCTTTTTTCTTTTTCCATTTTCGCTAATCCGGTCACCGGAGACCTCTACTACAAAAAAGGCAATGGCGAGATCGCTCACCGAGCCGTAACTCTTGATGTCCCTT
>Ga0100403_1004037_pt1 | contig 10590 bp, 20 predicted proteins | sample CryGeymet201501t_FD_83663 | JGI IMG/M metagenome (GOLD analysis project Ga0100403, IMG submission 83663) | Groundwater microbial communities from Crystal Geyser aquifers in Utah, USA - Crystal Geyser metaG 2015-01t | ecosystem: Environmental > Aquatic > Deep subsurface > Groundwater | place...
CACCCCACCGTTGCGGCGTCGTCGAAGTCGGGCAGGTCCGTGCCGCGCAGGCCGTAGCACGCCACATCGCCACTGCCCTCGATGCGGTACGGCCTGCCGTCTTCGTCCACGGTGTCGACGCGGATGCCGCCCGCCGTCAGCATGCCTGGCAACCAGCACCACCACGGCGACGCCACCGCGAGCCGCGCCAGGTCGGTCGCGTCGACCACCGCGGCGCTCACGACGCGCCCCCGTTGGCGCCGAGCGCGGCGAGCGCGTCAGTCAGCAGGCGCCGCGCCTCGCGCACGCACCATTCCTTCGCATCGTCGAACGGCATGGTGCTGGGCGCCACGGCGAGGCACGCGACACCCCGGCCCGCAGCCGCCTCCACGAGCGCGGTGCACTCGCCCGGGTCTGCGTCCTCAACGTCGACGCGCAGGATGAACACACCCGCCACCGCGGTGTGCACGGTGTGCCCCGCGCGGCGATACACCGCCGTGAGCCATTCGAGCGCCATCACTCCACCCCCCCTCGCGCGGGCCGCAGCCCGTCGCCTCCGTAGCGCGCTCTCGCGCATGACTCCGCCGTCCATCCACTCCGCGAGCAGCGCTGCCGCCGACACCCCGCGGATGACGCCCTCGCGCCGCGCTGCGCACGTGAGCACCTGCGCATCAGTCGGGGTGCGGCCTGCGTGATACCGCGCCACGGCCCGCGCCCGGCCCAGGCATCGGCAGCACAGCCCGACGATGCTGGACCGGCGCCCCGCGGTCATACGGTGCGACGCCCCGCACGCCATGCACGTGTGTCTGCGCTCCATCGACGGCCGCACCTCGCGCGGCGCGCGCCGGTAGTCGGTGCCGTCTGATACGGCGTATGCGGTGGACGCGTCGGTCACGGCCTCGCGGTAGACGTCGCGGACCCGACGCCGTGCCGCGTCCACGCACCGGCCGCAGATACCGTACAGGTCACAGCCCGGCGCGCGGGACCGTTCATGGGCCGCGCGATGGATCCCGAATCCGCAGCCGCGGCACTCGATGGTGGTGGAGCTCATCCCTCACCTCCGAGCAGGTCGAGCTGCGGGCACTGCGGCACACCGGCGTACGCGAGCAGAATGTCCGCCGCGCTGGCGTCGTCGGGCGCCACCTCGCGACGGGCCACGCGCTCGCGCAGCTCGGCGCGGGCCTGCACCCACGCCGCGCCGGTATAGGCCCGCAGCATGTCCCCCGCGAGCCGCTGCGCCGTCGAGCCGCGGCCAGCCCGCGCCATGTCCATGAGTCGCGTCCGCGTCGCGGCCTCGCGCTGGCCGCGCGCCAACTCGGCCGCCGCGTCGTCATCGGCGCTGCAGCTGTAGTCGCGGTCGCTCATCGCCCATGCGTCGCGGGTCATGGTGCGTCCGCCACGCGAAGCGCCCGCCGCGCCGTCACCGATCCCGACTTCGCCGCTGCCTCCACCAAAGCGCGCGGCGCGGGCTGTGACCAGTCGAGAAATGGTTCGTGGAAGCTCGCGCTGCGGCCGTGTCGGTTCCCCGAGCGCAAAAGGAACCGCTCGCCCGTCGTATCGCCCGCATCCCGCGCGAGCCACACCGATGCAACGGTATGCCTGACGACGCACCGGCGCCTGGTGCCGCGGTCGCCGTGCACCGCCATGCTCCGCTCCGGATCCGCAAGCGCCGCACCGTGCGCCGCTTCGGCCTCGTCGCGCTCCGCCTGGATCAGCGCTGTCGCGGCGGCGATCAGCGCTGCCCCCTCGCGGTTGATGCGCTCCGCGTTGTCAGCGGCCAGGTGTCGTCCGTCGCGGCGCAGCGCGTCGATGAGTCCGTCGCGGATGAGAGGCGCGGTCATCACGCGCCCCCCTTCGTGTCGTCGCCCACCGTCGGCGCCACGCGTCCCGCGATGGGCGCCGGGAACGGGACGTCAGCCTCGACGAAGACGACGTGCGTGCCGCGCATGCAGTACGCCGCGGTTTCGATGGCCTCGCCCTCGGCCATCTCCGACCCGCCGCACGCCGACCACGCGCCGCACGGCGCCACCGCCACCGCGATGCGCACCCGCACCGTGGGGACGGACGGCGTGGGCGTCGTGACGGGCGGCTGCGCGATGCCGGCGCGCGCGAGGTCGTCGGTGGTCGCGAGGCGGAATGGCCATCCGCCGTCGTGCGTCTCCGGCCCGCGCCCCAGCGTGCCGCATAGCCGAACGCCGCACTGCTCGACCAGCCACACATCACCATCGCGGCTCACAAGATGCGGTCCCGGCGCCGCGTCCAGTAGCGAGACGGCGCCGCTCACAGCGCGCCTCCCACGTCTGCGGGCGTCGACCACACGGTGAACGGGCCCCACACCCGCTCGGCGTGGTCGAACTCGGACTCGGGCCACTCTGGGCCCCATGCGGCGATGGCGCCGGTGGCGGTGCGCTCCCACCAAGTTGCGCCATTTCTGCCGCGCAGAATCGCCCCCACGGGCGCGTCCTTGAGCCTCATCCCCTCACCCCCACCGCGGCGCTGAGCCAATCCGGCCCACCCGCGAGCATGTGGCACCGCGTGCCGTTTGAGTTGAAATCCGCAGATCCGACGCTCGCGCGCCCTGCCGCTCTCGCCCCGTCCTCGATGGCGGCCCACTGCGCCGCCGACATCCACCACCACGCCGGGCCGCCCGTCGTGGTCAGCGACACGAGCACCCCGGCGATGCACCCCGCCGCGTGGCGGCGGTCGATGACGGCGCGCTGGTGCGGCGCCACCGTCGGGCGCCCGCGGCGGTCGTCGAGCCGGAGGCGCGCGGTCGCCGACCGCTTGACCTCGAACGCCACGCCTACCCCGGCGAACGCGATCGCCGGGCCGGCGCCGAGCACGACGCCTTGGTAGTCGCAGGGACCGAGCCCGATCACGACGCACACGGCGCGCCCGCGCGAGTCCGTGCCGGTCACCTGCACCGGCGGCCCGACGTGCGCCACGTCCGCCCACCCGAGCGCGAGGTAGTGCGCGCACACCGCGTCGACCTCGGCCTCGGCGCGGGCGCCGGCCCGCTGCGCCGTGCGGTTCTGCGCCCGCGTCTTGGCCTTGCCGTCATCGCGCTGCGCGAGCATCTGGGCGAAGGCGCCGGCGGGCGCGGGGTGGGCGTCGAGCGTCGCGCCGATGGCCGCGGCCTGCGCGGGGTCGAGTCCCATCAGTACCTCGCCCCGCGCCGCGCGCGGTCGTCACAGGTCGAGCACGGCGCCACGGCATCGCGCGGGCCGGCGTAGTCGTGCGCCTCGCATCCGCTCGCCCCGAGGCGGTGGCACAGCGCCGCCCACGAACCAAGCACAGTGCGGGCGAAGGCGTGCACGCGCGGCGCGTCGCCGCGCTCGCGCCGCCATGAGTAGGTCACGGCGCCCATCAGTCCCCCGACCATCCGCCGCTCATGGCGACGCGGCTGTAGACCCCCTCGTCGGTGAGGGTGCCGGTCGCAATCGCGATCCGCGTGGGCCGGGCCAGCCCGACGCGCCCGTCCGGATCGCTGGGGTCGTGCGGCTCGACCACCGGCCCGCCGCGGTCGCTGGGTGCGTGCGCCTCCGCGACCCATTCCACGCGCCGCATGGTGTCGGAACCGAAGGCCCGCCACCCCGCGCCGAACCGCTCGAACGCCACGCCCGCCACGGTGACGGCGCCCCACTCGGGGGCGTCGCACAGCCAGGCGAGGACACGCTCGGGCTCGGCCTGCCCGCCGGGGTAGGCGCCGGCCCACTCCTCGACGTCGTCGAGCCACGCGGCGCGCGTGTCGTAGCCCTCGGGGTGCCCGTCCACGCACACCCCGTTGGGGTAGCCCGGCGGGTAGCCGCGCATGACCCACACGCTGCGGCTCACGACGCCACCGCCCGCGACGCCGAGAGCCATCCATCGAAGAGCGCGCGGGTCGCGTGGGTCGGATCGGACAGCGCCGCGAGCAGCTTCTGGCGCCGTGCCGGTGCGATGTTTTCGATCGCACCTGCACCGCCGGCCTTGAGGTGCCGCGCCCAACTGCGCACCTCGGAGGGGTCGATGTCGAGATTGAGCACGGCGCGGTCGAATCCCCACGCCGACTCGCGATCGTGCGTGGTGAGCCACGCCACCAACTTGGAGTGGTGGTCGCGTACCTGCGCCGCCGCCGCGACGGCATCGGCCGCGTCGTTGATGGGGCCCTCGATCCACGACTCCACGTCGCTGATGGCCGGCGGTCGCGCCCACGGTGGCGCGTCGCTCCAGTCGAGCACCTTGATGGCCGCGGCCAGGTCGTCGCGGCTGAACTGTGCGCCGTGATCCTCGACGATCTCCGCCTCCACCACTGCGGGCTCGGGCTCGCGGCGCACCTCGCGCACCGGCTCGCGGCCGGGCGAGTCGTCGCGCACCATCTCGTCGGGGTCGTAGACGCCCGCGAGCACGTCCGGAAACACCGCGCGGGCGATGGCCGACGCCGCGCGCGCCCGCAGCATCGCCGCCGGGTACTTGGCCCAGTTGCCGCGCCCCGCGAGCCCTGCCACCTTTGCGTCCTCGATGGTGAATGACATCCTCGTCGCGACGGGCGCACCACGTCGCCGCGCCTCGTAGGTCGCGGTGGTGTTGGTCGACTCGACCAGCGCGACGTACTCGCACGCGGGGTGTGCCATCGCGAGTCCCAGCATGGCGTCGGCCGCGAGCACGGGCCGCCCTTCGACGATGTGGATACGGCTCAGCGCCAGCACGGCGGGGAGCCCCAGCGCGCGTCCGGTCAGCAGCGCCAGGAGCACGTCGGCCGGCCGGCCCTGCATCTGCTTGGGGACAAGCCCAGAGTCCGCAAGGATGTGCGCCAGCTTGTCGGCCTCGGCCATACCTTCCGGCTCGATGCTCGCGAGCCGCGTGTCACAGTTCATCCCTCACCACCCTTCGCAGTCGCAGGCACGGGCGCCCAGCGCTCGCACGTCTCGTCGTAGTTCACGACCGGCAGGCCGGCACGGTCGACGCCGCAGGCGTCCGGGCCGTGGCAGTAGCCACGCAGGAACCCCGCGTCGCAATAGTGCGTGCACGTCGAGCACACCGGCTCGACCCGTCCCTGCGCGTCGGCGCTCATGCCGCACCTTCCGCGTCGTCGTCGAGGCACAGCGCTCGCTCGAACACGCCGCGCAGGTGCGCGAGGTGCGCCGCGGCGCCGTTGACCTCACCCACGCCACCCAGCGCGGCGACCGCACCACCGCACCCGCGCTCGCGCCGGTCCATCAGCTCGGCGAGGGCGTGGCAGGCGAACCGCATGGCATCGACGGTGGCGGGGCTCGCTACCGAGCGCCAGAGCTGTGCTTCGTGCTCATCTTCTTCGGTGGACTGCGCGGCCTCCGCCACGCCGGCCGCGGTCGCCGTCTGCGCGAGCAGGTCGATGGCCGCTTTCGCGGCCATCGTGACCGCGTGGAGCGCGTTCCCGGAGCTGGTGGCCCGGCGCACCACGTCGAGCTCCGTGTCGACCTGCGCCGTGTCGATGCTCACGACGCACCGCCCGTCACGCCGCAGACCGCGGGCGCCTCGACGTCGCTGGCGTCGCGGTGCGCCATCGCGTCGGCCGCACCCTCGATGCCGAGGCGGCGCAGGTTGAGCCGCTGGCGCAGCATGGTGACGGCGTCGGCGCCGCCGTGCGCGTCGACCATCGCAGCCGCGTGGCTCGACGTGCACGCCAGCGTCTCGAGAGCGTTGAGCAGTCGACACGCCGCGGCGAGGTCATCCGAGTGCGCGCTCGCGACCATCCGCCGCCACGCGCGGGCGTCGGCCGCCTCGCTCGTGTCGTAGTTCACGACGCCACCTCCGCATCGGTGGCGCGGACCGAGCGCCGCGCCGACTGCACCGCGTCGCGGGCGGCCTGATGCCGCACCAGCGCGCGGGCCAGTGCCACGGCGTCGCCGTCACGCTCCGCGATGTGCAGCGCCGCCAGCGCCGCGGCCCGCTCCGCGAGCGCCGCCCGCCACGTCAGGCGCGCCCCCACCCACGTCTCAGCCTTTGGTCCCATACCATCACCCCTCGCGGCTCCCGCCGCATGCCTGCGCCGTGGGCGCACCTGTGGTTAGTCGCCGGAGCCGGAGCCGTCGCCGTAGCCGTCGCCGTAGCCGTCGCCGGAGCCGGAGCCGGAGCCGGAGCCGGAGCCGGAGCCGGAGCCGTCGCCGGAGCCGGAGCCGACGCCGGAGCCGACGCCGACGCCGTAGCCGGAGCCGACGCCGACGCCGTAGCCGGAGCCGTCGCCGACGCCGTCGCCGTAGCCGTCGCCGGAGCCGTAGCCGTAGCCGTAGCCGGAGCCGGAGCCGGAGCCGGAGCCGTAGCCGTAGCCGTAGCCGGAGCCGGAGCCGGAGCCGGAGCCGGAGCCGTCGCCGTCGCCGTAGCCGTAGCCGTCGCCGTAGCCGTCGCCGTCGCCGTAGCCGTCGCCGGAGCCGTAGCCGTAGCCGGAGCCGGAGCCGGAGCCGGTCACGGCTTCCATTCTGGGCACTCGCGCAGGCTCGACGCCCCCGCATCGCTGCACTCGACCACCTCGACAACGTCGAGGAGCACCACCCGACCCACGACCGGGCACACCTTCGATTCCCGGTGGTCGAGCCCGCGGGCCGCGAGCCCGTGGCACGACGCCGCACCGCGCCAGAACCACACCTTGCGGGCGTCCGTCAGCGTCGCGGACTTCGACGTCGCGTCGAACGCGGCCAGCGTGCCGAAGTGCACCCCTGCGCGGTTGTCGCGCACGATCACCAGCTTCTCGATCAACTCGCTCCCCATGCCATCACCCCTCGCGGCTCCCGCCGCATGCCTGCGCCGTGGGCGCACTTGTAGCATTCGCGCCCACAGCGGCGCGCTGAACCCTTGTCACCCGAACCCTTGTGCAGTCTCGCGGTGCGTTAGCCGGTCGCGATACGCTTCGCCCCCGGGGGGGTGATGCCGATCGCGGCCAGTCCATCATCGTCGCTGCCTTCGGCCTGCCGGCCGTCGCCACCGTGCTCCAGTTCTGCTGCCGCGACGAACTGCTGTGGGAGCAGGCCGAAGACGCTGGCGACGGCGCGAAGCCTGTCCTCGGTCCACATGCCATCGCCCGCTTCCATCCGCTGGACCGTGACATACGAGACGTGGATGTCGTATCCGGCGAGGCGCTCCGCCAGCGCCTTCAGCGTCATCTCCCGACATGCACGAAGCCGGCGGCAGTGCGCGCCCCACTTCGATCCGTCGTTCCTGTCTTCGCTCACGGCGTCTCCCTCTCTGCTTACGCCAAATGTAACACGGGGGCTCGTTACGTCAAGTGCAAACTGACGAAGAATCGCTCAACCAGAAAATCGGCCGCCGGGCGAAGGCGATGCGAGCGGCCAAGGGGCTGACGCTCAAGCAGGTCGAGTTCGCCTTGAGCACCATCGGCGTCCGGCTCAGCTACGCGAGCGTGCTGCGGCTCGAAAGCGGGGATCAGGCGTGGTCAGCCGCGCACGTCGAACATCTGGCGCAGGTCTACGGCGTTGACCCGGCGGCCTTCTTCGTCACGGTCGAGGAACAGGGACTGCTGCGCGCCTGGCGTATAGGCGGGGTCGCTGGAATCGTCCAGTGGGCGGCCGAGAAGCTGGCCAAGTCGGCCGAATAGGTCGGCTGCGTCGCTTTCACTTGCACTGCTTTTACGCGTCCCGTACATAATCCCCTCAGACGCGCCACGGGGGCGCCCCGGTCTCGGTCTGGTGTCCGTTCCTCTGCGACGAGTAGGGGAGCCCGACGCCCGCCCGGTCCCGGTGTAGCCCCGACCTGAACGCCCGTCCAGCACAAAGCGGCCGTCCGCCGCAAGTGCTGAGAACGACGGGTGAACGTGGCGCGACCGATGCCGGCGGGGAGCAGGTGAGGGGACGCGACCGATGCCCACCGTGACCGAGTCGAGACGTGCAGCACCACCCGTAGCGGTGCGTGGTCAACGCGACCACCGCCGGTTGCGGTGCTGGCGATGAGCCCGTTCGAGTCGACGGTCAAGTGGGCCGCCAGCATCGAAGGGCTTGGCCGCACTGAGAAGGCCGTGCTGATCGGCATCGCCATCGCGCTGGACGGGTCAACGTCGGGCCGTCCGAGGCAGACCGATGTCGCAGCGATGCTGGGGCTTTCCGACCGCGCCGTGCGGGGGGCGATGGCCCACCTCGTGAGCGCCGGCTTGATCGCGGTCGAGCAGGTCGGTCCGGGGGCCGCCACGGTCAGCCTTCGCCCCGATGCTGGGCGGAACGCCGTTCCTACCAGCGACAACCTTGGGCGGAACGCCGTTCCTACCAGCGACAACCTTGGGCGGAACGCGCTTCCTACCAGACCGGAACGCGCTTCCGACCAAGACCGGAACGCGCTTCCGACCAAGGCACCGGCGGGCGACGCTGACAGTATTGTTCTGAAAGAACACCCTTCGGGTGTTCAAGCGAGCGCCCGCGTAGCAGACACCGTGCCAACAAACAGGGCACCTACTGCTGCTGATGAAGGCCATTCAAAGCCCAGCACCGCAGTGAGGGACATTCTCGCCAGCACCGACGAAGCGGAGCTTGCGGCCTACGCTCGCGTCACGGCCATCGTCAGCGACGTGACGCGGCCCGGATCGAGGATGGGCGTTCACCCCTTCGCTGGCCCATCCCCCGCCGTGCTGCACGCCATCAACACCCTCGTCAACACCTTCGGGGTGCATGAGGTCGAGGCGGTCGCGTCGCAGGTGCGCAACGACGGGCGCATGCTCGACGCCCCCATTCCCTACCTGCGCAAGATTCTCGAGCGTCAGGCCGCCGACGGCGCAGCGCAGTCCGCGCTGGCGCAGACCGTCCGCACCGCTCGCGAGTACGAGTCGGCGCAGCCGGGCTACGTCAGCCCCAACAGGGTGCCCATCGAGGGCATCCGCAACGGGGACGCAGCGGCGTGCCGCGCGCTCTTCGACGATCTCGAGCGCACCATCGGCGCCCTCGACGGCAAGAGGAGGACGGCGTGAACCCGCCGCGCTTGCGCATCGTCCGGGGTAATTCCGAGGCTGAGGCCGCCGTGCTCGGCGCGTGCTTTCTCGACCCGCGCGCCATCGACGCATGCCTCGACGCGCTGCTTCCGAGCGACTTCGAAGAGCCGTTCCATCGGGCGGTGTTCACCGCGATGGGCAAGCTCCGGTCGACGGGGCATCCGGTCGATCCCATTTCGGTGCTCACGACGCTCGGCGTGTCGTCGGGCGATGACAGGACCGTGGCGCGGGTGCTCGGCATCGCCGACGCGCGGGCGACTGCGGTCAACGTCGAGCACCACATCCACCTCGTCACGGTCGCGGCGCGTAGGCGGCGCATCCTCGATGCGATTCAGGACGCGGGCCGCATCGTCGCCGAGGCGCCGGAAGGGGACGCGACCGAGCTGGACGACGCAGGCCGCCGCGCGGTCGACGTGGTCGAGTCTGCCGTTGCCATCACGCCGCCGACGCGGGAGCGGACGGTCCTCATGTCCGAAGCCATCACGTCGCTCGGCCACACGGTGAAGGAGCGGTTCGACGCGGTGCGCGACAACCGCCCCATCCGGTCGCACATCCCGACGGGAGTTGCCGGCCTCGACACCGTCATCGACGGCTACCCCATCGGCGAGGTGTCTGCCATCGGCGCCCGCGAGAAGGCGGGCAAGTCGTCGCTCGGGATGCAGGCCGTAGTCGCCGCGGCCACCGCCGGCTACGGCGTGGTCGTCATCAGCTACGAAGTGCCGCATCAGCAGCTCGCAGCCCGTGGCATCTCGGCTCGAGCGGGCATCCCGGTGTCGAGGATGATGCGGGGCACGATGGACGACGGGGACGTGCAGCGGTACGTCCAGGCGGCCAAGACGCTCGGCGACCAGGCCGGCCGCGCCCAACTGCACTGGGTGCCTGGGTCCGGCATCGAGTACATCGAGGCCGCCGTCCGGCGCTACCGTCGAAGCGAGATGCAGGCGAACGTGCCGCTCGGTCTCGTCGTGGTCGATCACATCGGCCGTATCAAGCGCGACAAGCGGGCGAACCTCGCCGAGCACGACCATCTGTACGAGGTCGCAGAGCGGTTCACGACCCTGTGCGCCGACGTCGGGGTGGCTGGGCTGATGCTGAGTCAGCACAACCAAGGCCACAAGGCTAGAGCGGCGGGCGACAAGTGGCCGAGGTCGGGCGATATGCGAGGCGGTGCGGCCCTCGCCGAGCTCGCCAGCGTCATCGTGCAGGTTCACCGGCCGAGCATGGACCTGCACGACCAAGCGCCGCCCGAAGACGACGAGTGCCACCTGTGCGTGACGCTCCACCGCCACGGGCCGCCGGCGCACGTGCCCGTGATGTTCAACGGGCCGCGCCAAATGTTCATCGAGAGGAGGAGCCAATGGCGAGGCTGAGCGATGCGCTGCGTGGGCCGGCTGCGATGACACTGCTCGACGCCGCGAGGCTGGCAGTAGCCGCGACAATCGCACGCGCCGACATGCGCCGCGGGGTGGTCGACGCGGCGGGCTACGACGCTCACGAGGCGCGGGTGCTCGCGTGGATTGTCGACGGGGCGAAGGGCGCCCGACCGACGCCCGGTGCCGACCGATGACCGCGTTCGACACCGCACGACTCGAAGTCGCGCGACTGCTACTGCGCTTGCGCACGCGCGGCCTGATGACCGCGGCGCAGCACGCCGCGGCGCTGGC
>Ga0100403_1004040_pt1 | contig 10588 bp, 10 predicted proteins | sample CryGeymet201501t_FD_83663 | JGI IMG/M metagenome (GOLD analysis project Ga0100403, IMG submission 83663) | Groundwater microbial communities from Crystal Geyser aquifers in Utah, USA - Crystal Geyser metaG 2015-01t | ecosystem: Environmental > Aquatic > Deep subsurface > Groundwater | place...
CGTCCCAACAGCCAATAACAACCCTGTGGAACCGGTTACAGAGAGCCGGTCAGAAATAATGTCTGGGGTTCAAAACCCTCTACACACCAAAGAAAAAGAAGATGTGGACACAGAGGACACAGAACAAAAAGATGAATACTCGAACTATTCACCCCTTAATATGGTAAAAGAAGATGTTATTGATGGTATCGAACATCCTTTTAAAGAAGAACCTGTCAGCCCTGAAAATGCCGAGGGTACAAAGCTGGATATGCAATTGGATGAATTATTAAAAGGTCCTCGTGTTGTTCCTGAAATACCCGATAATCTACCAAAATATGATGGTAGAGATCAAACAATAGCCATAAAATCAAAAATACCTACAGAGCCTGAAATCAAAAAACCTACCATGCCTGTGGCAGAGCCCCAAAAGGTTGCTCCTGCTCCACAAAAAAGAATTCCTCCAAATTACAAAGACGGAGGCGACCCCTATAGAGAGCCAATTGAATAGATAAACCAAAAAAAACCATTTTGCACAAAATGGTTTTTTGTTTGTAATAATACACAAAGTGTTCAATTCTGGATCGCTTCGCTTTGCTCGCGAAGACGAATTTTAACTTTGCTAAAATTCGTCTTGCGAGGAAGCCCTGCCGGCAGGCAGGAATCCAGGGTTTAATTATTTTATAACAATAACAAATACTGGTTGGCGTAAGTAAAAGATTAATACCCTTTATTGTGCCACAAAAAGCACCTTCATTTTAATAAAGGGTATTAACCTCTGGCTTACGCCAAGAAGTATTCGCTCCGCTCATGCTTCCCGAGCTGACGCTCGAGGTATTCGACCCTATATTTCCTGCACTCCGCTCGGAAGAGCAAAAGCAAAGCTTTTGCTCTTCACTCGCTACATTTGGAAATAGAAATTTTATATACCCTTTATTTCCCTTTATACTTTTTGCTTTCTGTTTTATACTATAAGATATGCGTTTTCAAGTTCCTCAATTCATCGAAGAAGAAGATAAAATATTTGGTCAATTTACCTTCAAGCAATTTGTTTATATTGCGGGCGGGGTAGGGCTTTCATTTATTATCTATTATTTGATTGGATCACTTCCGCTTTCTGTTCCGCTCATTATTCCTGTTGCCGCACTCTCTGGACTTTTGGCTTTTAAAAAACCAAACGGTAGACCTTTTTCTTTACTCCTTGAATCTTTTTTTTACTATCTCACAAGTGAAAAATTGTATATTTGGAAAAAAGAAAATAAAATTGATAAAAAGACAATCGAAGAAGTTGTCGACGAAACAACAAATGAACTCCCTCCTGTTACCCAGGGGTCAATTAGAGATTTGGCATTACGACTCGATATCCAAACAGATAACGACGAAAAAATTAGCGACAGGTTATGATATAATTTAGATTATGGCAATATCATCAAAATCAGCACAAGAATTTGTTCCTATAAAAGAAATCCAAAGCGGAACTGTCATTATGAAAGACGGCTCATTTCGAGGTGTTATTTTATGTACTTCAATTAACTTTGCTCTAAAATCAGACGAGGAGAGGGCAGGGGTATTATCTCAATTTCAGGAATTTTTAAACTCTCTCGATTTTTCAATTCAAATTTTAGTACAGTCACGTAGACTGGATATCAGGCCATACACCAAACTTGTTGCCAGCAGAGAAAAAGAACAAGTAAACGACCTCATGAGAATACAGGTCAGGGAATATATGGCCTTTATTGAAGGTTTGACCGAACAAATTAACATTATGACAAAAAACTTTTTTGTTGTGGTGACTTATGAAAAAGCTCAGATGGGATCAAAAGGGAAAGGCTTTCTGTCTTTTGGAAAAAAGCGCAGTAAAGAGCAAAAAGATATTTCTTTTGAAGAGAGCAAGTCTCAACTGGACGAAAGAATTTCATTTGTTATGCAGGGTTTGTCTCGAACAGGAGTCCGAACAGAGAGACTTAATACAGAACAATTAATCGAACTTTACTACAAAACATTTAATCCTGGAGATACTCAAAATCCAGCTCAGCAACAAGAATAATATGTCATTATTTAATTTATTTAAGAAAAAAGAAACAAATACTCAGTCTCCTGTATTAGCAGAGGATGTTTATAACGCATCTGTATTAGAATTGCAGGATATTATTGCACCGAGCGCGCTCAAAGTTGAATCAAAAGACATAATGGTTTCTGGTTCAATGATTCGTTCTTATTTTGTTGTTTCATACCCACGTTTTGTTGGTGAAGATTGGTTATCTCCAATAATCAACCTCGATAAAGTTTTTGATATTTCTATTTTTGTACACCCAATCGACACTGCGCAAATAATGAAAAAGTTTCAAAAGAAAGTTGCTGAGGTTCAAAGTCAAATTAATGAACGAGAAAACAAAGGGCTTGTAAGAGACCCAAAGCTTGAAATTTCATATCAAGATCTCGAAAATTTGCGTGATCAATTACAACAAGCTTCAGAAAAAATGTTTGATGTTGGACTTTATATTGCTGTATATGGTCAAAACATCGAAGAAATAAACAAAATTGAAACAGAAATAAAATCAATAATGGAGTCAAAATTGATTTATGTTAAACCTTCACTCTTCCAACAAAAGGAAGGTTTCTTGTCTATGGTTCCAACTGGTGATGACGTTCTGTCTATTCATACAAAACTTAATTCATCTCCTCTATCGAGTACTTTTCCTTTTGTATCTTTTGACCTTACATCAGACAAGGGGATTTTATATGGCCTTAACAGACACAATTCTGGACTTATACTATTTGATAGATATTCTCTTGAAAACTATAACTCGATTACATTTGCGAAATCTGGTTCAGGAAAATCATATGCAACAAAACTCGAAATACTCCGAAGTCTTATGTTTGATACCGAGGTAATTGTTCTCGACCCTGAAAAAGAATATCAGTTCTTGGCCGAAGCAGTAGGAGGTAGATTCTTTGATATATCCCTCAACTCTGAACACCACATCAACCCCTTTGACATACCAGTACCTGCAGAAGATGAATCTTCTGATAGTGTTCTCCGTTCAAACATCATAAACCTTGTTGGTCTTTTTAGGATTATGCTTGGAGGTCTTACCCCGGAAGAAGACGCTATTATAGACCAGGCAATAACCCAAACATATGCTCTCAAAGATATCACTCCTGATTCTGATTTTAGAAATATCGAACCACCCCTTATGTCTGACTTTGAATTGGTTCTTTCTGGAATGCAGGGCGGAGAATCACTTGCACAGAGACTCACAAAATATACAAAAGGTACGTGGTCTGGTTTTATAAACAAACCAACAAACGTAAACATGAACAAAAGGCTTGTTGTTTTCTCTATGAGAGATATGGAAGACGAGCTCAAGCCTATCGCTATGTATATTGTTATGCACTACATTTGGAATGCTGTACGAAATGATATAAAGAAACGACTTCTCGTTATTGATGAGGCATGGTGGATGATGAAATCTGACGACACTGCATCGTTTTTGATGGGTCTTGTAAAACGTGGACGAAAATACTATCTCGGTGTAGCAACCATTACACAGGACGTTGAAGACTTTTTGCGTTCACCTTATGGAAAACCTATTATCACCAACTCTTCTATTCAGGTTCTCCTCAAACAATCACCATCGTCAGCTGATGTTCTTCAGGACGTATTCAATCTCACTGACGAAGAAAAATATACCTTGCTCGAATCAGGAGTGGGGGAGGGAATATTCTTTGCAGGAATCAAACACGTAGCTATAAAGGTGTACGCATCTTATACCGAAGACCAAATTATCACCTCTGACCCATCACAATTACTCAGTATCAAAAAAGCAAAAGAAGAGTTGAAAAATAGTAAATAACATATGGAAAACGAAGTTATTCCAAGTAGAAAAAGTGGTGGGCAAGTTGAAAAGTCACCACAAGACAAGAAATACCGCGTTAGTAGAAAAGCATTTATATGGATGCTTATATTTGCAATTATTTTGGATCTTATTAGCCTTATCCCCGCAATAAACGTTATTACGCTTGGTGTTGGAGCTGTTTTATTTGGTATATGGTGGTGGAAATTAGGCTTAGGGCTCATCAATCCCAAAAAGGTGGTCACATACGGAGTAACGGCAATTGTGGAAGCTATTCCTATAGTATCTTGGCTCCCTGGATTAACTGTCGGAGTGATTGTAATATTTATATATTCTCGAATAGAAGACAAAACAGGCATCAAACTACCTTCAAAATTTGCGCTCAAGACACAGCTACCAACAAAGACCTTGAACGAAAAGAGAAAGGCTTTTGCAGCCAACAGACCACATGACAGCAGAAAAATAATCGCCAAGGCTCGACGAAGTCAGACGGAAAGGGCAGCACGAAAAAAACTTATTCCCAAACCTACTCCGCCACCAATAAATTTTCCTACACCAAGTTATGCAAAACAAACTGACAAACTAGATAAAGCTGCGTAATACGCTATTCACATTTTACTTTTATATTTACCAACTTAAAGCTATAATATAAAGTATGAATCGTAATTTATTTCTATTAGTTTTTACAGCACTGGTTTTTGTGTTTTTTGTTACCGATGTTCATGGTCAGTCTTTTGTTCCTTATACTATTAGTGACGTCACAAGTGAAGTAAATATATATACCGACCCAGCAAAACCAAAACCAGGTCAGGATTTTACTATATCACTTGAAAGTTTTGCTATTGATTTAAAAGCTTCAAATATATCTTTTTATGTAAATGGTAAACTCATACAATCAGAAGATGGGGTGCCCTACGCAGTCATTCCTAATACGACGCGTGTTTCTAATATAAAAATCGTCATAAAAACTCCTGACGGTAGGGTGGTGGAAAAAGAAAAAACCATTGTTCCAAGCCTTGTTTCTCTGATATGGAGCGCCAAAACTTACACACCACCTTTTTATGCAGGAAAAGCTCTTCCTAATATTCAATCACAAATAGTTGTAACCGCTGTTCCTGAACTCACCAGTCCATCGGGAGCAAAAATACCAAATAAAAATATTGTATATACATGGAAAGTGAACACCTCGACATGGTCTGAGGTTTCTGGCCTTGGAAGAAATACTTTGGTAATTGATCAATTTTATATAAAAAATTCAATCTTTATAAATGTCACAGCAGAATCAAAAGACAAAGCTTCGATAGCAAGCGAATCAATAACTATTCCTTATACGAGCCCACGGGTATCGTTCTATGAGACAGATCCTTTGTATGGCACAAACTGGAATAAGTCTCTACAAAAACTTACTACAAATGAAAGTGAGATTGGACTTACTGCAATACCGTTTTATTTTACCGCACTTGCAAGTGACCAGAGCAGTCTGTCTTATGAGTGGAAAATAAATAACAAAAAATCAAACGAGAAAACTTCATCAATACTACTTAGAAATGCAAATGATGAGTCAGGAAAAAGTACTATAGGTGTTATAATTAATAATACAAAGTCGGCGTTCCAAAAATTACAGAAGGAGCTTGTAATTGAATTAACAAAGTAATGAAAAAATTTCTTTCTATATTAACATATCTCATACCTACTTTTTTTGTTTTTTCATTTGTATTAATTACACATGCGGCTACTTACACCCCTCTTGAACCTATTGATGGACTGATCGCAGCTGGACCGAGCACCCCTAATCTTACACAGTATCTTAATAATCTTTATACATTTCTTATTAGTATTTCTGTTGTTGCAGCAGTTGTAATGATAACAATTGGTGGTTTTACATATTTGACTTCTGCAGCATCTGGTGAAAAAAGCGCGGGAAAACAAATGATCCAAAATGCAATTTTTGGTCTTTTACTTATGCTCGGTAGCTACCTAATTGTATACACCATAAATCCAGACGCTCTTAGTTTTAATTTCTTTAGAAATGCGAAAAATCTTCCTGTAACAAAAGCTCCTGTTGTTAATTTACAAGAAAGTCCCGAAGCCCGACCACAAGGTGAGGTAAATGACGGAACATATAATATTTTTTATAATTATAGTTATCAAGGAGGGGAGAAAAAAGAAAATTTAGCGACAAAAAAATTATGTGAAGATAGGAAAAAATATCTTGAAGATGTACCAGCATCAAAATATGATGTTTCTAGAGCTACCTGTGATGATAAAAGTGACGCCAGCTCTACTTATTATTTTGGATATAGATATTACAGCACTCCAGACCCATCATATACGGTTTTTGGTTCCAAAGAGCGTGAAATTGATGCAGAAAAAATAACTGTTATTGGGAAAAAACAATGTGAACAAAGAATAACTGAAACAAAGAATATAAGCCAGGTAAACAAACCTTATAAAGCAATTACGGCGTGTGAGGCGAGTTGGTTTAAAAAATTATACAGCTACAAATTTACAATGCAGACAGGATCTTCTAATAAGACATACACATCAAATGCATTTGATACAGAAGATGAATGTATATTAAACCGAGAAAAGATTAGCAAAGTAGTAGAACCATATCTTGGAGTTGACTCAGTATGTGCACTTGCAGCAGAACAAAAAGATACAGGCAGTATTTCTTTTTCTTGTATAAACAATGCTATAGAAAACACACCCAGCGGAGGTAAAGCCTATACAGGAACACCTGCAGGGACACTGTGTTTCCCGGATAAAGATAAATGTGAAAAGGAAATTGACAAACTTAGGGAAGAGACGACAAAAGCCTTCATAAACATACAATGTCTACCAAATTAAAAAAAACAATCTTAATTATTATAAGCATTATTGCAATTGCAGTTATTGCACTCTTTATTTATGCTTATTTTGAATCCAGAAATAATGGTAAAACAATACCTCAAACAATAGTTGATATTTTTCCTCATTCATCTAATGTAGAAAATCCTCCACCCCCAGTTGATACCGGCACTGGGACAGGGCAGGCAACCAGCACACCTCCTGTAACAGATACCTTCCAAACAGATTATATAAATAGACTACGAAGAATTTCTGACACACCAGTAACAGGTGGAATATTCTCGAGCACTTCTACTGTTCGTTATGTAGACAAGGCAACAGGAAATGTGTACGAATATTCATATTTCAATAACACATCACGAAAAATAACTAACACTTCTATTCCTAAAATTTACGATTCACATTGGATTAATAAAGATGTTTTTGTTGGGAGATATCTTGATACAGATAATGAAACTATTCGAAGCTTTGTTGCAACAATTCAAAATCCTGGAGAAAAGGGAACTGTTTCGACTGTTTTCTTGCCACCCAACATTACATCTATTGTTGCTTCACCCAATAAATCATCTTTCTTTTACATACAAAAAGATGCTTCAAATGCAAATGGAGTAATATACAATTTAAAAACAGAAAACTCATCTATTGTTGCTCTGTTACCAAACGACGAATTTAGAGCTGTGTGGAATGATAACGGTCTTTATGTAGAAACGAACAGCTCGTACGAATTAAGTGGCTATGTGTTCAAAATTTCACAATCCGGAGGTGATCTGAGCTACATAATAGGTCCTGTTGCAGGTCTTTCTACTTTCCCAATACCAGGAGGTCTCACACTGAGTTCATTCCAAAAAAATGTTGCGTCTTATTTCTATGATGAAAAGACTCATAAATACACAAAGCTTTCAGAAGTTATTGTTCCAGAAAAATGTGCCTTAGGAAAAACAATGCTTTATTGCGCAACCAATACAGACACTTCAAAAGAAGGATTTCCAGACACCTGGTATAGGGGAGATATCTCGAGCACAGACACAGTTCTAAAGATTAACCTTTCTGATCCAAATGATATCAAACAGGAATTTACTCCGCTTGTTACCGACATAGAGTTCGATATGACTCGTCCATCTATCGCTGATGATGAGAAAACAATTATCTTCATCAACAAAAAAGACTCCTATCTTTGGAGCCTAGACCTTTACTAATAGTGGTAGGGGATTAAATATGCATATAAGACAATACAATATGCCTGTCTTTTGCTTCGCCTTCTGACTTTGTTTCTATTTGAATTGATCCACTAAACATATTATGAACAATAAGTCTTTCGTATGAGGTCATAGGGCGGAGTGCTATATCTTTTTTAAACTTAATAACTTCTTTTGCGACATCATGAACCTCAAACATTAGTTCATTCATTTTTGTTTGCTTGTGCCCATTTACATCCAAGTTAAAATGGAAGTCTTTGTCGCCATTTTTTGCGAACATGAGAGAGAGAAGGTGATGCAAGGCATCTAAATGTTCACCATTTTTACCAATTGCGCTACGAGAATCATTTGTCAGAACATTATAAACAACAATATCACCAGAAACAATTTCTTTTACATCTATTATAGAGATGTTAAGTTTTTCAAAAAAGTCTTTAATTGTCTTTATAATCTCATCGTTTTGCATGTTCAAGTGATTGATTTTTGGTTCTTTTTAGATGATTTCTCATATAAAGCTCTTGGCCTATAGTAAATAGATTACTCGTAATCCAATAAAGTGCAACCACACCCGAAATATTGTAGGCTATAAAGTATACAATCACAGGAAAGACGTATCTCATCTGAACATTCATACTACGTGCCAAATCATCCTTGAATGACTCTCCAACCTTGCCTTTTGGCTTGTGAGCAGGCATAGAATACCTCATTTGAAAGAAGCTTGATACTGCAGCAAGAAGGGCGAGGATGTGGCTTTTTGTTGATATATCAGCAATACCAAGGAAACTCATGTTAATGCTTGTAGGAGCGCTCACAAAAGAGTATAGAAAATCTAATTTAACATCAGGAAGACCTGTTTTGTAGAAAACATAGTACAAACTAATGATAACTGGGATCTGAATAAGAGTAAGAAAGATAGTAGAAAAAGGATTTATTTCATGCTGTTTGTACAAAGCCATCATTTTTCGAGCGTATTCCTGTTGATCATCTTTGTATTCAACCTTTAATGCATCCAATTCTGGTTGGATGTTTTTCATTTCAAGCTGTGTTTTTACTGCCTTTTTTGAAAGAGGGAAGAGAAGGAGTTTAATAACTATTGTAAATACAATAACTGCCACTCCTGCATTCACAAAAGGAAACGAACCGATCAAAAAGATAAAACCATTGTATAGAGGTTGATAAACTGTTGTACTAAAAAAAGATATAAACATTGTGGAATTCTATACTATTTTTAAGGTTATCTCAACTAAGTTTTGAAAGTGTCTCTTTAATTTCCTTTTTTAATTGCACTTTATTTGACTCTAAAAAAGTCTTTTTGAGAATAAAAATAACAGAAGCAGGCGCCATATTATCTATTTCTGGCTGTATAACATCATATACAAAACGCCTCAAGCTATTTCTGTCATGTGCCTGGTGGAGTATTTTTTTCGCTATTACAGCAGAAAACCTTTTTTTTGAAACGTCTTTTTTGTATTTACAAAACAATAGGGGAGTATGGATTGCTCTTCCTCTATTGAACACCTCGGTATAAAGGTTTCTATCCATTCTGTTTTTTTTAGAAAGCATAAAACATTTATTAATTAGGCTGTGATTAAGATAAAAGAGCCATAAAAGGCTCTTTTATTAGACAGTTGAAAGTCTCACTCTTCCTTTTTGTCTTCGTCTCTTTAGTACATTCCTGCCTCCAGGAGTTTTTGTTCGAACTAAAAACCCATGGGTTTTTGCTCGTTTTCTTTTTTTAGGTTGGTATGTTATTGACATGATCGTATATTACTTTTGTATGTGTAGACTACTCTACATTAAAAGGTTCTATTTTGCAAGATATTAATGTTTCGAATTTTTGAAATAGGGGACAACCTATGAATTTAAATATAAGGTTTTTTAATATGTTACAATGGGTAAGTTTGGTGAAAAAAAATATTTTTTTGACTGTTCACATGTTGTCCACAACTTATTAACATACATATACTTTCGGCACAAGTTCACGTAGATGATTTAGGGTATATAATGGTAACTAATTAACTTACTTTGCATATGGATTATAAACAACTTTGGGATGGAGTACTTGTCGAGATCGAGATGTCAGTATCGAAGGCAAGTTTCAACACGTGGTTCAAGGATACATACATATCAAACGTAAGCGATGGAGCTGCGATTGTGAATGTACCAAACACTTTTGTAAAAGAGTGGCTATCAACAAAGTATCATAATGTAATTCTAAAATCTTTAAGAAAACTTCGCGATGATGTCAGGGCTCTTGAATATAATATTTCAAAAGAAGGTGCCCGAAAAATAGCTGAAAGTACTACTGTTGAAAATGAAACAGGAAGTAACAGCTCTCTACCACTCAATCAATATTCCATTAACAAAGACGATAATCTTAACCCAAAGTATACCTTTGAAACCTTTGTTGTAGGCCCTTTTAACGAACTTGCACACGCAGCCTCACAGGCAATCATCAGTAAACCAGGTATTGTTTATAACCCTCTATTTATATATGGAAACACGGGTCACGGAAAAACACACCTCATCCAAGCAATAGGGAACCAAATAAAAAAGAACTTCCCCAACAAACAAGTCTTTTATGTTACCTCAGAAAAATTCACCCAAGATTTAGTTACCTCTATTTCCAACCAAAAAGTAAATGTGTTCAAAGAGAGGTACCGAAAATATGACGTTATCATTATTGATGATATTCAATTTCTTTCA
>Ga0100403_1004041_pt1 | contig 10584 bp, 9 predicted proteins | sample CryGeymet201501t_FD_83663 | JGI IMG/M metagenome (GOLD analysis project Ga0100403, IMG submission 83663) | Groundwater microbial communities from Crystal Geyser aquifers in Utah, USA - Crystal Geyser metaG 2015-01t | ecosystem: Environmental > Aquatic > Deep subsurface > Groundwater | place: USA...
AAGAAACACGGACTTGAAAGCATCGCCAAACAAATTGACCTCAAAGACTCCCCAGAAAAATTCGACATTAGACTCAGCGAAGGCCACTTCTTTTTTCTCTCATTAGACAAACCCACCGGATCTACCCACAAAGAACTATCCAACAATGATTATTCAGAAGCGAGAGACAAAGTTGGTTCTTTGTTTGTTGAGATCAAAAAATTGAAGCCTTCCTCTTTCCACCTGCACTTCTCCAAACTAAACGAAGACACACTTCTAGGATCTCTCATCGGTCTTGAAATGGCAGCCTATAGTTTTCAAGAAAAGAACCAACTAACGGCAGACTGCTATGCAACGGCAGACGGCAAAGCAGTGGCGAAAAAGATTTTGACCGAAGCTCAAGTCACTGGAAAAGCGGTCAACATTTCGAGACACCTCGTCAATTTGCCTCCCAACGTCCTTTACCCTCAATCATTCTGCGACAGTACCAAGTCTTTATTCAAGGGTTCGGGTCTTCAGATCGAAGTGTGGGATGACAAACGCGTAGAAAAAGAAGGCCTCAGCCTCCTCACTGCTGTAGGACAAGGCTCGCAATATCTTCCAAGACTACTAAAGCTAAGCTACCGCCCAAAAGGCAAAAGCAAGAAAGCTAAGTATGTATTCGTCGGCAAAGGGATCACTTTTGATACGGGCGGACTCGATCTTAAACCTTCAAAGTTTATGCGCCTTATGAAAAAAGACATGGGCGGATCAGCTAGCGTTATGGGGCTCGCTTACTTCGTCTCCCAGATGAAGACCAAAGACTCCATTGACTTCTACATCGCGCTTGCTGAAAACTCAGTAGGCTCTCGCGCTTTCAGACCTGGCGATATCTACACATCCAGAAAAGGACATACCGTGGAGATCGACAACACTGATGCTGAAGGAAGACTCGCTCTCGCCGACGCGATCACTGTCGCACTTGACGAAAGCCAACCAGAAATTCTTATTGATCTAGCCACGCTAACTGGCGCAGGAAAAGTCGCTCTTGGAACAGAGATCGCCAGTCTTTTCGCTAACGACACTGGCCTTTGCAACAAGTTGATGAGCGCTTCTCAAGCCACAGGCGATTGGGCTTGGAACTTGCCACTTTATGACAAATACAACTCTCTCTTCCCGTCGCAGTGTGCGGATTTTCAAAATTCTGCAGCATCGGGCTACGGCGGCGCGATTACCGCCGCCCTATTTCTTAAGAAATTTGTCGACTGTGAAAAGGACACTCCGAAGTGGGCTCACTTCGATATCTACGGCTGGAAAGACGGTTGCGATGGACCTTTCGATGCGGCAGGCGGCAACGGCCAAAGCGTCCAAGCACTGGCTAAATTTTTGAGTTAGTTTTCCGATGGCTTGATATTTTCAACTTTCTCTCTGACAATCCTGAATGCTTCAGAGGGAGAGAACCCGCGCGAGGCTAGAAAGCGTAGGAGTTTTTCTTGAAGCTTTTGAGAGGCGCTGTATTCGTTCAAATTGGATTCATCTATAAATCTTTGAACGGGGGTGGACCTGATTTTTTTATCGAGCAAATCCGACATTTGTCTTCTAAGAGATTCTGATTCACCAAGCTCTTCCCTTAACTTAACAAACCTCTCCTCATTCCAAGGCACTTTGGCTTTCATGAGCGCAGCTTTGATTTTGTGAGGCCCCCAACGCCTCAATAAAAGCACTCTAACTCTAGAATCGAAATATTTAAGATCACTCTGAAAGGCACGATCAACCAGTCGATCCAAAACCTTGTTGATCTCGTCGTCTTCCGTTTCGGAATCAAGTTTTTTAAACTTTTGAAAAAGCTCGTGACGACTATGCTCCCTGACACTCTGATAATAAAGCGCTCTATCCCATAGAGTCATTTTAGAGCGTCGTTTTTTTCGAAAACCCAAGACTTACTCCTAGCCTTTCGGAATACAAAGCTCTGCTTTGGAATCAAAGCCCAAATCCATAGCCGCATCATAAAGGTCACTCAAATCCGCATCAGCCTGAAGATCGACATGCTTTCCAAAAGCCCAATTAAGGAATTCAGAAAAGACATCACCTCTCTGCAAACCTGCAGCTCTGACCTCATCTAAAAAACTCAAGTCCTTACGGTTCTTAGAAAGCTTTACACCAGCCTCATCAACCAGAAGAGGATGGTGTAAAAACTTAGTCTCATAGAACTTGCGGTGCCGGATACAGGTATCGAATACCTGTACCTGGCCCTGATCCACCAGTTTTTCAGCAAGCTCTAATTGAGCCCTTGTTGAATCCCGTAAGTCCTCACCACGCACGATATGCGTCACACCCCAGTGCAGATCTTCACGAAGACTGATCCACTGATAACTCAAGGTCCCCCCTCGCCTACGAACCACAAAATCACCGATAGCAGTACGAAGCGTTTCGTCGTCCACTCGAAAACGAATACTGTTCTCTTTTGTAAAGCTTAAGTCTTTCTCCAAGCAAAAACTGTCGTAGACACCAAATGGGCTTCGTTGTTTCACATCACTTTTTGAGCACTCACAAACATAAAAAGCTTTGGGGTTGGCGTGATAAACCTTCCAAAATTCATCGAGCATTTCGTTCATACGGAACGATTGAGAATATTTCCCTTTAGCTTCTTCTAAATTCTGAGGCCCCCAACCCCACTTAAGCCCGAGATACCCCAAAACACCAAAAACATCTTCAAAGTAAACATCTTGCGTGCGTTCGGGATCAAGATCATCAAGCCTCAAAAGCATCTGCCCCCCGTGATAGCGCCTATTGAGCTCCGTGATCAAAAATGAATAGACGTTTCCCCGGTGCAAAAAACCATTAGGCGTCGGGGCCAATCGGAACAAAGTCTTCGACCTGGTTCTACATTCGTTCTGAAGTAAAAGCAGCGACATCTTAACAAAATTTTAACATGATCTTCATCAAATCTTAACTCGATACGGGGCTATTTAAATGAAATAATAGAAATATGAAGATCAGGTTAAGTCTACTGCTCATGATGCTTATCAGCATTACATCATGCGGATTACCGACGGCTTCTTCAGGCAAAACTTCTACCGTCTTGGGTGCAAAATCCAAGGCTATTGAATATCTTAGTTCAGCTAGAGTGAATACTTCCGCTAGTGAATTTTATAATTCCATCACACAAATTCGAAACATTTTATACTCGACCCCGATTATTCTAGAGTATCCAACTGACAATGGAGCTTGCTCTGACGACATTGACGGCTTCACCTTGGCCTACGTGCAACATCCTGCGCAAGACTCTGATATTTATCTTTGTTCCGTTGCTCTGGACTATTCCAATGAAGTTGTCGCTCAAGTCCTGATCCATGAGGCAGCTCACATCACTGGTATCACGGTGGAGTGCGCAGCAACCTATATCGCCACACACATTGTGCACTACGCCGGAGATCAACCCTTCGAGAACGGTTATGTAGCGACCTGCCCGCCTCAGTATGACTTTAGCCGCATCTCATTCTCGACATTCAGCGAAACGGCCACAGGCTGGAACCCCGTAATCGTAGACCCCAGAGCTCGGTACTAGAGCCGCTTAAGAAAACCCCATAATATTTCGAGTCATTTTGCCGTACCCCCTATTATATCCTATGCTACGGGTAATGAAATTACGCCTGTTTTCCCTAGTCCTTTGCTCAACTTTTCTGATCCCTTCGGCCTTCTCCCAGGAAAGTTCGGGGACCGGCGGCTTCACCATAAAAATTTTCCCTGAAAGACAGCAAGAGCGCCGCCAATCCAGATGGAGTTTGGCGTCCTGGCTCAAAACCAAAGAAAAAGTCAGACAGCAAAACCAATGGCTTTGGGCCCACACCAATAAAATTCCTCTTGAATGGGCTATTGCCTACGGACAAACTCCCTACGCCTGGGAAGTTGAGGGCGATGTTTTCCTCGCAAGACTAGGTTTGAGAATGACCCATAGTCGTAATGTTTCTTGGATCAATGATTTGTCCGATGCTCCAGCCCCACTAGGACACCAAACTGAACTGGCTACCCAAATCAGACTATTCGGTGGAAACTTACAGGACTCTCTCATCATAGCAAGACTGGGCTATGAGTATTCCGAATGGAATTCACCCAGCTCACTTAGCGGTGGTGCTTTCGGTTCTTGGTTTGTGGAGCCCATACTTCAACTCTATTTTGAACAATGGATCGGAGCCTTTGCTTCTTACAAATATCGATACACGGGTTCACACGTCACCCGGAAATACCAAAAACTCTCTGGAAATGTTTTGGAACTTGCTGGTTTTCTGGATCTAGGAGCATTACGATTTGAAGGTGCTTACAGAACCACAAAAGATGACTACAGTGTAGGTGGTCCAACATTACCAGAGCATTCCGAATGGCTTGGCCGGGTGAAGCTTCACTACTAAACAGAATTCTGCAGAGGAAACTTTTGTATGAGCATCACCCTTCCAGAGCCACTCTCCTACAGACCCTACCTTAAGGGAGTTTATCAAGTTGCCCCATTGCTTCGCCCTTTTGGGTCAACACAGGAAAACGCCCAAACAGAAGAAGACAAAATATTCCAAGTCGATAACGACTTCGATCGCTATAGAGAAACAAAAATCAAAAGCCTTTCTGAAAATCCAGATAAGTACTTCGGAAGAAGAGACCTTAGTCCCGAACATGAACAAGCTCTCATTCGCTTTATCATTGATACACTTTGTAGAGAATCACCGGAGATATTCTCATACACCAACGCTTCCCCTGGAATCAGCAAGCTCATCTGCAACCACACCCAAGACGAACTATGCCTCGATGAAGACTATGCTCTCATCACCCCAATTGGACCCGCAAAATCCACCCTCGAAGCCCTTTCACTCCAGATTCAGGAAGATTTTGCCCTATGGAGAGTCGAGGGCAACCGAGACTGGATGGCACTAGGCTCAATCTGCCTCCCCAACCATTGGTCGCCGGAGGAAAAATTTGGACAGAATTTCTTTACAGTTCACCAACCCATTGCCGAATCGGGCCCCATGATTAAGAATTCCGCTCAGATTGTAAAAACCATGATCCACAAAGGCCCCTTCGTCAGGTTCGCCTGGGGGATGTCCACAGATACCAGACTCAATCACCACCCGGAAGCACCGCCCGGAATCGCGGAAGATACGTGGCAGGGCCGCAGCTTCAACGACCAGTCTCCTGAACTTTGGGTTCGCAGTGAGAGACAATGCTTGGTTGGATTTCCAGAGCTAGAAATGTCGTTTTTCACCATCCGGACCTACTTTGAGAATGCAGCAGAAATTAAGAAAAACTTACCCCATAAAGTCGCCCTGCAAGAAGCCTTACGCTCCATGACACCAGCCTCTTTAGAATACAAAGGACTTAGTAAAAGTCTTGATTCAATCCTCAATTGGCTAGAGGATTAGAGGCCTATGCGATCCTCGATTTCAGCCCTGCACCAAAGCATCGAACAATACATTGAAAAGCTCACTTTAAACCAAACTAAATTTGAGTTTGCACCTGAAGATTGGGCGCCGACGCCGAACAAGGCTCTAGGCGATTTTTCGATCCCCTGTTTCAAATTGGCCAAATCGCTCTCGAAAGCACCACCCCTAATTGCTCAAGAATTGGCAGAACAACTCAACTCTTCTCTCTCGTCTCAACCAAAACTCTCGGAGATCCGCGAGATCAAAGCCGTTGGTCCGTACCTCAACATTTTTCAGAAGACAGAAACTCTTTTCGCTAGGCTGAACAAAGAAATCCAGACCCCTGCGAAATTTGGCTCAAGTGAGCTAGGAAAAGACGAGGTCATCGCGATCGACTTTTCTTCTCCGAATGTTGCCAAAGAAATTGGACTCCATCACCTCAGATCCACAGCGATCGGAAATTCCATTTCTAAAATTTTGGCCCATCAAGGCGCCAAAGTTGAACGCATTAACTATCTCGGCGACTGGGGCACATCTTTTGGAAAGCTGATTCTCGGGCTTAAAATGTTTGGTGACGAGAAGGAACTTGAAAAACAAGGCCTCAGCTATATGCTTGAGCTTTACGTTAACTTCAACAAAGCTGAGAAAGAAGACCCGGGCTTAAGCGACAAAGCCAAAGAAGCTTTCCAGCAGCTCGAAAAAGGCAATGAAGACTACCGCAGAATTTGGAAACTCTTCCGCGACATTTCCATCGCACAATTCAAACAACTCTACAGCAGATTAGGAATTGAGTTTGACCACTTCGATGGAGAAAGTCTTTACGAGAACGCTATCGGCCCTGCGGTCGACGAAATCACCAACTCCATTGGCACTCGCATGAGCGACGGAGCTTTGGTCTGCGATCTCGAAGGTCATGACATCCCTATCCTTCTCCGGAAAGATGATGGAGCTTCTCTCTACATCACACGAGACCTCGCAGCGGCAGACGATCGCTACAAGAGATTCAAGCTCAACAAATCTCTTTATGTCGTAGCCATTCAGCAGAAGCTCCACTTCAAACAACTATTCGACCTCTGCAAAGCCCTCAAGAAACCTTACGCTAATGACATGGAACACATAAGCTTTGGGATGCTCGCATTCGGATCCAAAACCATGAAGAGCCGTGAGGGCAATTCAATTTTCCTGAAGGACGCCCTTGATGAAGGTCAATCAAGAGCCAAAGCTTTGATTCAAGAGAAAAATCCGGATCTCGAGAACATAGATCAAGTCGCAGACCAAATCGGTATTGGTGCACTAATCTACTCCGACCTTTCTCAGAATAAAAACCACACAATCAACTTTGAATGGGACAAAGCGCTTTCTTTCGAGGGCGACACCGCCCCCTTTATTCAATACACGCACGCAAGGTGCACGTCGCTTATCGAAAGAGCGGAGGCCCATTCAAAAACTCTCGATGCTGCCAACAAGGACTGCAAAGTTTTTGAAGTTTCTCAAGTCCACAATCTTTTACTTTCATGGGATCAATTTGATGTTTATGCCGAAAGAGCTTACATCAATCGCGACCCCTCACAAATTGCAAGCGCAGTTCTTGATGTGGCCAAAGCTTTCAACCAGCTCTACCACTCGACTCGCTTTCTAGAGGTCGAACGAATTGAGGACCTCAAGGTTCTCATCGACCTTACAAAAGGCACAAAGAGCATCATTCAATTAGGGCTCAGTCTTTTGGGCATTCAATCTCCGGAGCGAATGTAAAAAATGCTCAATGTAGTCCTGCGCTTTTCAGCATTAGGGGACATCGTTCTCACCTCTGCCTTCATTCGATCTCTCGAAGCGCCGGTCATTTACGTCACAAACGAAACTTTCAAAAAGTTTGTTGAAGAGTTTATGCCTCACAAACAGCTTAAGGCTTATGGGGTCATAAAACCAAAGGGGCTCATTGCTTGGTTTCGAGAAGGCTTGGTTTTCGCAAATTTCTTAAGTCATCTTGTGGGCGCTAGCCCCAATGAATCGATCCATATCTACGACCTACACAACGTAGGGAAATCGACCATGTTTCTATGGGGCGTACAATGGGGGCTTCGCTCACAATCGGCGATCAACAGAATTGTCATCCGCAAAACTCAGAAATATCGTTTTCAACGTTGGCTTCAAATATTATTTAAAATTGAAATTCCAGAGTTGAAGTCGCGACCCATGTTTCAAAGGCACATCGAACTCCTTGAACACGTTAGCCGAGAGACTCCCCTCCTTACACACCAGAATCGTATTCCACTTTTCGTCAATGGCGATCGCGAACTCAAGTTATTGATTGCGCCCGATGCCCAACACCACAAAAAGCGTTGGCCACCTGAATATTGGAACGAAGTTTTTGCGCAGCTCTCCAAGATTCAAAGCATTCGAATCACAATAAAAATAGTGGCTCAGCAACGAATCCTCGACAACGTCCAGAAGTATTTTGAGGGAAGCTCACATATCATCGAAGATCTACAAGGCAAAACCCAACTGATGGATCTTGCGCCGCTCGCTGCTGAATCTCAGCTGTGTCTCTGTAGCAATTCTGCCTGGCTTCACATCAGTGAGGCCGTGGGAACACCTGTGGTTGCGCTTGCGGGCCCCATCGTTGATGAATTTGGCTTCTCCCCCTGGATGAAAGAGTCCAAGGAACTCTCCGTCAAGCTCAGATGCCGTCCTTGTACGCTTCATGGAGACGGAATCTGTATCAACCCCAATCAAATTGCCTGCATGAAAGAAATCAAGTCCCAAGACTTGTTGGCTAATCTTTGGCTAAGTCTTGGCTACCGGAGTGCACCAGAATGAAGTGGTTGTCCAAAGTTTCATCAGGAACATTCAAAGCCTTGAAAATTACAGAAGCTCTTTTGGGCCTTCCCAAAGCCATTGGTGACACTTTACATTTCAGATCTATTTGGGATCAATACGCCAAACAATCTCCAGGGAGCTCTGGATCTCTTTGGATTCATGGAGCAAGCGTCGGCGAACTAGAGGACCTTGCAAACTTTTTCCTAGATCAAGAACTCTTAGAACTGTCTGGATACAAAAAAGAAGACCTCATCATTACTTCCAGCTCTGTTTCGGCCGATGCCTTTCTTAGGAAACTGTCCAACAAGCTATCCCCCGCCTACGCAGGTCCCCTTCCACCGGAAAACGCTTATGAGTTAAATAGGTTTTATTCCAAATTCAATCCTGAACTCATGATTTTGAGCCATGGAGATATTTGGCCACTTTCTTTAGAGATTGCACAAGAGACCCAGCTTAAACACGGGATTATTTGGCTACCGAGTCATGCTTCATCGGCGAAAGTTCTTCTAGAAAAATCCATCAATCCAACTAAGCTAAAGGTTGTCGGAGCTAGAAATTCTGAGGATCAACTCAAACTCTCCAGAAGACTCGATCCCATCTTTCCCCAAAGTGAAATTGTTTTGGTCGGCAACCCCAGAATTGATCGTATTGATTCGCGAGTTGAATATCAAAAAAAGAATGATGTCCATATTTTAGAATCACATCGCTGCGCTCCTGAAAAGTCGAAAGTCTCACTTCTACTAGGTTCGGCTTGGGTCGAAGATGCGGCCATACTGGCAGATACCCTGAAGAACATAAGCAGCGAGGAACTTGGAAGACTTCAAATCGTAGTCATTCCTCATGTCGTTAACGATATGCACGTTACAGCTAGCATTCAACATCTGCTGCCTATGGCTCGTGTACTCTCAGTTGAAGGAATACTCCTAGAAGCCTATCAAAATTTTTCAATCGCATTCGTGGGGGGTGGATTCAAAAGTGGCCTCCATAGTGTGCTAGAACCGGCTCTTTGGGGAGTTCCTGTTATATGCGGCCCACAGTTGCGAAAGCAGCCGGACGCTATCACCTTGCAGAGAACGGGGGCCTTAAAGTCCGTTTTGAGTTCAGCCAACCTTCAATCTCACATTCAGACCGCTATTGAGGGAAATTCCACTTGGAGAATCTGGCAAACTGCAGCACTTGATGCCCAAAAGGATTTTGCCTCCCTAAAAGGGGCCTCGCGGCGCTTGTCGACTCTGATATCTCAGGTTAGGGTAGACCATAAATGAAAGACAAGAATTCATTACCGTGTGGTAGGCCGATCCCTAAAGCTCCTCCGCCACCGACTGCAAAAAAGCTTGATCAACTCAAATTCAAATTAAAAAGCCATCTGTCATCGGAGAAATTAAAGTATACAGATCAAAGGTGGGCCATTGCAAAAGTCATCTTAAAAAGTGGCGGCCATTTAGACGCACAAGAAATCGTTTCGATCGTCAAGAAATCACAACCCAGCATCGGAGCGGCAACCGTTTATCGAAACATCAAAGTTTTATGTGATGCTGGACTATTAGAACTCACTCACCAAACCATAGACGGCCGTGATGTTTACGAGCTTCCGGATGAGGACCATCATGACCACATTTTATGTGTCGATTGTGGAGAAGTCTTTGAGTTTAACAACTCAAAGATTGAGAGTTTGCAAGTTAAGGTTGCCAAAGAAAATTCCTTCAAACTTACTGACCACCGTCATGTGATTCATGCTAGCTGTGACTTTTTGAAGAAAAAACGTGCTCGTTAGTCGGCTCCTTACAACATTCTACACAGTATTCTACACAACATTCTACGAGCTTAAATTATGGTATAGCGCTACAATAATTTTAATTTGGCATCTTGCGCCTCGAAACAAGTGACCTTAAAGTCTGGTTCCATATATGAAAAAAATATTACTACTTTCAACCCTATTTTTAACCCCTGCAGCTTTTGCTCAAAGCGCAAACGTTCGTGTGAATCCACTCGGATTGCTTATCGGACTTTTCAATGCTGACATTGATTTTAAAGTGACAGACACCGTAACCGTCGGACCACAACTTTCCTACCTCAATTGGAGCTTAGGCAGCACTTCAGTAAAAGCTTATGGCATTGGCGCAAGAGCCAATTTTTACCTAAGTGGACCTGTCTTCACAGATGGTTGGTATGCCGCACCTGCAGTTGCAATGGCTTTTGCCTCGGCAAAAAACAGCACTGACTCCGCATCTTACTCCGCAGTTAATGTCTCTGGACTCTTTGGCTACCAATGGGTTTGGGCGAGTGGATTCAATATCAATTTAGGTTTCGGAGCTTCCTATTCAGCAAGACCATCTTCTGTAGATGGAATCGATATCAGTGGATTGAGTGCGGTAACTCCGGCTATTGAATTCACCCTAGG